>Ga0326727_10000578_pt1 | contig 149418 bp, 129 predicted proteins | sample MB2enrmetagenome_FD_207643 | JGI IMG/M metagenome (GOLD analysis project Ga0326727, IMG submission 207643) | Lab enriched peat soil microbial communities from McLean, Ithaca, NY, United States - MB29MY | ecosystem: Environmental > Terrestrial > Soil > Wetlands > Peat | place: USA: New York... | reverse complement strand
CGCAAGTTCCGCGCGGCCCCGGCTGATGCGGGACTTGACCGTTCCCTCGGGAATGCCCAGCACCTGGGCGATCTCCTTGTAGTCCATGTCCTGTAAATCTCTCAAAATGACGGCCTCGCGCAGGTCGACCGGGACGCGGGCCAGGGCCTCCTGCACCATAACCGCCAGTTCCTTTTTGGCCGCCGACTCGTGGGGGGAAATGCCGCGGGCAGTGAGCCGGTCAATTGGCTTAAGCTCCTCGGCAGACTCCCAACCATCGTCTAATGAAGAAGTTACGCGCTGATTTTTCGTGCGGCGGAAGTTATCCACCAGCAGGTTGCGGGTCATGGTGGTGATCCAGACCTGAAGGGAGCCGCGACTGGTGTCGAAGCTGGACAGGTTGGAGTAAATCTTGAGGAAAACGTCCTGGGTGAGGTCCTCGGCGTCGGTGGGGTTGCCGGTAAAGCGGTAGCAGAGGCCATAGACGCGCCGGTGCTGCGCGCGGACGAGCTCGGTCCAGGCGCTGGAATCGCCATCCATGCAGCGGCGGACGATTTGGGAGCAATCGATCTCCAGAGCTGCCTCACTGCGCGCCGGACGAACGGCTGGCGCAAGAGCCGGGGATCCCAGGGACAGGTTCTGGCCGGAGGGGTGAGTGGCCAGGGTTCCCATCCCCATCCCGCTCCAGCTTAATGTACCCGCACATGCCATAGTGCGCTAATACGCATGTTTTTATCGATTAGTTCCGTGTTTTTCCACCCAAGTTCCCACGATACGCGCGGTTTCTTCAAGGAAGCCGCGGTCGATGGCGGTGAAGGCAGCCGGGGTGTGGCTGTCGATGTCGATTTCACCGATGACGCGGCCATGAGCGCGGATGGGGACGACGATCTCGGATTTTGTGCGGATGGAGCAGGAAAGATAGCGGGGATCGGCGTTCACGTCGTCCACTACGATGGTTTCACCGGAGGCTACTGCCGCGCCGCAGATGCCTTGGGTGACGGGGATGCGGACATGCGGGGTGGGCTCGCCGTGGAAGGCACCGAGGAGCAGGGTTTGCGGGTCGGCGGGGTCGAGCATGTAGAAGCCGGTCCAGTTGTAATGAGGGAACGCGCGGGCGATGGCCTCGACGATGGATTTCTGGAGGGCATCGAGAGAGGGCGCGGCGGCGGCCAGCTCGCGGAGGCGGGAGAGCAGGGAGAGCATTTGAGGGGTAAAGGCGGGCATGGACATCAATACCGCTGCGAGAACTCGGGATCGACGGGGTTTTCGAAGAGCGAGGCGTCGCGGGTGACGATGGTCAGGCCCGAAGGGGTGACGAAGTAGCGCTTCTTGTCCTCCACCGGGTCGTAGCCGATGACCGTGCCCTCGGGAATGTGGACATGACGATCGATGATGGCTCTCCGAATGCGGCAGTGGCGGCCGATGTTAACGTGCGAAAAGATGATGCTGGCGTCGACAGTAGTGTAGGAGTTGATGCGCACATCCTGCGAGACCACGCAATTGGAAACCGTGGCGCCGGAGATGATGACGCCGGCGGTGATGATGGAGTCGACGGCCATGCCGGAGCGGCCAGGCTCGGCAAAGACGAACTTGGCGGGCGGATACTGGCGCACACGGGTGCGGATGGGCCAGTTCTTGTCGTAGAGGTTGAAGACCGGCGAAACAGCGCAGAGGTCCATGTTGGCGTCGTAATAGGAGTCGAGCGTGCCCACGTCGCGCCAGTAGAGGGCCTTCTGCTTGTTCTCGTCGACAAAGTTGTAGGCCATCATCTTTTTCTTGCCCAGCATTTTGGGCAGGATGTCGTGGCCGAAGTCGTGCTTGGAGTCCGCATCCTCAGCGTCGGCGATCAGCGCCTTGAGCAGCACCTCGGTATTGAAGATGTAAATGCCCATCGAGGCGTCCACGGCGCCGGGGTTGAAGGGCGACCGGAAGCTGGTCGAAACCGGCTTCTCCTGGAATCCCAGCACCTCGCCCGTCTTGCCCACCTCCACCACGCCTAAGCGCTTCGATTCGTCGGGGGAGATGGGCAGCGTAGCCAGCGTCACCTCCGCGCCGGTCTCCTTGTGCTGCTCCAACATGCGGTTGTAGTTCATCTTGTAGATGGCGTCGCCCTGAAGGATGATCATGTGCGTGGGCTGTTCGCTGCCGATGGAATAAATATTCTGATAAACCGCATCGGCGGTGCCCATATACCAGTTGGCGCCGGTGCGCTGCATGGGCGGGAGCAGCTCAAAGAACTCGCCCAGCTCCTGAGCCACAATACCGGTCCAGCCCTCGCGGATGTGGCGGTTCAGCGAGAGGGCCTTGTACTGCGTGAGGATGTAGACCTTGCGGAGGCCAGAGTTGATGCAGTTGGAGAGGGTGATATCGATGATGCGGTAGTGCCCGCCGAAGGGTACGGCCGGCTTGGCGCGATCGCGGGTGAGGGGAAAGAGCCGTTCCCCCGCTCCGCCAGCAAGCAAGACTCCAAGAGTGTCTCTCATAGCCGTTCAACCCTGTCTTCTCAGGGCTCATATCCGCAGAGCCCTCGCCTTGTAGAGAAATCAACCATTCAAGACGGCTTCATCCTCCGGGAGACTCATTCTACAGTCCCAGCCGGGGAGAGGTGAATACCATAGCCGGCATGAACCCGGCAGCCTCTCTCACTTTATCGAAGATGGCTGCCACAAAGGGAAACGGGAGCTGCCGCGTGTGCATTCTCGTTGCAGAAACTCCGCTTTCGGGAAAAATGCCGTTTGGGTGCGGCGGTTTTTACCGCTTCTTATTGAACTTGTACTCGACACCCACGGAGATGGCGAAGTTAACGTCGTTCTGAGTGATTACGGGCGCGTAGTTGGTGCTGTAGCGGGTAAGGACGGCGTCGGGCGTGATGCGGAAGACCCAGTGCGCCGAGCGGTTCAGGTCCATGTGGCCGCCGATGATGGCCGCCGGAGCCACCTGGTTGTAATAGAAGTTTTCCGTTTGCGGGGTGACGCTGCCCAGATGCGCGTCGAAGTACGCGCCGCCAAACATCGCGTGAGCAATAAGCGCACCGTGCTTGTTGTGCGGACCGAGCCATTCGGGTCCGGCGACAAACAGGTATTGGCTGACGAAGGGTCCGTGGAGTGCCGCGGGATTGGTGGTGCCGGCACCGCTGCTGCCCAGATAGGCGCGGCCCGAGCCTTCAAGGGCCCAGTGCTTGCTAAACCAATAGGAGCCGGAGAGATCGAGCCCGCCCAGATTGGAGCCTTGCAGCACATTGGCCCCGGCCTTCATGTGGTCGTAGGCCGTGCCCAGAGAGAGATCATAGCGGTTGTTGTAGCGCACGCCGGCGAGCGGGTCGCTGGCAATGTAAGTGCCAATGCCGGCAGTCGGTTTGGCGGTGCTGGGCGCCTGGGCGCGGGTTGCGGAGGACAAGGCCAGGAGGGCAACAACGGCGAGAGCGGCGGTAAATCTGACTGAAATACGCATCGTATTCCAGCTTACAGGACGATACCGGCAGGGGACAACGCGAGCAAGGCAACTAATTTTCGGGTCAGGGCTGGCAGCGCTCTCTCCAGCGCGACCAGGCCAGGAGGTGCACGGTCTTCAGGGTTTCAACGAAGGCGGCTGTCCAGGAGTGGGTTACGGACTCGGGTTCCAAGGCCGGCGCGGCGTGGGTGCGCCACTCCAGGGGCATTTCACTGAAGATGATGCCGGCGCGCGGCAGGTGGGTGGTGCTGGAAACCACCTCCGCGGATTGCCAGCCATGCGCCATCATGATGCGCTCGGAGTAGCAGGCATTCTGGATGGTGTCCATGGCCTGAGTCTCCTCAAAGATGGCGGACTCGGGAATACCCTGCGCGTGGGCGATTGCGGCCATCACCCGCGCTTCCACAAACTGGTTGTGCGCGGCTGATCCGGAGAGAATCAGGCGAGGCGCAATGCCTCGCTCATACTCATGCACCCCCTCGGTCACGCGGGCCAGCATCTTCGGCGTGGGGTTGCCATCGCTGTCGACGGGCGTGCCGAGCACGATGATGGCGTCAAAGCGGGTGAGCGAGGTGTTGGAGACAGGAGCCAGCAGGCGGGCGAGTGCTCCCCAGACAAAAAGGCCTGAAATCAACAAGATAGCGGATAGGATGAGGCGGTTGCGCCAGCTCAGACGCAGTTTCAGCCGGGGGGCGCGCTGGTGGCCGTGCCGCCGGGCGGGCTTGCTGCGGATTGAGCGCATTTTGGGCACAGGCAACAAGTCCTCCGCATTCAATGTAACGCGATTGGCAGGATTATCCCAGGATTGCCGGCTCACCCCAGGCGGATAAGACAAAGTCGGTCAGCGGCTTGCGCGTGCGAGGCGCGGTTTCCTGTGCAATCAGTTTCTCGTGGGCGAGGGCGGAGGGTTCTCCCTGGTAACCGAGGGCAATCACCGCGCCTAGCAGGTATTCGTCAGGAATTCCAAAGGCCTGTCGGGCAGCGTCGTGGTCAAAGCCGGCCATGGAGTGAGTGGTGAGGCCGAGCGAGGCGGCTTGCAAGCAGAGAATGGCGGCGGCTGCACCTAAATCATAGAGTGCGTATGCATTTGTGGTTCCGTTGTGGCTGAATTTGCTGCTGGCTACGCCCAGAATCAAGACCGGCGCAGCGCCGGCCCAGTCCTGGTTGAAGCCGGTCAGCGTCGAGAATATCTTCTTGTGCGTCGGGGAGTTGCGCGTGCCAACGAGGAAGCGCCAGGGCTGCTCGTTATAGGAAGAGGCTGCCCAGCGGGCGGCCTCGAAAACTTTCCTGATGTCGGAGGGGCTTACGTCGCGTGCGGCGAAGGAGCGCGGACTCCAGCGGGAGAGCACGGCAGGCAACACGCCGTCGACTACGGGAGCTTGCTTCAAGCGATTGACTTCAACTGCGGATAGGGTCATGGGGAAACTCCATTAGTGTGTTGAACTATACTTTTGATTCGAGACACGGGGAAAGGATTCCTGGCTGCCGCCTTCGGAGGCGCGCCCTGAGCTAACAGAAGGACGTTCAATCCGGTTTCCTCCAGATCGAGCGCAGAGTCAAATCGATTACACTGGTACTCGTTAAAACAATCCAAGCACAGTATGCGCCGGGAAGGGCGATTTGGTCACACATGAGGCACATGCCGGCGGCTCAGTGAAAGGCCTGCGGAGAGAAAATGTCGACAACGAACAGCAAGACCGTATCCCTGGTTCTAGGAAGCGGTGGCGCTCGAGGTTTGACGCACATTGGCGTCATTCATTGGCTGGAAGAAAATGATTTCGAGATCAAGTCGATCGTCGGCTGCTCGATCGGCGCAGTCATTGGCGGCATATACGCAGCCGGGAAACTGGATGTGTATGAGCAATGGGTGCGCTGCCTGACCAAAGTCGACATTGTCACGCTGCTCGATCTTTCGTGGGATAAGAGCGGACTAGTGAGAGGCGAGAAACTCGTCAACACCCTGATTGGCCTGGTGGGGGAGAAACTGATCGAGGACCTCCCCATTTCATTTACGGCCGTCGCCACGGACCTGAGAGGCCAGAAGGAGGTTTGGATACGGACGGGCAGTCTCTTCGATGCCATGCGCGCATCTTTCGCCATCCCTCTCTTCTTCACTCCGTTCAAGTTGAAGGGGGTTGATCTTGTCGATGGAGGGGTTCTGAATCCCGTGCCCATCGCGCCAACGTCCGGCGATGAAACCGACATGACCATCGCCGTGAATCTCAACGGGCCGGCTGAAAATCCGATAGAACCGGTTGAGGCGAGCGCCGCACCGCAGTCTCCTTCGTCCCCGCTCCGGGAGAAGATCAATCGCTTCATCAGCCGCCTGCAACCCTCCATACCAAGCGGCGGTGGCCGGGATTGGGGACCATACGAAATCGCCATTCAAGGATTCGAAGCCATGCAAAGCACCATCGCCCGCCAGAAGCTGGCCGCCTATCCACCGGACGTGGTCATCGACATCCCCAGGAGCGCGTGCAAGACGCTGGAGTTCGACCGGGCAGCGGAGATGATCGCATTGGGATACAGAAAGGCCCAGATGTGCGGCTTAACGGCTTCGGCGGGCAGGCGCTAGCACGGGGCTTGTTTAGAGTCTTCAGGACGGTCTTCGCGTTACACTTTTCTTGCCATGGTTTCTAAACTGAACAAAGCTGAAACGCCCGCGCATCTTCGCCCCGAGGGGCTCGCCTTTCTGCGCAATCTGAAGCGCCACAACGACCGGGAATGGTTTACGCCGCACAAGGCGGTTTTTGAAGCGGAGCTGAAGGAGCCGATGCTGGCCATCATCCGCAAGGTGACGGAGGCGATGGCTACCTTTGCGCCCAGCTTTGTGAGGCCCGCGGAAAAATGCCTGTTCAGGATCTATCGCGATACGCGCTTCAGCGCCGACAAAAAGCCTTACAAGACACACGTGGCGGCGTGGTGGTCGCATGAGGGGCTGGAGAAGACCTCCGGGGCGGGGTACTACTTTCACATCGACGCGAAGGGAGTGATCATCGCTGCCGGAGCCTGGATGCCGGAAAAAGAACAACTGGCGGCCATTCGCCACTGGCTGCTGGAGCACCACACGGAGTTTCACAAGGTCCTGCGGACGGCGGCGATTCAGAAGGTTTTTGGGGAATTCGAAGGGAATGCGCTGACGCGGCCGCCCAAGGGCTTCCCGTGCGAGCATCCAGCGATGGATCTGATTCGCTGCCGGCAGTGGGGATTGAGCACCTCTCTGCCCGCCTCTGAGGCGCTGAAACCCGGCTTTGCGGCAGTGATTGCGCGCCATTTCCGGCTGGCCGCGCCGGTGGTGGAGGCGCTGAACACGCCCATTGTGGCGACGTTGACGCCCCGCAAGAAGGTGCTCTTCGGGCTGGAATAGAGCTTTCTTGCAATTCTGGAATCCAGGTATGGTGCAATTTCCCCCGCCTCGAAATCTGGGATGGTGTGCGCCATGGGGACAGGCATACAATTTCACCAATGAACGCAGAGAACGCCTGACCGGAGAACCTAATGTTCATGAAAAGCCTTCGCATTCTCTCCGCAGTGCTGCTGGCTGCCTCGCTCAGCCTGCACGCCGCCAATAAACCCAAGCCAGCACCGTCCGCTCCGGTGACTGTTGACCCCTACGCCGAGGTGCAGCCCGCCACCGAGACGCTTGATCTGGCCATGTACCAGCGGATTCGCGACGAGGGGCTGAACCGCTCGCACGTGATGGAGTTTGCCACCGCGCTGATGGACGGCATCGGGCCGCGGCTGACCGGCTCGCCGAACCTGGCGAAGGCCAATGCGTGGACCCGCGACACGCTGACCAAAATCGGCCTGGAAAACGCGCGCCTGGAGGATTGGGGCGAGTTCGGCATGGGCTGGCAGCAGTTGAATACGTGGGCGCGCATGGTTACGCCGGACACGGCGGTGCTGATTGTGCAGGCTACGCCCTGGTCGCCTGCGACACCCGGACCGATTACAGGCGACGTAATCTTCGTCAACATTCAGACAGAGAAAGACTTTGACCAGTACAAGGGCAAGCTGGCCGGCAAAGTGGTTTTGCTGGGCGCCATGCGCGAGGTTCCGCCGGTGGATAAAGCGCTCTTTGAGCGCTACACCGACAAGGATCTGGACGAGATTGCCGCGATTCCGGTCAACGCGGGCGCGGGCGGGCTTTCTCCCGAGATGCAGGCGCGCATGCGCGAACGCCAGGAGCGGACACAGCTGCTGGAAAAGATTGGCCAGTTTCTGGCAGGCGAGAAGGCAGCCGCAGTGATTGAGCCCAGCCGCGACGGCAGAAACGGCGGCGGCTCGGGGGGAACGATCTTCGACGACACCGGCGCCACGCTGGGGCGTACGCCTTATCTGGCCGAAAAGCGAATGAAGGTTCCGGTGTTGGTGGCGGCCATCGAGAGTTACGGGCGGCTCTACCGGCTGACGCAGGCGCACGCTCCGGTGAGCGTGGAGATCGACGTGGAGACCAAATTCTTTGGCGAGCACGAGCACGGCTACGACACGGTGGCCGAGATTCCCGGCACCGACCCCAAGATGAAGGAGCAGGTGGTGATGGTGGGCGGCCACCTGGATAGCTGGACGGCCGGCACCGGCGCCACCGACAACGGCGCGGGCACCATTGTGGCGATGGAGGCCGTGCGCATTCTGAAGGCGCTGGACGTGAAGCCGCGGCGCACCATCCGCATTGCGCTGTGGACCGGCGAGGAGGAGGGCATCTTCGGCTCCAAGGGCTACTGCACTATTCACTTCGGCTCGGCCAAACTCTCCACTGCGCCCGACCAACTGCTGCTGCCGGAGTTCATGCGCCGCGCCGCCGGGCCGTTGGAAGTGAAGCCGGAACAGAAGCTCATCTCCGCCTACTTCAACGTGGACAACGGCACCGGGAAGATTCGCGGCATCTACACACAGGGCAATGCGGCCATCGCGCCCATCTTCGCGCAGTGGATTGCACCACTGAAGGATTTGGGCGTCACCGTCGTGACCAACCGCAACACCGGCGGCACGGATCACCTCAGTTTTGACGCGGTGGGCATTCCGGGATTCCAGTTTGTACAGGACCCGCTGGACTACGAATCGCGCAGCCACCACTCCAACGAGGATGTGTACGAACGCTTGCAACCGGCGGACCTGAAGCAAATTGCCACGGTGGAGGCCATCTTCGTTTACAACGCGGCGCAGCGCGACCAGATGCTGCCGCGCAAGCCGCTGCCGCAGCCCGACCTGGAAGAAAAAAAGCGCGCGCCGCTGGAGGGCATCTTCCCGGGAGCAGTAACGCCGGCGGGTGCAGAGAAAAAGTAGCGTTTCAGGAAAGGATTTTTGAAATCAGGAGCTGGGGATTGCCGAGTCGAGGGTCTCCAGCTCCGATTCGTCCACTTCCACTGCGATGCTTTGGCGGATGAGGTCCATGGTAAGGACGACTCGGAGGCTATTTTTCCGGCGCACCACGACACCCGCCATTCCGGCCAGGGGGCCGGAGCAAATCCGCGCACGATGCCCCACGGTCAGCAACGGGTGCGGCTCGGCATGACGCAGGGGAAGGCCTGAACGCAGCGCGTTGATCTCGGCATCCGGCAACATGGCCGGCTGACGTCCGGTGCCGCCCACAAAGCTCAAAACTCCCGGCACCTGCAACACCTGCACGCGCTCGCTCGCGTCGATGCGGACAAAAAGATAGCCGGGAAACAAGGGCAGATCAAGGATGACCCGCGAGCCGTCTTTCCACTTGCGCCGCGTTCGATACAGGGGAAGGTAATGCTCAACTTGCTTCTGGCTCAGGTACTGGCTGACGCGCTTCTCATGGCGGGGCGAGGTGTAGACGGCAAACCACTTTTGCGCCAATTGATTTTCCGACGGGCCATCACTCCCAGATTCACCCGAGGGAAGAACGACGTTTTGTTGCGCAATTTCTGACAACTTTCGCCTTCCTCCAGCAGCAATCGCAGCTGACAAAATCCCGGAAAACCTACTCGACGGTAACCGACTTGGCCAGGTTCCTCGGCTGATCCACGTCGCATCCACGGCGCACGGCGATGTAATACGCGAGCAACTGCAAGGGGATAATCTCGATGAGCGGCGAGAGCAGCTCGATGGCCGGAGGAATGGGAATGACGTGCTCTACCAGGCCGCCGATGGTCGAGTCACCTTCGGTGGCGATGGCAATCACCCGGCCTGAACGCGCGGTGACCTCCTGAATGTTGGAGAGTGTTTTCTCGTAGCGGAGTTTTGACGCGGGATCGGACTCGTCGCGCGTGGCCAGCACGACCACCGGCAAGGTTTCATCGATCAAAGCGTTGGGCCCGTGCTTCATCTCGCCTGCAGGGTAGCCCTCGGCGTGGATGTAAGAGATCTCCTTGAGCTTCAGCGCGCCCTCGAGCGCGATGGGGAAGTGGATTCCGCGGCCGAGATAGAGAAAGTCGCGCGAAGTGGAAAATTCCCTGGCCAACTGCTCGCACTGCGCGGAGCAGGAGCGGAGCACCTCGTCGATTTTGAGAGGAATACGGCTCAGTTCCTCGATCAGCGTCACCGACTGCCCCAGATCGAGTTCGCCGCGGAGCTGGCCCAGCTTGAGCGCCAGCAAAAACAGCGCGGTCAGCTGGGCGGTGAAGGCCTTGGTGGAGGCGACGCCGATCTCCGGGCCGGCGTGGGTGTAAACGGAACCGTGAGCCTCGCGGGCCACCATGGCGTCCACCACGTTACAGATGGCCACGGTCTTTGAACCGAGCGAGATCATCTCGCGCTGCGCGGCCAGCGTGTCGGCGGTCTCGCCGGATTGGGTGATGAGCAGGCCCAGCGCCTTGGCATCGGGAATCGGATTGCGATAGCGATATTCGCTGGCGTAGTCCACGTCCACGGGCAGTCGGGCAAGCCGCTCGATCATGTATTTGCCCGTCAGGGCAGCATGCCAACTGGTGCCGCAGGCGGCGATGTTGATGCTGGTGGCGGCGGCCAACTCCTCGTCGGGAATCTTCATCTCTTCCAGGAAGACCTTGCCCGAGTCCAGCGAGACGCGGCCCAGTGTGGTGTCGCGCACCGCCCGCGGCTGCTCCCAAATTTCCTTGAGCATGAAGTGCTTGTAGCCGCCCTTTTCCGCCTGAATGGGGTCCCATTGGATGTGGGTGAGCTTGCGCTGGATGGGGTTGCCGTCAAAGTCGGTCAGCTCCACTCCGGCTAGCGTCAGGATGGCCATGTCGCCATCGGCCAGAAAGTAAATGTTGCGCGTGTGATGGAGGATGCCGGGCACGTCGGAGGCGACAAAGGACTCGCCCTCGCCCACGCCGATGACCACCGGCGGGCCGAAACGAGCGGCGACGATTTTGTCGGGCTCGGCGGCCGAGAGCACGCCCAGCGCAAAGGCCCCGGTGAGCCGCTTAACGGCGCGGCGAACGGCGACTTCCAGCGGAACAGGTTTGCCGGCTTTTTCGGCTTCCTTTTGGACTTGTTCGATGAGGTGGGCGATGATCTCGGTGTCGGTTTCGGTGACGAACTTGTGGCCCTGGGCGGTGAGCTCGCGCTTCAGGTCGAGATAGTTTTCGACGATGCCGTTGTGGACAACCACGATGCGCCCGGTGCAATCGCGATGCGGGTGGGCGTTCTCTTCGGTGGGCCGGCCATGCGTGGCCCAGCGGGTGTGGCCGATGCCGAAGGTGCCCTCGACCGGATGCTCGCGCAATACCTCTTCCAGATTGGCCAGCTTGCCCGGCGCGCGGCGCACCTCAAGCGTCTTGCTGGTAGGGCTGCCCACGGCGATGCCCGCCGAGTCGTAGCCGCGATATTCCAGCCGCCGCAGCCCTTCGATAATGACCGGAACGACCTTCTTGGGACCGACATAACCGACTATTCCGCACATGCAATGATTCTAAGCGAGAAGATATGAGGATGCGAAAAGTTCGCGGGCAGGTCGAGGCTCAGTTTGTGGTGACACAGCCAAGCGGCCGCAACTCTTGAACGAAGGCAGCTCGGGAGTAATAAATATGCTAAAGGCTGAAACAGATGGAATCGCCGCCGCTTGACACCACTTGTTACCAGCCTTGAAACTGCCTTAAGGCTGCTCGAGACGGCGGAGAGAATGCTTCCGGGAGCGTTCCGGAGAATGCGGAGACTTGGCTGGTGAGCGAATCCAAGGCAGGACAGCTGAGTCTTCGGCTGAATTCGACGATGGAGAGCGTGGCCGCGGTGGAGGCGGCGGCGGAGAAGCTGGCCGCCGAGGCCGGCCTGGACGAGGACGCGCGCTTCCACGTGACCATGGCGGCGCGCGAGGCGGCGGTGAACGCCGTGCTGCACGGCAACGCTTACGACCCGGCCAAAGAGATTTCCGCCAGCTTTGAGAACACCGGCGCGGCGCTGGTGATTACCATTGCCGACCAGGGCAAGGGGCTGGACCCGGAGGCGCTCACCGACCCGCGGGCGCCGGAGAACCTGTTGCGCGGCTCGGGGCGCGGCATCTTCCTGATCCGGGCGTTCATGGATGAGGTGCGCTTCCGGAAACTGCATCCCGGAACCGAGTTGACAATGGTCAAGCATCTGGCGCGGGCGGGCGGAAAAGGATAGAGTAGCTACACAGGGGGTTGAACCGGTCTCATAAGCCATTACCATTGAGTCGCGGAACGCATGAGCCCCGCGTTGATCGCGGATCTCACATTCGACAACACGGAATCTAAGCTATTTATGAGACCGGTTGTCGGCGGCGGCTTAAGGCCGGTCTTTTCGCCCCACAGCACAGGGCGCACCGGGGTTTTCCCGTCCGGGAGCGCCAGAGTTCTATCACCGTAGGACCAATAAGGAGGAAGGATCTTGTCACTGAAAATTGCTTCCAAAGAAGTGAGCGGCGTTACAGTTTTGACCCTTAGCGGACAAATCGTTCTGGGCGAGGGCAGCGTTCAGTTGCGCGACGCCATTCGCGGCCTGATCGGCAAGGGAACGAAGAATATCCTGCTGGACATGGGAAATGTAGACTACCTCGACAGCTCGGGGCTGGGCGAGCTGGTAAGCGCCTTTACCACCGCCAAGAATCAGCATGCCGAAGTGAAGCTGCTGAAGCTGACCAAGAAGGTGCACGGATTGTTGCAGCTGACCAAGCTGTACACGGTCTTCGACATCTTCGATGACGATGCCAGCGCACTCGCTTCCTTCAAATAGGCGAGCGGGCAACCGCTGAGAAGATTCCTGTTCCGGGCACTTGCAACCGCGCTCAAGAAGAAGAATCAACAAACAACCCTACCCGCCTGCACGGGCAGACGGGTAGAGTTCGTTCACGCTTACCGGGCCTTCTTTTTAGGCGTCTTTGCGGTTTTTTTCGCTGGTTTACTTTGTTTGGCGCTGGACTTTGCCGGCGCCAGCAGCGGAATCAGGTTGGCGGCAATTGGCGATCCAAGCCCGGTGCAGGCGTCCCAGCCGGGCCCGGCGGAAAAGGCGCCGTTATTGCCCACGGTGATGTCGTTGAAGGCCGAGGCAGCCTTGGCCGCGTAGATAGCCGGCTGGATGAAGCCCACCTGCGTGCCGAGTTGCTGGTTGGCCACCGCAATCAGGCCGGCCCATAACGGAGACACAGCGCTGGTGCCGCCGATGACGGATGTCTGGCCGTCCACGCGAACCGTGTAACCGGTGGCGGGGTCGGCATCGCCAGCCACGTCGGGCACGCCACGCCCGCCCGTTTTGCCGCTTGGCGGAGGGACGTGCGAGCCGGCCTGCCAAGCGGGCAGAGCAAATACGTTGCTCACACCGCCGCCGGTCGCGCCTTCGTTGCTGGCCTGCTCATTCCACACCACCTCGGAGACGATGGCCGCCCCGTTGGCGTCGAGCTTGGTTCCTCCACATGACAGCACGTGCGGGCTGGAGGCCGGAAAGTCGACATTGTTGCCCTTGGCTCCGTCCGACGAGCCGTTGTCGCCCGCGGATACAGTAATGGTGACGCCCAGCGCTGCGGCCGACTGGCAAGCCGCATCCAGCGCCGTCATCGTCTGCTGCGTCCAGGTCGATTCCGGCCCGCCCCAGCTGAGGGAGATTACGCTCGGCTTGTTTTTCATGTCGTGCACCGCGGTGGTGATGGCGTCGATAAACCCGCGGCTGGTGTTGGGCGCAAAGTAAACCGCGATTTTGGCCCCCGGCGCCACGGATGCGGCCACTTCAATGTCCAGCATGACCTCCGTGTCGGCGCTGTTGGCTTTTGACGGAGCGTTCTTGCCGCCGTTGACGCTGACGGCGGTCATGGCCGGCGCGGGAAGCCCGAGCGACTTGAAGTAAGCGGTCAGATCGGCCTGCCGGTATCCCCCACCGAACTCGAGGATCCCGATGGTTTGCCCGGCGCCGCTGGCGTTGGCGGGGAACTTGTACGCCTGAGCGACTTGAGGCGGGGTGTAGCTGCTGGGCATGGCTGCTGAGGTGGCACGGGAGTGATGGACGCGAAAGTGCGGCTGTGCCTGGGGACGGTTGTCGAACCCCAGCACAGCCTCCACCACGCCGGTCAGCGATGCGGGCAAATGAATCGCGCCCTCGCGGACCCTGTATTCCGCTCCGTTGATTGATTTCTGCTCGAGCACCACGCCAAAGGCCTTTTGCATGTCCGCTGCGGTGCCGGTAAGCTGCAGCGTGCGCCGCGCGGCAGCAGTTGGATCGGGCTCTACCTTGAGGTGGAACTCCCGGGCAAAGGCCCGAACCAGCTTGATTGCCGCGGGATCGGCGGCGTGATGTTTTTTGAAATGAGCGCGGGTCACGCGAACCGGTCCATTCGACAGGCCACCCCGAAGGTTGATCTTCAGCGGCTCTTTGCGTTTGACGATGACCGATACGGTCATCTTGGTTTTGGCCGGCGTAGCCTTCAGCCGGACGGCATCGGGAGCCGCGGCTTTCTCGCTCCCGGGAAGGGCGACGCGCGCCTGCTCCACAAACTGGGGCGGCTTGACGGACATCGCTTGCGGAGGTTTGACCGACATTGCCTGGGGCGGCTTGACGGACTGGGATTTGCTGCGGGGGGAATGAGCCATGGTAACCTCTTCTTTCTCGTCCAAGTCTCGTTTGCCGAGAGTTGGACTTAATTACTCTGCATAATAGCGTGAATGATTGCGGCGGGAAACAACAATCTGCGCCCGGCGAAGTTTTTCATCCTTCAACCCAGGCAGAACGCGACAACCGGTGCAGCGCCCAGAAAAAGAAGATTTCCGCTTATCCGGTTCAATCGGTATAGTTCGAGCAGGGGCTTCCAGCTCGCAATCGAGATTCCCGCCGTGGCACAACGCCTTCACATTCCGCTGCTGATACTTCTCTGGCTGGGCAATGGAGCCTGGGCAGAGGCCCCGGCGATGGCGGACCAAGCAGGGCCCGCGCGCAACGGAGGCGCGGCGCACATCATCCTTGGCCAGTCCGCCGTACCGCTCTACGGGCCGTGGAAGTTTTACGCCGGCGATTCGCCCATCGATCCACAGAGCCACGAGCCGTTCTGGGCACAGGCAGACTTTAACGACTCACAGTGGGAGACGGTGGACCTGACGCCAAAGAACGGGACCTTCGACCCGGTAGGCGGATACACCGGATACGTTCCCGGCTGGACGGCCAAGGGCCACGCCAGGTACTGGGGGTACGCATGGTATCGCATCCGGGTGATTCTGGAGGCGCAGCCGGGGACAAAGCTGGCCCTGGCCGGGCCGCCCGATGTGGACGACGTTTACCAAGTCTTCGACAACGGTAATCTGATAGGCAGCTTCGGAGATTTCACCGGCAGCGAGCCGGTGACCTATTACGCGCAGCCGATGATGTTTCTGCTTGCACAACCGGCCGACGGGAATGCGGGTTCCTCCACGCGGGTTCTGGCCTTCAGGGTATGGATGGCGCCGGAGGCCCTGTCGACCCAACCGGATGCGGGAGGCTTCCACACCGCGCCGGTGCTGGGCGAAGCCGGAGCGGTAACGGCAGGCTATCAATTGCGCTGGCTGGAAGTGGTGCGCGCATACCTGCCTTTCGCCATCCAGGCCCATCTGTATGCCCTGCTGGCATTGGTGGCCTTCAGCCTGATTCTCTTTGACCGCTCCGACCGGGTCTATCTCTGGATAGGATCTGTCTTCCTGCTCCAGGGGGCTTTGTACGCGCTGACGGCCTTCGATGTATGGACACAGCACCAGAGCATCTGGGCCGACAGCCTGTTAACATATGGCTTTTTATCGCCACTGATCTGCGCCGGATGGGTGATGGTCTGGTGGGTATGGTTCGGGCGGCAACGGCCGGCGTGGATTCCGCGCGCCGCCGCCGGGCTGGCTCTGCTATACATGATCTCCAACATGATTGGCGAAGATCTCTTCTTTACATTCGTCCCCCATCCGATTGCCGCTGCTTTCCACATGGTTTCTCTAGGTGTCCGGCTGGTCTTCCTGGCGCTGTTCGTGTGGATCATCGCCCAGGCTATCCGCAACCGGGGACTGGAGGGCTGGCTGGTAGTTCCTGCCATCCTGCTGCTGGGGGTCGGGATGTTCGGGGGCGAACTTGCCGTTCTGCATATTCCGATGGTCTGGTTTCCCTTTGGCGTGGGCATCAACCTGCCTAACGGCGCGAGCTTGCTGCTGGCGGCCACGGTGGCTCTGCTGCTGCTACGCCGGTTGCTGGTTTCGGTTCGTATGCAACGGCTGATGGAACAGGATGTGAAGCAGGCACGGGAGTTGCAGCAGATGATTCTGCCCGAGGCGCGGAGTACGATGCCGAGACTGGAGATCGAGAGCGAGTTCCGGCCGGCGCGGGAGGTGAGCGGAGACTTCTTCCAGATCATTCCCCGGCCCGCCGACGACAGCCTGCTGATTGTGGCCGGCGATGTGACCGGCAAGGGACTCAAGGCGGGTATGCTGGTGGCGCTGCTGGTGGGGGCCATCCGCAGCACGGCGGAAACCAATACCGATCCGGAACATGTGCTTAGAGTACTCAACCGAAGGCTGCTGGGGCGCGGCGATGCGCAGGCCACATGTCTTGCGCTCAGCATTGCCCAGGACGGCAAGGTCACGCTGGCTAACGCCGGACATCTGCCGCCATACCTGAACGGGGAACCGGTAGCGATGGAAGGCGCCCTGCCGCTGGGGATGATCGAAGACGCAGAGTTTTCCGTGGCGTGCTTCCAAATGGCGGAAGGCGACCGGCTGGTGCTGATCTCGGACGGAATTGTGGAGGCAACGGACGCGGAGGGGCATCTGTTTGGCTTCGAGCGCGTACACCATTTGCTGCGGACGGCGATCAGCGCCGCCGGGCTGGCCGGCGCTGCGCAGAGCTTTGGGCAGCAGGACGATATCAGCGTAATCTCAGTGACCCGGGCCGCGGCACACGACCCAACTCGTGGATGAACGAATCTTCTACAGCCCAGCCAACGCCTCGGCCTGGGTGGGAAAGATCCCGGCGTATTTGGGGATGCCCACCATGGTGAAGACCTTGGTAAAGTGCGGCGTAAGCCCGAAGGCGCAAACCTTCTGGCCGGAGTTCGAGGCCTCAATCAGCAACTGAATGACCAGCGCGATGCCGCTCGAATTGATGTAATCCACCCGGGTAAAATCCAGCAGCACCAGACTGGTTCCTTTGGGCAGCGACTGGTAAGTGCCGATAACCGCATTTTTCGAGGTGCTGGCGATATCGCCCTCGAAGCGCAGTACGGCGACCGGATGCCCGGCCGGAGAAGTAAGCTGCTCAACGCGCGCCTTAGTTTCGATCTGCACGATCAATCGTCTCCGTATCTTCTGTGGTTATTCCGCGTCCTTATCCAGCCGGATCACCAGCCGGACATAGCTGCTGTTGCCATTGGCGCCGGCCACCCACTCCGCTTCGTCCACCAGCGACTGGATGAGAAACATGCCCATGCCGCGTGTGTCTTCCTCGCCGCGCATCTTGCGGTCGATGTCCGGCGCAGTCTGTTTGCCCGGTTGCCGGATCATGCCAGTGCCGTCGTCAATGACTTTGACTTCAAGCGCGTCGGGGCCGGCTGACAGAATCACGCCTACGCTCAGCTTTTCATTGAGCCGGTTGCCGTGCTCGATGGCGTTGATGCAGGCCTCTGCCACGGCTGTCTTCAGATCTTCGATGCGGTCTTCGCGGAAGCCCATCAGTTTAGCTACCGAGGCTGCCGTGCTCATGGCCACCTTTTCAAAACCCAACCGCGAAGGCACGCGGACTTCCACGGTGGCAGGCCTGGGTGCGGCGGTGGATTTGGGCTCGCTCACTCCGTCATCTCCGTCTTGCGGCACAGCGCCAGGGCGGTCATATCGTCTCCCTGCGGGCCGCCCGCGGCAAAGGTCTCGATGGCCGCCCACAATGCATCGAGAATACCATCGGCCTTGCCGGTTGGGCACCTTGATAATTCCGTGAGAAGCCTTTCCGGGCCAAACTCATCATCCCCCTTAAAGACTTCCGTCAAGCCGTCGGTGTATAACAAAAGCCGCGACCCCGGCGTAAAACCGCATCGCTCGCTCGAATATTGCATTCCCGGCAAAAGCCCCAGCGGCGTGCCCGTGGCCTCAAACTGTCGCGGCGCCGCGCCCGGCTGCGCCAAAAAACCGGGATTGTGTCCCGCGTTCACCACTTCGATCTCGCCCGCCTCCGGGTGCAGCCTTAGAAAGATCGCAGTCACGTACTTGCGGCGAGCCTCCTCGCCCTCTGCCCAGTGGTGCTGATTCATACGCGCCGCCAGTTCATGTAGCGACGGGCCGCTGGCCGCCATCGCCCGGAAAGCAGAGCGGAAACTCACGGACACAATCGCCGAGGCCAACCCCTTGCCAGCCACATCGGCCACCACCATCAGCAGGCTTCCGTCGGGCTGGGCAACGATGTCAAGATAGTCGCCGCCCACCTCGTAGCAGGTGGCGGAGCGAAAGGCCAGCGAGTAGCCGGGAATCGAAGGCGGATGCTGCGGCAACAGCGAGCGCTGAATGGCGCGGGCCGCGTCCAGATCCTGCTGCACGCGGGCAAACTCCAGGTTGCGCTTGTGGTTGCGGGCGTTTTCCAGGGCCACCGCGGCCTGCAATACCAGCCCTTCGATAAAGTCGGCCTCGTAAAGCGTCAGCTCCCGCCCGCCGGGAGTTGAAACCACAAGCTCCGTCATGGGATGGCCGTCGCGATCCTCCAGCGGATAACTTCGCAGAGAAGTTGCGTCTGTGCTGGCGGCGCCCGCCGAAAACGCGTCGCCGTACGCCAGATCGCTGCCCGGAAAAGCCGCTCCGGCCATCTCCAATTCGCGCACCAGAATGCGCAGCACCTGCTGTAGCACCTCTTCCTCGTGTAGATTGGAGTGGACCTGCCGCGAAGCCTCCAGCAGCGCCTGCAACCGCGCGATCTGCTGCTGCAAGTCGATGGTCTCGACATTGCCGGGAAGATGATTTCCAGCTGCCATCGCGCATACCCCTTGTGGAATTCCACTCTAGCATGACCCCGCCCACGCTGGCGATGGCGTACTTTCTGCTCTCCATGATCATTGATTGTGCTGGCCAGCACGCAACGCAGCGCCGCCGTAGTAGAAAATGGAACGGATGGAGATAAAAAAGCCGGGCATCGAATCGATTCCTTACCGCGTTCGCATTGGCGTCACCGGCCATCGCAAGCTGGACGATCCGGCGGCAATAGAGGCGCTGGTGAAGAAGGCTATCGACGCAGAAGTTGAAGGGCTGCTTGCGGCAGATGTGCGGCGAAAGATCGTGCGCGTACGGAGCGCGGGAACGGCTGCGGTATCGTTCAGCGTGGTGAGTTCGCTGGCGGAAGGGGCGGATCGCGTATTGGCGCGGGCGGTCCTCTCCTATCCCAATGCGCGTCTTGACGCGGTTCTTCCTCTGACGCGTGAAGATTTCGTGGAAGACTTTGCGACCGAGGCGTCGCGGCAGGAGTTTGATGAGTTGCTCGGGCGATGCAGCAAACCAGTCCTGCTGCGAACGCGAGGCATCCGGGACGAGCGCGGCGATGCGGGCGGCCAGGCGGAACTACGCAAGGAGGCCTACGCCCAAGCGGGCCGTTACGTGGTGGACCATTGCGACGTGTTGATCGCGATTTGGGATGGTGAACCCGCGCGCGGCGGCGGTGGCACGGCGGAGATCGTGCAATATGCACAGGAACAGAACCTCCCTGTCATCCGCGTGTGGGGAGGGATGTTTGAGGGGCTGAACAAAGGCATTTGCACAGGCAGATAAAGTCATGTAGCGAGGGACGCGGAACTTTGTCAATCCTCCTGCCATGTCACCTGGTAGCATCCAGTCGCCGTATGTTCGTTCATTTTCGGCTGCTCAGTCTTGCTGCGTGCGCCTGTGATGGTATAGCCGGCTACGTTGAGAATCCGAGCCATGCCTTGAACCGCGCTGCGATCTTTGTCCTTCTCCTTCTCGGGAAGCTCTTCGTTGCCGAGAGAGCCGGCAAACTCCTTGTAGTCGTCTATCATTCCTTTATGCCAGGGCAACATACAGCAGTGCAACTTCTTGGACTTTTCGGTCTTTTCCGCGTAACGCCATCCCTCTTCCGCCTTCTGTCGCATCCATCGCGTGTGCTCCCTGTCAGCCAGCTTCTCCAGCAGGTCTTTCGGGAAGACGAATGGCTGCTCTCCTTCACGGGTTCGGACTATGGTGCATCCGGCGTCTGCCAGTTTGCCGGGAATGTCGCGCACCTGTTGGCGGTTCTGTTCCTTCTCGCTATCGGGGAGTTGATCATAATCCACCAAGGAAGGATTTTCTTTGGTTTCTTCGTTCTTCTCAGATCCCAATTTCCATCCATCGCACTCTAGCTCTCCACAAGAGACCCTGTGTGCTATCTTCGCCATGCGCTCCCGGTCTTGTTGTGTCGGAGCTTTGTTGGTCTTTTCGTTTGTCAATGGCCCTAACATCCACTTCTCGGCCTTCTGCTGTTCGCGGTAGATCTCGTGCACTTCTTCCGCCATGCGTTCGAGCTTATCTTTGGGTAGCTTATCGATCTCGAGTTGATGGACTCGAGCCAGGAAGTTCTGCCCATCGACGTGCAAGTCCAATTGCGCCTTGGTGGGTAGGCTGGAGCGCTCGAATCGCGCCTTGCCGTCAAGTTGGCTCATGTTGAGGATGGACTCCATCGACCTCGCCCCGTGATGGTATGTGTTCGTCCGCAGGAGGGCCCGCAGCACGCCGTCGTCGATCTGAAGTACCTTGTCCTCGCCTTTCAACAGGTGCTCGGCGCTTCGTTCCAGCATGGAGCGCAATAGGATGGCACGGCGCAGGATATAGAATGGATCTACTACGTCCGTCCTCTGGTTGGGTCCAAGAACATTGAGAAAGCCCTTCAGTCGGCTGACAAAATCCGGCACCTTGGCCGCGCGGAGTTTACCTTCATCCCCGTTCTTGCCAAAGCCATCGAGCGTTGAGCTTGTGCCGCCGGCAAAAACAAAGATCGCCTTGCCGATGGGATGCGGCAAATCTCCTTGCTGAAATTCCCCATCCTGCATCGGCGCGAGGAAATAGCGCAGCCAGCCATAAGTCGACTGATCAAAATCGCTGTCGAACTCATCCCAGAAGACCAACGGAATCTTGCCGGTCAGTCCGATGTCGCGCACCTGATGAAAGGCGGATAGCAGTCCATCGAAGGAGTGAATCTGCGATAGATTGAATTCCTTGATTTCAATTTCGCCGGGCTGAACTGAAAGCGCAAGTTGTTTGATTCCAAATGACTTTCCAGATCCCGGGGGGCCGAATACGGCAATGGATAAGGGCCTCTCGGGGTGCTTCTGCGCCAAATACTCAGTCATAAGGGAGCCAATACTCCGAAGACTTTCGATCTCCTGCCGGTCGACAGTCAAGAGCTTTCCAAAGCGGCCTTGCGGCAGTTCCGTGAGTGATTTTTTTGTCCCCTGCAAGACTACATCCGTTGCAAGCTTATCCAAATCGTTCTTGCATTTGTCTGCCAGGATGGTCCAATATTTGACGCCCGAGCGCATCGGCACAGAAGCTACCCTGTAGGGATTGTCCTTGAATTCCGGCGCTGTAGAGGCGTCCAGCGCGTCAACGACGGTTTGGGCAGGAAATTCGATCTTGACCTTTTCCGCGGATTCTTCACGCTGGCCGTAGCCCTCGCGATGCAGATTGCGCAACGCCCATAGCCCGGCGCAAATTCCCTGATGGATATTTGGCTTATCAGGCGCCAGCATCACTTCCCGGGCGATGCCCACAGTCAGACAGGAGGAGTAGCCGACCATGCGGCCGGGGAATATCTTCTCCCACGTTCCTTCTACCACTTCAGGATCGAAGAGCAGGCGGAAGTTCTCATCCTGTCTGGCGTCGCGGGAATAGAGGAATGCGCCAGCAGCATCGAAAGAAATCACCACATGGGCGCATTGCCTCAGGCTGGCCAGACTCTGGTTATAAGTCAACTCCCAGACTATGTCCTGGGCGGTTCGCTCCCAGGAAAGTCCGTGGCTGATTTGCGCCGAGGTGCGGCGCAGATCGTTGACCGTCATCACGACGATGAGCTTCTTTGCGTGACTCTCGCAGAGCTGTTTCCATAGAGCGTTCTTCTCATCCGCAACGGGACGGCTCATCTTCACCAGCACCCAGGGCTTACTTTCCGTTTTTGTCAGGCTGGCGGGCCAAAGCTGATCGTTGTCGCGGAAGCCCAGATTGGCATCATCCAGGACCACCAACTTCGCGCTGGGATCATCTTCTGCGATTTTGGCCCAGTCGCCTGTAAATTTTTGGGACGAACACTTGTTGACGCCCTCAAACTCCGCGACGCGCCAGGCCTTCTCCTTTTCCTTTCCCTTGGCAGCATCGGAACCTTTCAGGGCAAACGCGAATGGCATCCATGAGGCAAAAGAATGGTGATAGTTCGGATCCTCGGGACCGATTTTTGAATCCTCGGCGCCTCCGGTGCGCTGCGGCGTCCTGGGCTGCCGAAGCTGGTAATCAGCTTTCTCGCGAATCTGGTTGGCAACGCCTCCGATCAGATCTGCCAGTAATCCCGCTCCACCACGCTGCCAGCGCAGACGGGAACAGACGGCCGCTTCCCATACGCGGTTAAGCGCCTCCGGCCCCCGGCCGCGGGCAAGATTCCAATCCAGTGTGAAGTCGCCGCTCACTACAACAGTTTTAACTTTCTTTTCCGTACTCATCACCATTCTTGCCTCTATTTCCCCAAAATGCTTCCCAGCGCAGTCGAAGCAATTCTACACCGTGGAAGGATGCAATATGCTGAAACTATGAAAAGCAGTGGATGGCCTGATCTGCAATAGCTAATGTTCTATTGAACGTTCACCTGCCAGATCCGCAATTACAAACAGTCATCCACAACTATGCTGGTCTGCTTGGGGCAATGGAGCGTAGCGAGGAGCAAATCCTGGCCACGTTGCGCGAGAGGGCGCCGGAGTTTTCCCGCGAGTGATCCTGAAGACGTGATTCAATCGCGTCCTACGCTCACGTGACTGGCAGTGTTCGCGATTGACGACGATTTTGCTATTTTCCTTGTTTTCAGCCACTTGGAAGGGTCGTATACGCAATCCATAAGTGATTCATTGCCGCCGCCGACGCTTCTCCATACTAACCATGGTGAGGTCTTTCCTATGGCGGAGCTGTTGTTTGGAGTGGAAACTGAGTATGCCATTGCCGGCATCTCGCCCGGCGGAAGCGTGAACCGCGAGGGGCTTTTGCACTCGCTCACAGATCTGGCTCGCGCGCGGCTTGTCCAGTTGCCCGACCTGCACTCTACCGGCGGTGTATTCCTCGGTAACGGCGGACGGATGTATGTCGATTGCGGAATGCACCCGGAGATATGCACGCCGGAGTGCGCGAACCCGTGGGACGCCGCGCGCTACATTCAGGCAGGGAACCGGATACTGGCCAGCCTGGCCGCGGCGGTTGAATCCGCATGCGCGCCGGGAACGGAGATTCTGTGCTTCCGCGGCAACGTGGACTACAGCGGCACGCAGGCCACCTGGGGTTGCCACGAAAGCTACATGCACCGCACGCCGCTGGACGCGCTGCAACCGCAGGTCGTTCCTCACCTGGTAACGCGACTGATTTATACCGGCGCGGGGGGATTTAATCCACTCTCCAAGGGGCTGGAGTTCACGCTTTCGCCGCGCGTGGCGCACATTGAGCTGGTGGTTTCACGAAGCTCGACCAACGAGCGCGGAATATGGCACACCAAGTCCGAGTCGCTGTGCTCCGGCTACAGCCGGCTTCATGTGCTCTGCGGAGAGAGCCTTTGCTCGGAGACCGCGACCTTTTTGAAGATAGGCGCAACGGCGCTGATTGTCGCCATGGCCGATGCGGGTCTCGCTCCCGGCAACGCGGTCAAGCTGGCCGACCCGCTGAAGGCCATGCGGATGATTGCCGGGGACGTGACCTGCAAGAAACCGCTGAGGATGGCCGACGGAAGCTCGATGACGGCCCTTGCAATTCAGCGCCATTACCTGGAGATGGCCGAGGCCCATGTGAGCGATGGCTTCATGCCGGCCTGGGCCGCGGAGGTTTGCCGCCGCTGGCGCACCGTGCTGGACCAGCTTGAAGACGCGCCAACGGCCGTAAACAAAACGCTGGACTGGGGAATCAAGCAGGCGCTTTATGCCGCTCAAGCGAAGAGCATGGACATACGCTGGGAGGACCTGCCCTTCTGGAACAACGTGATCGAGCAGTGCGAGGGCGCGCACGCACCAAGTTCCAGTCGCGCGAAAACCATTCCCTTGGAGACAGCCGTCAAGACGATGCGGCGGATTCCCGGCGAGCTTGCCTTCATCGAGCCGATCCTGAAATCCCGCGGCTACCAGTGGAATGACTTGAAGACAGTGATGGGCAGCCGGCAGAAGTTCTTTGAAATCGATACGCGCTTCGGGCAAATCGGGCCCAAGGGAATCTTTGAGTCGCTCGACCTTGCGGGCGCGCTACGGCACAGGGTGAGCGGAGTGGACAATATCGAGCATGCGATGGCGGAGCCGCCCGCAGTGGGCCGGGCGCACATTCGCGGGCAGGTGATTCAGCGCCTGGCCGGCGCGGGCAATGCGCGGTGCGACTGGCAAAGCATTATCAACTACAGCGAGAATCAGTTTCTGGATCTATCCGATCCGCTCGCGAGCGCGGAATCCTGGAGGCCGTTGAACAGCCCGGAAAGTCAACATGACCCATTGGATTTCAGCCTCTTCGCAGAGAACGATCCGTATGCGCGCCGGCAGGATGCGGCGGATCGCATTCTGAGCGGCGACTTCGCGGGCGCCGAGGCATTGCTGCGCGCGCTGCTGGTGGAGCGGTTTTGCCTGCCAAGCACGAATTGCCACATGGCCCGCGTTTTGCTGATGACGAATCGCGAGGAGGAGGCACGCGAGCAAATCAGACAGGGCTGGTTCATTCATCGCAATGCGCCAACTTATGTTGTCGGGCGTATGCTGTTCTTCCGGATCATCTTTGCGCTCTTCGACGGGGCTGAGATCTCTGACCTGGTTGAGCAGCTCAAAGCCATACTGCAGCAGCCCGGCGCCGATCTGGATTGGACGATCCGCCCCATGCTCGAGCACCTGCGCCCGCGATTCAGCGAAGTAGACTACCGCTTCCTGGATGCACTGGCGGCCACGCTCAGCAACATCCGCAACTTGCCGCAACTCGAGCCGTTTCCGCAGTGGGCAGGGACGGCGGTCCTTGGTGTCCTGTAGCGCTGGGTGATAATAAGTCAGATCAATTGCTCCTGTGTTCTGGATAGATATGAATACCGAATGCTGGACAATAAACAATTTAGCAAATTTTTGCTGCGGGCTGATAAGCTATTGGCAATTCCACTTTATCGAGGTCCCCGAGGCATGCCGATTCAATGTGTATTGTTCAGCCATGAGATGCTGCCGATTATGCATGACACGCTGCCGATTATGATTCAGATAGACTCGCCGGTGGCGCTGCGGGAGTCTGTAGGGTTGTGGCGGCTGCCTGCTGCTGTAGTGGTACGAACCGGGAATCTGGAGTTATTTAGAGAGAGAGGCAAGCATTTTATAGATCGCAGTAAGAAAAATAAGCACAAGGGCCTATCGCAGTATTTACTTAAGCAGTACAAGCGATATTTGCTGGGGCAGGGTAAGCAGATTCAGCTTATCAAGGCGGTTTATTCATCTGATGGACGGCTGAAGCAAGGCATCGATCGTCTGCTCACAAATGCCAAGAAGGCCGGCAAGCAGAGCATCTATCTTATTGGTGTGAGCAATGAGCTATTTAACGAGGTTTGGACCGACGCGAAAACAGAGGATGAAGCCTTGCGACCTTCTCCCGGGGGAAGCGGCCTGTCGGATGTGCTCACACCATTGAAAGGAGAGGCGCAGCTCCGCAAGGATTTCTGGGGCGACACCGAGGATTATCACGAGGTGAGGCAGCTGATTCTGTACGCGGCGCGCATCAGCGATCCAGTGCTGATCATGGGAGAGACGGGCACGGGAAAAGAATTAGTGGCGCGGGCCATTCACGAACTGGGACCAGATAATCAGAAAGACAAACCTTTTGTCGCGGTAAACTGCGCGATGATCCCCAGCGAGCTGTTTGAGGCGGTGGTCTTCGGCTATGAGGCGGGCGCGATCCCCGGCGGGCTCCCTAAAGGAAAGACGGGCTTGTGGGAGGAAGCGAAAGACGGTACGCTCTTTCTGGATGAGATTGGCTACCTGCGACCGGATCACCAGGTAAAGATATTGCACATTCTAAAAGATGGATTCATTTGGCGCGTGGGCGCGTTGTCGCAAACACAGGTTTCTGCCCGGGTGATCGCCTCTACCAGCCGCGACCTTTACGGCATGGTGCAAAGCGAAAAATTTAACAAGGACTTATATTACCGGTTGCGGCAGTTTTTGATCCGCACGCCCGACCTACGCGGCAATCTACAGAATCTGGAAGTGATTGCGCAGAAACTTTGGCGGGAGATTACCAATTCCGATGCCGTACTGCCCCAGGAAATCGTGGATGATCTTTGCCTGCATCGCTGGCCGGGAAACGTGCGCGAACTTCGCTCGGTGCTGAGTTCCCTCTATAACTTCTTTGATACGATCGGTATTACACGCGAGAAACTGAATGCAGTCTATCAGCACTTTGGCCTTGCCGCGGGGTATACCCTGCGCGAGCCGGAAGCAGGCGAGCCGGCATTATTGCAGATGGAATGTGTGCGAATGATCAGCCGTGCCGATGATACGATTCATGCCTGCGAAATCGAGTTACAGCCACTTATCAACGGGCATCCGCTGAACGCCGCGGCGCGCGAATCGCTGAAGAGGCTGCGCCTGGAATTACAGGCCCTGTTGCGCAAGCGGTTGAACTTCGGCAGCAAGGAAACCTATCAATCCGTTGCGCGAGTGGAGGAGAGCCTTGGACAGTTGCTGGCACTGCCAAAGAACAAAACTAGCGAACAGTCCAACTTATGGCGAAAAGACCTGGCGCCGGAGATTCAACAGGCGGTGTCCCTCCTATTTGCGGAACATCAGAAGCTGCGCAACTTAATGGGCGCAAGGGCATAAAAAACCTCCATTTGTTCCTCTGGTTTCTGGAAAGTTGATCTGCTGGTCATCCACAACGCGCCTTTTTCTGCGCGATAACTCAACTTTTCATACTCGCTTCCTTTATAACTCAACCATATAACCAAACTTCCGAGGTGATTATTTTTGTATGTCATTGATTTACATAGAAATATACGTCAATTAACGAACTAATTCAGAAACGCTCAACTGATGGTAAGCACACATTGATTTGCATTCAATTGTGTTGCCAAAAGGAGCGTGTGCTATGACAGTTGCGAATCCGTTGCCGTTTCCATCAAGCAACAACGAGTCTATCAAAGAATTGCGGCGCAGGCTGAGGCTGGTGATGCGCGCCATTGACGAGGCGTTAGACAAATTAGCCACACTCGAGCGGGACCTGAAAATCTTGGAAGGTTTCGTCCAGGTTTCCCCCGGTTGTATTATCGGTCCCAGCATGGGCCCGATTGTCTACAACCTGGATGTTCAAAAGCGTTACGACGATTCAATTGTGGTTTCAATCAACGGGGGCGATCCGTTTGTCCTTGGCCCTCGCCTGGCAGGGGTTTTCCAGTTCATCTCCACAGGGGGCTGCAGCAGCGATGATTTGATCGGCTGGCGCTCCCGGGAAGAGATTCTGAAATCTCTTAACAACTTTGCAGGAAGTGAGCTTCGCATCGGCTATGTCAACAGCCTGATTAACCTTTTGAAGGATAAGCTCTCCAAGGCTGGCTATGATCGCGATTTGATTCAGACAAGCAGGGAAAAAGGAGTTCGCCTTGCGCTTAAACGCCGCAAGGCGCAAGGGGTGAAGGGAGACTACGCGCTTCCGTCCAGCATTCTGGACGCGGCGATGTAAACGTCTGTCAAGGTTACGCTGCCGCTTTGCACGAGATTGGCGCGAGCCGCCGCGGCATCGAGCAGCTTGACGGCCTTCCCAGGCAAGAAGCCATCCATCGCGAACGAGCGCTCCACCGCGGCGTGCTCAATCTCCGCGGTAATCTCAACGCGATGATGGGAGGCGATGGAAGGCCGCAACTGCTCCAGGATTCGGCGCGCATCGCTCGAGCAAAGCTCCTTGAGCTGCACGGCCTCTAGCCTCGATTCGAGGGGATGCGTAGTGAATCGGCAGGCATGCTCCGGCGCAGTGGTGGCGATCAATCGGACGCCATGATCCAGCGCATCGCGCAGCAGCACCAGGCCGCGCGACGCTCCCATCACCGCCCACTCCGCCTGCTCCATCGCCAGCACGACGCCGAGCTCATGCGCCTCGCGCAGCAGCGCCCGCAGCAGGGCTTCGCGCTCGCTTTCAAAGAGCGTGCCGGCCATCACGGCGCCTATATTCACCGCGAGAACTTCTCGTCCGCGTTGCGCGAGCAATCTTGCAACGCCTTGCAATAGATTGCTCTTGCCCGTGCCTGCGCCGCCAACAATGAGCGGCAACCGCCCCTCCCAGCCGAGCGTGCAGGCCGCGACCTGTTCCATCTCCTCGTTGCGGAAGAACGTGGCAGCAGTCCGGCTGGCGGCAACCATACGCGTAAGATTGTCCGACCATGCCTCCAACAAACGTTTTCTGCCCGGAGACGCGGGCGCGGCAGCTTCTCTGCCCGGTATTTCCTCAGGATCCAGAATGTCGAGCGCGTATTCCAGCGCCTCCGTCAGATCGTCGTGCAGGCATCCGCCGAAGGTAAGTATGCGCCAGCCCTGCTGTGTGGGACCGGAGGCAAAGGCCTGGGCCAGCGTGCGGTCCGATCCCAGATACTCCAGGTCCTCGTCCACACAAACCACGCACGGCATTCCTTCGGTGGTGCGCTTAATCAACAGATTGGTCCGGGCCTTGTTAAAGCAACGCTGGTTCGCGGGAACGCGCTTGACGGTCAGCGTGTCCTGGTCGGGAAGCTCCAGCCGCAGGCGCATGCGTTTCAGCTTTGCGGCCAGAGCGGGATCGAGATTGGTTTCCAGCGTCATCGTTGTTCAACATTTCCGGCGACTATTGGCCGCCTTGCTGCCGGCTGGTGCGTAAGAAATCCTCGGAGTTGCTACCTGCCAGGGCGCGGCGAATCGCCTCGTCGCCGGCCGCCAGCAGGCTGTCTCCCTCGGAGCGCAGTTGCAGCAACAGGCCGTCCGTTCCCGGATCGCCATCGCCGCTGCTAGAGTTTACTTGTTCGTCATGTAGCCGTTGTAGAAAGCGCATGGTGTTCTTCTCCTTGTTGTTGTCGTGTGGTCAAAGCATCCGCCGTGAGCGTCGCGCCGCATGAATCGGCTTCCAACGCATCCAGCAGTTCCGTGAAATCAAGAGAGCTATCGAAGATCTCCTGAGCATCGGCCTGGGTATATCCGAGCGGATTTGCCATGTTGAAGGTGCGATAGGTTGGCCAGTTGTAACGCCCGCGCATCTTGAAGGTGATCGTGTCCCAATCGACGCTGAATACGCTGCCGTGCGCGGCGCGGCGCAACAGCATCGCCCGCGTCCAGGCCCGCGTGTCCGCCGGCGGGTTATCCGTAAAATACGCAATGTGCTCCGGAGTCACAAGCTGCCGGGTTAATCCGCCGGACTCGTACGCCCAATACAATCCATCGTCGTCGAGGCTCGAATACAGATGATCGATGACTTTAATCTCGGGCGAGTCCCAGTCCAGTCCGGCGTGCTGATCCATGGACCTTTCAATGGCCATCAACTTCAACACCCAATCGATGCCGCTGCGCGCCGCCGCCATCAAGTCTTGTTTCGCAAAGTTGTTGACCACTCCTTCCCACAGGGCAATGATCTCTTCGTAATCAGGCACAATGCCCGTGAAGACGCCCTGCGCGGCGTAACGCTTCACCTCTTCGAGATAAGCGCTCTGCAACTCAACAAGCGTGAGCAGTTCTCCGTTGATCAACGCGGCGCGCGTTTGCAGGGTTGGATCGTGGCTGTAACTCTGGAGGGCATCCAGCGGATCGTCGAGGATGAGGCGCGAGTTGACGTGCCCGAGTTCCAGCAGGGTAAGGATGAGCTGCATGGGGCCAACCCGGAACAAAGCAGACCCGTGCGCCAAAGCGCTATCGAAGAAGATGACGTGAAGGCGCGCGGGCGCCGAGGGGTCGTCCGCCACGCCGCGCCCGCAAAGCGTTTCGTCGCGCGCATTGACGATTGGCCTCTTGAAGGTGGTCTGCGGCCCCTGAATAATTTCAAAGAAGTCGGCGCGCTGGCTGATCTGGTAAGGCGTGGAGGGCCGGCCATTCTCCGCGCCAACCTTGCCTTGGCCGGTCAGCAGGATGTTCGAGATCTGGAACGAGGCCAGAAACGAAAGGTAGTGCGACTTGCGCAAGAAGATGTTATCGAAGGCGCGCCGGGTAATCATGAAGTTGAGATGGCTACCGTAAGAGTTGCCTTGTCCATCGCTGTTGTTGACCAGAACCTGAATGCGGCTGTTGGGCGAACGGGATTGATTGGCGCGATGCAGCGCCGCGCGCATAATCCGCAACATGCCGTGCCAGGCGGCCACATGATCGAAGGCGTTGATGACTTCAGGAAGGCAAAGCTCTACATGATCGAGATCGATGTAAGCGCATCCGCCGTTGCTCAACAGAAAGCGGCGGCCTACATCCTGATAATCGTAGGCATAGGCGCCAGAGGAAGCGCCGTATCCCGATTGCTTGCCGTATTGATAGCCGGAAGCAGCGGCGGAGGACCACCAGTTGTTCACGTAGCTGTCATGGCGAATGGGCAGGCCGTCGATCTCCGCCAGCAAGGCGCGCGAGGCTTCATATCCGGTTCCTCCGGCGCGCACGACGCCGGCGATGAAGTTGCCCAATTCAATGTCAGCGCCGCATAGCCGGGGGAGCAAGTCAGCGGATAAGTTTGCAGGATGCGTGCTCATTTATGCGGCCTCCAGGCGGTACAGGTGAGGACGGCGAACCTTGCGATCGATAAAATCGATGCGAACCACATCAACGTCCTGAGGAAGATCGTGCAGGTAGTTGCGGGCGTTGCGCGGCGTCAGCGCGCACGGAGCGGAGACAAAGAAGTCAGAGATGGCCGCTTGCATATCCGCAGCGGAGAGGCCGACAGGCCCGCCTACAGAAGCACGAACGCAGGCTTTTTTAATCGCAGCCCTGGCGATGGATTGAAGCTGCGCGCCGCTCACCAGGTCGGCGGCCCGCACCACGCGCTCTTTTCCGTCACGCAGCTTAATCCGGGCCAACTCCGTCTCGCTGCTCTGCGCAAACAGTTGCGCAACGGCCAGGTCCAGCAGCGCTTCGCGGGCGGCCTCCGTGCCCTCGCCATTGGCGATATACGGAATGCCGGCGGGCAGATGGCAGCTGAGAATCGCGCGGGCGGCCTTGCTGTTCGGCTGAGGAAAGTTAAGGACGAGATCCCCAAGCCTGCCGGCCCTTGCCACCGCCGGGTCGATGGAGTCGATGCGGTTGGTGGCGGACAGGATGATAATGTTGCCGGAGTCTTCAAAGCCCTGGAGTTCGGCCATAAAGGAGTTCAACAAACGATCCTCAATCCGATTGATGGACTCGCCCCTGTTCCCGCACATGGAATCAATCTCATCAAAGAAGAGCACCACGGGAAGGCGTGGGTCTTGCGCCGCAGCTTCCCGCGCAATCCGGAAAATCTCGCGATAGTGCTGTTCCGTGGCGCCAAACCACATGCTGTTCAGCGAGCCGGGTTTCACATTGATGAAAAGGGCGCGCCCGCTGGGCGAAATGCTGGCCAGCCAATTGCACAAAGCGCGCGCGACCTTGGTCTTGCCATTGCCGGGATGGCCCACCATCAGAACCGATTTCGTGGGTTGCAACTGGAACAGCTTGATTGTTTCCGGATGCAGGAGCTGCATAGTAAAGAGCTGCTTCAATGTTTCAATCTCGTCGTCCAGCCCGCCGAGTTCATCGAAAGTATCCTTGGGAGTTTCTTCAACAAAGAACTCTTTACCTTTTGATGTTTCGATTTTTTCGAAAGCCAGGCCCATGGCGCGGCTGAAACGCACGCAATCTCCGGCTTTCAGGTCCACATTGCGCAGTTCCTCCGTGGCCAGCACCACTACTTCCTCATCGTGAGTGCTCAACACCAGCCGGCCGTCGGCCGTGCAGCGGCTATAGATGGCCACATCTCCCGTCAGATAGCTTGTGCCGGCGGATTTGGCGATCAGGCAGTTGCGCTCGTGACTCAGAAAGACCTCGTCGCCCGGCCGCAATTCCTCCAGCGAAACGCCGTCGGCAAGTTGCACGACCCGCCGGTCATTGTCGGTCTGCACCATCGCACCCTGCACTGCTGGCGTGCCTGCGGGAGCAAGATACACGGCGGGAAAATACGGCGGCGCGGTAAGGTCCTTGATGATTTCCCGCAGCCGTCCGTGCTGCTCCTGCACTGTCGAAAGCGACTCGCGCAGATTGAGAATCTGATTCAGCAGGTAGCGGTCGATTCCCGCGGCGTTTTCCATACCGTTCTCGCGCAGACGAGCCAGCAGCGCCAACCGGTCGTCGAGAGGCATGGAGCCCTCTTCCGTGCTGCCGATCTCTTCCAGCATTCTGGCAGCCATGCTCATTTGCTCTGCATTATTTCGCGGCACTGGTTGTCTCCTCCACAACATAAAAACCTCGCGGTTGCGTCATGCCTTCACGGTTGCCGAACATGCTGAACGTCAGGTCAGTGAAGGCGGTATCGTTGGCCACGATGGCGATGCTGTAAGCGCGAGGAAACGCCGCGCGCATGACTGCCTCGTCATCGGCTGAAAAGAAATCCCTGCCCAGGCTGCAAGTCTTTTGCGTTTCCGGCGTGCAGGCCTTGTCCTTGCACCATTCGCGAACCGGATGGGAGTGCCAATAGCCCAGGTAAATCTCTCCCTTGCGCCGCAGCCGCAGCGCGGCGTCGGCGGCGGTCCAGACCTGCGGAGTAAAGGTCAGCTTCACGTTGGTGCCGCTGGCGTGCTCGGCGGGAATCTGCGCGGTCACCTCGGCGAAGATTTCGCCGGCGGAGGCATCGCGCCACAGCCTTCCGATGAGAATGCCGCCGGTCTCCGTGCCCTGGTTCGCATGGGTTTGCTCCGCGGCTTCGTCAAGAACCCGCCGGGAAACAAATACCGGCATATCGCCTTCCTGCATGACGCCGCTGGGATTAGCCCGGGCAAAAAAGGAGTCCAACGCGGCATCCTGCGCCGGCACGCCGGGGGATGCATTGGCGACACAGAGCCCGCCAGAGTGCTGCTCCTCCGGGGGAGCTGGATGAGCCACCACCATGTACGAGTACATCTCACCCTCGTGAAGCTGTTTTTGTTCGACCAGTTGGGAAGCCGCCACGCTGGCGATGCCGCGAAAATGGGTTTTGGGAAAATCAGACTCCACCGGTTTGCGGCCCGACTGCGCAATCTGGATGCGGTAGCCGCGGCAGTATGGCTCACCCAGCGTGTAATCCCAAAGAGGAAGCACGGACGCGCTTCCATTTCCATCAAGAGCAAGATCGCCCTTGCGCTGAAAATAGAAGCGTGTCCATTCGTAGACCGGTTCCCAATCGCGATTGGCAGGCACGATTCCGAGACTTGCGCCGTCCTCGCGGAACAGCGTCACGGCAAAGCGGAATGGAAACATCAGAGCCATTTTGAATCCTCGCTGTGTGGTTAAAGTTGCGCTCCCGCATCGATGTTGGGCTGGAGCGTAAGCTTGTCGCCGCGCTCCAGGGCGTCGCCGATTCGCTCGGAAGCATTGAGGTGCCTGCCTTCCCGCTCGAGCCGCGCCTGGTAGGTGAGGGGCGCGCCGCTGGCATCATTGCGCGGCAGGTTCATCTTGCCCAGCATCTCGTGGACAAGCTCTCCTACCGTGTTGTTGGCGGGCGCGTTGGTTACGGAAAAGACTTTTTGACCGGAGACATCGCTGATCTCCAGCGGAATTTCGAGTACGCTGTCTGACTTGCCCATTTTCAGTTCTCCTTTTCAAGGTTGTTGTCGTCAGTGGTTGAAGGATTGCGTGCAGCCAGGTAAAGCCGGGCCGCCGCGCCGTGAAGCAGTACATTGGTCTCCCGCGCACACATGCGATAGGCAACGGAAAGGGCGGAGAGGGCGTGTTGAATCTCTTCCGCGACCGGCGAGGATGGCAGACTGACGAGAAATCCAAAGCTCATCTGCTCGCCTGCATGTGACGTGTAAGCGCGCGCCATGCGCAAGGAGCTGCTGACCGTGAGAAGATAGAGCGCCAGCGCATGGCGGGTGAACTCCGCCGCTGTATCGCAGCGCAGCAGCTCCACGCTCAGCTCGAGACCGTTTTCATTCATCCGAATGCTGGCAGGAGGCGCCGCGCTTGCATCCAGCTCCGCGGAGAAATCGTTGGCTCCCCGCTCCGCGCAAGGCCAGGAGCACTCACGCAGCAGATCGGCGAGAGCGGCATCAGAAACGCGTGCAGTCTGCATACGAGGACAGTCGCTATGTGCATCGGGCGACTCCAACTGGCGAGTGCCGTCGTGAAAGCCATCCAGCGCCCATTCCATCCGATCCCGCAATTGCGATTCATTCAGCACCACGATGTCGGTGCGCAGATGAAGGCAGCGGCCAGCGGGGTTCAACGCCAGCTTCACTCCGCCGGCCAGAGATTTGTTGCGCAACAATGCGTCTTCAAGCGCCACTGCGGTCTTATGAATCGCCTCCGGTCGGCATACGAGCTGCAAAAAGCCTTCGTCGAAGGATGCGTCAAGGGGCAGCCGCGCGCCGTTTTCGACAACGCATTGCCAGCTCCACGGGCCGGATGATTCCATCTCGCAGGCGCATTTGTTCAATACGCGGTAAGCTGTTGCGGCGGTCTCGTTGGCGAGCATCATATGGATTGCACCTCCAGGTTCAGCGAGCGGCGCTTCAGCGGCCGGCGATCGATTGGAAAGCGATCCTGATTGGCGCGCGCCCAGGAACAGGCCTCGCGATTCAGAGAATCATCTTCCCTCGGGTTGTACTTCTGGTACGTGAGAATGTCATAGATCTGATAGAGGATGTCGACCAGCGATGTGTTGGGAGTCAGGCGTCCGATGCAGATCATCGGAAGATCGGCGCTGACATTCGGGTGCCACACACCAGGCGTAAAGACGCGCAACATTTCAAATGGATCTGCCCGCCGCAGGTAATCATTTGGGAACCAGATGCCCACCTGGAAACGATTAGCCTCTTTGATTTCCCCATTGGCGCCGCGAACCAGCCCTTTACACATATACTCGGCGACAAAATGCGGCGGAACAAGCGGCGGAATATGCAGGCGCAAAATGTCGCTCGACTCCGCCAGCGCCAAGCCTTCAGCGCGCTGGCGCTCCATGAAGCGCTGGTAGATGGTATCGCCACTGCTGAACTGATTTGCGTTCATGCCGTCTCCAGAATCCGGTGTTCACACTTGCCGCTGCTGATAATGTCTCCGGCGCGCAATCCGATTTGCGCCAAAGTAAGTTCGGTGAACTCGCACGCCGTTTCTTCATTCAGGCTCTCCAGCGAGCCAAAGCCCGTGGAGACCAAGCGCCGGCCACAAGCTGAACAGCGCGCCAGGGGCCGGTTGAGGCGCAGCGCGCGTTCCTGATGATGGCATCCAGGGCAGATCAAATCCTGCACAAAGCGATGCCCATCAATGCGCAAGCTGCCGAGCGCCTTCAGTGCGGCACCGACTGTCGTGGATTCAAGCCTGCACAGCCACGGCTGAAGATCCCAGGAGCGATGATCGAATCGGCACCATTTGTTACGCTTGCTCGAAGAAATCCGAGCGATGTGATTCTGCGCATCGAAAAGAACCTGCATGGCCGCGACCTGCGTGGTCGATTCACCGAAGAAGAGCCGAGCGATTTCAAGCGCCATCATGGAAGCCGCCAGCGCACCCAGCGCCGAAGACGCCATGGTAGGAAACGCCGCCCCGCGGCCCGCGCCGCAAAGATACTCCTGCTCGATCAGCGAGTAATCATCCGGCCCCCAGGCACACTCCAGGCAGGGCGCATCGGGCCCCGTCGAGTAGAGGTTCACTCTGGCCAGGTTCTGGCTGCCCAGTATTCCGCAATCGATCCAGGGCGTGTTCAGCCGCCAGGCAATTTCGTTAACGTGCTGGCGCGCCACGCGCGAATCCAGGCAACTTACCAGCAGATCGCAGCGCAACAACCCGCGCGGGACATCTTCGATCCGCTCCTGCAGAGCAGTTACATCAAGATTTGGATCAATTATCCGCAGCTTATCCGCCTGTGAAGCAACCTTCGGCAGACCAATGTCCATCCGGTCGATGCTCTGCACCGCGACATTGCCTTCTTCGTAAACATCGGGATCCACTAAGATCAGCCGCGCCACCTGGGGCATGCGCGCCAGGTGCGGCAACAGATGAGAGCCGGTGTTTCCGCCGGCGCCGGCCACGACAAGAGTCTTCTTCTTCATATCTCCTCCGGTGACCATGAAAAGCCCGCGTCCAGCGCGGTGGGGAAGCCGCAGAAAGGGCATTTGTCGGTGTAAGTCCAGCATGGGAGTTCGGCCGACTCGTTGAACCAGATACCGCAACGTGGGCAACACACGGCCGGCGCGCCCGCCGCAATCGGTTCCCGGCAGCGGCCGCAGTACACCGGCCGCTCAGCACCCGGAAACTCGACCACCGAAGCCAGCGTCTCCGTGGAGAAGTAATACTGGGTTCCGTCGCCGGTGCGAATCTCGTCGCGATCGGAAAGAATGCACATGCCGGCAGCCACGTTGCGGCTGTTCACGCGAACGCCGGAATCCCGTGCGGTGATCAGAGCCCACGCCGGCATCCCGCCCGCGTCCGTGCGGATGAGCCGCGCCGAAGCCCCGCTGGATGCGGCCACTGGCGCCTCCGCGGCCAACAGAATCGGACGAGCGGCCAACTCGTACAGCACGCCGTCTAGCCTACGCGCGCCCCAGCCTTCGGCGTCCTGTAACCAGAGATGAGCCATCGAACTAGATTTCTCCCCGCGCAAATTTCACGTCGACTGATCAACATATCGACTGATCAACATTCTGATTGATGGATTAGCGCGGGGAGCCATCACGGCATCCCGATATAATTTGCCGTCAAAATCTTTTAGTCTAAGAAGTTGAAACCATAATAGTTAAGAAATAAAACGAGGAATAAGCATTATCCATCTCGAACACCTCTGGTCACTGCATCAAGAATGCGCGTGAAGAGTTCATTTGGCGCTTGGGAGTTTATTTGCCAACGGCCAGGCCATGCAATGCAGCCGCGAGGGGGCCGCATAGGAGCGTGTTACGTGCAGCCGGTCCATGACGATGTAGCGAACGCGCAGGCCGTCCACGGTGGCGGGCAGTTGCGCAGGAAGGCGATTGCGGTCTACATAGATGACCAGCGCCGCCTCGTGCGGGTTGTCCAGGCTCTGGCCTACGCCCACACCAAAGAAGGCCGGGTTCTGCCGCATCATATTGGCGGCTACCTGATTCTTAATGGCTGTGGCCTGCGTCAGCACCAGGGACGACAGGCTGAAGGCGCCAGCCTCGAAAGGAGTTCTGGGCGCCGAGCCGTACGCCACCGCAAGGGCTGTGGTGGGAATCGCGACGGTGCGCACACCATCGACCGTGGAAGGCACGTTCGCCGTGCGGCTCTCGTCGGTGTAGAGAATGACCGCGGCCTCGCCGGGGTGGTCGCTGCTCTTGCCTGTGGCCACGCCTAAAATTCCCGCCGCCGAGTTCACCAGCATCCGAGCCGGCCCAAGAGCCTGCTGGGCGCGCGCCGTCTCTGCATCGCTGAGCGCGCGGCCCTGCGCTGAGGAGATGGTGCTGTCGCCGTAGTTCAGGCAACTGACCGCATGGTCGGCCGCGCCCACGAAGGTATAACTTCCACCTGACTGCGCGCTTAATTCGGAGAGCACGTCGGCCGCCGGGCTGGCCACGCCCTGGCTGACGCCGGAGAGATCTGTCCCTCCCGCAAAGTAAAGTCCCACCGGCTCGGCGTTCGACGCATCGACGACCAGCGCGCCCGAGTCGCCCGCGTCGCTGAATTGGTTGCCGCTCAACCCCAGCTGATGAGTAAAGGTCTTGGTCAGGTAGGGCCGCGTCTCCGCGCAGTCCAGGTAGTAATCCACCGTGACGTCGAGATCGACTGCGGAGACGCCTCCGCAGGTTAATCCAGTAGTTCGCCCGCTCTTGGCGACCTGCAAATCAAGGGTTGCGGCTTCGCCACGCCCGCTGGTCGAGCTGATGCCGGGAGGGGCGGCGGCGAGAGTGCCGTCTGCCTGACGGCCACCCAGTTCCAGAATGTTGCCGCTCGTGTCCACGGAGCGCGAGGTAATTTGCGCAATCGCAGCGTCGGCGTTGGTCTGCTTAGAACTGAGCGGCAGCCATCCGACGAGAGAGGCCACCGGCTGAACTCCCGCGCTGTCGCCCAGCGGCGCGCAGTTGTTGTCGATGAGACCCGGCTGGATGATGGCGTCGCCCACGCCGGCGTGGTCACTCCTGGCCAGCACATGGTTGTTGCTCAGGATGTACGGGCGCTTGCCGGCGTCTTCGATGAGCGCGCCCAAGGTGCCGCTGCAGCAGTCCACAATCTGGCTGCCGCGAGTGTCGTAATCCGCGTTGTTGCCGCCCGAGCTGCCCAGCAAAATGGCCGCCTGCGGCTGGACCTGATGCGTGGCGGGATTGCTGGCTACTCCGGCGGAGTTTACCAGCACCACGGCCGCGGTTCGTGACCCCGGCCCCAGTGTTGCCCCGCCCGCGGTGGCCACGATATACGTTGCGCCGGTCGATTGCATTGAGGAGGGCGCTGAGTAGGTGACCGTGCAGGCGGTGAAGCTCTGGCTGTCGCGCTGGCAAGTGACCGCGCTCAGCGAACCCTGTCCGGCACCCTGGCCGCTGGCTGAACCGGCCAGCTCGAAGTGAATGCCGGACGAGCCGCCTGCCTCGGCCAGAACGCCGGTGAAGGTGACCGTGCCATTGGCGCCCAGAGCCGCATTCTCCGGCGTCAGCGGTTGCAGGAATCCAGGGGTCACGGTCAACACGGAGTAGGCTCGGAGACTGGGGTTTGTGGCCAGAGTTGCGGTTACCACCACCTCGGCGCGATCGGCGGTCAGATAACTGGGCGGCATGTACTGGCCGAAGGGGTTGATGCTACCCGGCCCGCTGACAGCATCCCCGCCAGAAACCGACCAGACGACCTCCGCCGCGCCGCCACCGGCCAGTGTGGCCGTAAGCTGCTGGACGGAACTGCCTTGCGCATTGGCCGCATTGCAGCCGGTGCAGTTGGTGTCAATGAATGCCTTGAGGGGTGTGATGGAAAAGGCTGAGTTTGCAGGGGTTGCCGTGACCAGGCCGTTGCCGCAGCCGGCCAGCACAAGCAGCGCCGGAGCCAAAAGCAACGGAAAATGTTTGAAAAACAGCCGCATGGTCACAATCCCTGAGTCGATCTTCTATTCTATCGACTTTGTATGCGGTAAAAGTGAAGCAAGCCCCGGCCACACTCAACGAAGGCATCGCTCCGGGCATTAGAAACCTTTAACCTAAGACAGCACTCTGCCCAGAAATCCCTTGAAGCCCCAGCGGCCCAGCACCGAGGTGAAGAAGACGAGCGCCAACAAGATAGCCCACCAGGGCATGTGCGCCATGCCGGGGGTGACGGCGGCGCGCAGGCCTTCGCTCATGTAGACGATGGGGTTGAAGAGGACTCCATACTGTAGCCAGGGAATCTTGTAAAGCCAGGCCCAGGGATAGTAGACGCAGCCCAGAAAGGTGATGGGGACGACGATAATGGAGAAGACCAGGCCGATCTGCCTGGGATTCACAGTGGAGCCGATGACCAGGCCGAGATTACCGGCCAGCAGGCTGGCCAGCAGCAGCACCAGCATGAAGAGGAACCAGTTGTGCACGTCGGCGCGGACCGGCGCGGCGGGAACGTAGTAAGCCATGGGAATGACCAACAGAGCGGCGATCATGCTCTGCATGGCGCTGAAGCAGACCTTTTCGAGAGCGACGCCCCACAGCGGCAGCGGGCACATGACGCGGTCGTCGATTTCGCGGGTGATGCCGAACTCGGACGAGAGCGGCAGGGCCACGGCGGCGATTCCGGAGAACATGATGGCCACGGCCATCAAACCGGGCAGTAGAATGGTGCCGAAGTCGACACTGGATCCGGATGGGCCTCCGCCGACGGCCATGGGGTTGCCTCCGCCCATGCGCGGTAGGATGAAGGTGAAGACGAAGAGGAAGAGCAGCGGCTGCATCCCCACGCGCAGCAGGAAGGGAATAAACTCGCGCGACAACACGCGCAGGTCGCGCAGAAAGAGACCGAGGAAGGACTGGACGAAGATTCGCGGCTGCAGCTCGAAGTTATTCACGCAGGTCCCTCCCGGTGAGTTCGATAAAGACGGTTTCCAGGCTCGGCTCGACAATTTTCAGATCGCGCAGGCCGTGGCCAGCGCCTGCCTGCACGAGATCGGGCAGTAGGCCTTCGGAACTGGCTGCGATGACGCGCAGGCCGTCTGCGGTAATCTCGGCGCTGGTCACGTCTGGGCGCGCCTTAAGTCTGGCCACGAGCGGCTCCAGCCCTTCCTGAGATTTCAATTTCAAGTCGAAGATGGTGTGCGCGCCGAGCGTGGACTTGAGCTTTTCCGGCGTGCCGAGGGCCAGCACGCGGCCATGGTCGATGATGGCCAGCCGGTTGCTAAGCGAGTCGGCCTCCTCCATGTAATGCGTGGTCAGCAGGACGGTGATGCCTTCCTTGTGCAGATCCTGGACGGCCGACCACATGGCCATACGGCTTTGCGGGTCAAGGCCGGCGCTGGGCTCGTCGAGAAACAGGACCGTGGGCCGATGGGCGATGGCGCGGGCAATCTGCACCCGCTGCGCCAGGCCGCCGGAGAGCTGCGGCGGGTAAATGTCTTTGCGCTCGGAGAGCATGAACTGGGCCAGCAACTCAAGGGAGCGGCTTTTGGCGTGCGCGTGGGAAAAGCCGAAGTAGCGGCAGTGAAAGTAGAGGTTTTCGTAGACAGTCAAAGAGCGGTCGAGAGTGTTGAACTGCGGCACTACGCCGATGAGCCGCCGCGCGTGGGCCGGTTGCCGGACCACGTCGATGCCCGCAATGCGGACCGTGCCGCGGGTGGGCAGCGTGCGGGTGGTGGCAATGGAGATGGTGGTGGTTTTGCCGGCGCCGTTGGGGCCCAGCAGGCCGAAAATCTCGCCCTGCTTCAGCTCCAGATCGATGCCGTCGACAGCCGTCACGCTCTGCTTTGACGCGTAAATCTTGGTCAGGTTTTCAATTTCAACAATCAACAGGTTCACCGGCGGGATAGGGAAGTCGGTACATATTCTAGAGTATCGTATCTGAGTATCCGGCCGGGGAAAACCAGTTAGCCCGCCCCGGTCCTTGGTTGAGGAGCGGAGCGGGCTAACTGTTGTGGCACGTGGATTCCAGCCGGGCTACTGGCCGGTTCCGGAGAGCGCCACGGAAGAGGTTGCGGCGGGGTTGTTGGCGGTGATGGTGAGGCTGGCAGATTCCGCGCCGGTAGCCGTGGGTGCGAACTCGACGAGGACGGTGCAACTGGAGCCGGGAGCCAGCGTTGCGCCGCAATTGTTGACCTGGGCAAACAAAGAGGCCCCCGTGCCGCCGAGCGCAATGGAAGTCAGGTTCAGAGGCGTGGTGGCGCTGGAGTTTTTCAGCGTAACAGCTTGAGCAGCGCTGATGGTTGCGTGCGTCACGGAACCGAAGCTCAACGTGGTGGAGGAGAGCGCGAGCACCGGAGCGGCAGCGCCGGTTCCGCTCAGCGCCACGGATTGAGTAGTGGGCGATGCATTGTCAGTGAAGACCAGGTTTGCGGAAAGACTGCCTGAGGCTGTGGGGGCGAAGCGAAGCAGAGTTGTGCAACTGGCTGCTACAGCCAGCGAGGCAGGGCAGTTGCTCATTTTGGTGAAAGAGGTTGGATTGGTTCCACTCAGCGCGATGGAGGATATAGTCAGCGGGCCAGTGCCGGAGTTGGTGAGGGTGATGGCCTGGGCCGGACTATAGCTGATGTTGTTCGTGGCGCTGACGGTGGTGATGGGGAAGCTGAGCGAAGAAGCCGAGAGAGTGACAATCGGCACCGGAGCAACGCCCGTTCCGCTGAGCGCAACGGTTTGCGGAGAGCCCGTGGCATTGTCCGCAATGCTGAGCGAGGCGGAGAGCGCACCGGCAGCGGCAGGTTTGAAAGTTACCGAAACCGTGCAAGAAGCGCTGGCAGCCAATGACGCGCCGCAGGTATTGGTCTGGGTGAATGAAGAAGCGTTTGTGCCGCCAACAGTAATGGCGGAAATCGTCAGCGCGGCAGAGCCGGAATTTTTCACGGTCACGGTCTGCGCGGCGGAAGATGCGCTGACTAACGTCGAAGCGAAGGACAGGCTGGTGGGCGAAAGGCTGGCTATCGGTGCTAACACTCCAGTGCCGCTCAAAGTTAAAGACTGCGGCGTGTTGGGGGCGTTGTCGTTGAAGCTGAGAGTGGCTGAGAAGGTTCCGGCCGCGGTGGGGTTGAAGGTAAACGTGGTGAGGCATGAGGCGCCGGCCACCAGCGAACCGCTGCACGAGCTGGCTCCATGGAAGAGTACATTGCTGCTTCCCGTGATTGTGGGGCTGCTGGTGAAAGTCAGTGTCGCCGTGCCTGTGTTGGTGAATGTGACGGTTTGCGAGGCCGACGCGGCGCCGACCGTGGTCGAGGGGAAAGTGAGGCTGGAGGGCGAAATAGAGGCTGTAATGGTTGGAGGAACTGTTCCGGTGCCACTGAGCGCAACCGTCTGCGCTGTGTTGGCGGCGTTATCGGCAAAGCTGAGCGTTGCCGAGAGTGAGCCAGCCACTGTGGGTTTGAAGGTGACCTGGACGGTGCAGGATGCGCTGACCGCCTGCGACGCGCCGCAGTTGTTCGTTTTCGAGAATGAGGATGCGTTGGCGCCGCTGATGGTGACGCCGGAGATGGTCAGCGCTGAGGTTCCTGGATTGGAGAGCGTGACGGTCTGCGCGGCGGAAGAGGCGTTTAGATTAGTCGATGCGAAGGCGAGGCTGGCAGCCGAGAGGTTGGCCGCGGGGCCTGAAAATCCGGTTCCGGCAAGGGCGGCGGTCTGCGGAGAGCCGGTGACGTTATCGGCAAAGTTGAGCGTCGCCGAGAGCGCGCCAGTTGCCGCGGGTTTGAAGGTGACCGTGACGGTACATGAGGCGCTGGTGGCCAGCGAAGCGCCGCAGTTGTTGGTCTGCGAGAACGAGGATGCATTGGCGCCGCTGATGGTGATGCCGGAGAGGGTCAGCGCGGCGGTTCCGGAATTGGCAAGTGTTATAGTTTGCGTGGCAGAAGAAGCGCCGACATTGGTGGTTGAAAAAGTAAGGCTGGTGGGTGTGAGCGTGGCCTGTGGAGCCGGAGGCGCGGATACTGAGGAGGGCCAGGCCTTCACAACGTTGGCGACGTTGAGCGAGCCGAGGCCGGTGGCTTTGTCGTAGCCGGTCGTGGCGGCGTAGCCAGGGAGAATTCCCAGTTTGTCGCCGGTGGTTTGAGCTGTACAGTTCACCGAGCCCGCGAAGCAGGGAGTGGCGATAGTGCCGGTATCGATGTCATTGAAGAGGCAGCCGCCCGCGTTGGTTGCTGTTTCCGCGCTGCAACTGGAGTAGGTTTGCTTAGCGGCCAACCCGTAGAGCACGGCATTGGGGTTGCCCTGCGTGGAGCCGGCCTTCTGATTGATAAGAGCCATGACGCCGGCCATCACCGGGCTGGAGACCGAGGTTCCGCCTACAGCCATGGAGAACGCGTTGGCGGGATAGGTGCATGGAATGGGGCTGGTGTATCCGGGCGGCTGCGTATCGCAGATCAGATAAGCCACACCCATGAAACCAGCGGAAGCGAAAAAGGAAACATCTGGAACGGTGCGCTTGTCGGTAGAGACAATACCGGTGACGCCTGTTTGCCAACTGGGCTTAGGGTAGCCTCCGCCGCAAGAGGCGGGGGAGTAATTAGAGGAGGTGGTGCAGTTGCTGACGCCGCCTGAGCCGCCCACCGGTGGGATCAGCTCGTCATACAAACCGCTGTTAATGCCATCATTTGCCAACAGGTAATTGGCCCACTTCTCGGCACTGTAATTAACGCCTAACTGGCTGTTGAAGCTGCTGATCACAATCGGATTGGTGACGGTATCATTCCAGGGAACCTCGGGGATGTACCCGGTGGCGTTGGACATATTGGTGCTGCTGTTGGTGGTGCTCCAACTGGAGTTGCCGGAGTTAAAGTCGGTTCCGCCGACGGAGACGTTATAAGGGGTGCTGGTCATGCCGCTGACGGTAGTGCCGTACTGGGCAGCATAGTCGGCGTTGGGGTTGTAGTTGCCATCATCGCAGACCGCCGCGCCGGAGTCGCCCGAGCTGACGAAGACGGCAATTCCCTGGCTGTAAGCCTGCTGCCAGAGATTCAGATACTCCTGGTTTCCGGCGGTTCCCATCCACAATTCGCACTCGCCGTAGCTGACGCTCATGATCTTGGCGACATTGTTGCTGATGATGTAGCTCTCACTGGCATACAGGGCGTCGGTGGTCTGGCTGGTCTGGCTGGAAGTAACCAGCACGATCGACGCGCCGGGAGCCGCGCCACCCGACCACTCAACGTCCAGCGTATTCTCAAAGCGGTCGTCGAGCAGGGCGGTGGTGCCGGGATCGGAGTTGGTGATGATGACCTTGGGTACATTGGCGGGCAAGCCGGTGGCCGCGCGGAAGGAGGCCACGTCGCTGAGCACGATGTTGCTGGTGCCGGCAATGGCGATGGTTTGTCCGGCACCGTTGATGGGCGACGCGGCGGTCCACAGAGATTTGTAGTTGTAGATCGTCGCCATGTCGTAGGGCACCAGCAACTGGTAACCGCTGTCCGCGTATTCCGGCTTTGGGCTGGCAAGACCATTGAAGTTTGCGGCGCCAGTCACCTGGCTGCCGGATTGAGACAACCCGGGCAGACTCGAAGCGTCGCTGACGGGCGTCCACGTTCCGGAAGAATTGCGGTTGAGCATCGGACCGGTATGATGTTGCGCCTTGGGAAAGAAGTTATGCAGGGCCTTGACACCCGTAACCACGGGCGTGAGCGCCGCGGGTATCTGGATATCGCTCATGTTGGCGATATGCGCCACGCCATTGGACTGAATGGCGTGCATCTCGGTGTGGAAGGCGGCCTCAACCTGCCCGGAGTTGCCGCTGAAGCGGATAGAGGCGCGCGCGGGCGGAATTTCCTGGATGGTGAATCCGTAACTCTGAAGCCAGCCGGTAACCGCATCCAGGTCATCCTGGGAAACGCCGTAGGCGGCGCCGAGCTCCTGCGGGGTGAGCCAGTGGTGATATTCCGGCGAGGCGGGATCGTTCTGCGCTTCGTTGAAGCTGTCGAGCGCGGCCTGCTGGGCAGCAGAGCGATTCAGCACCAGGATCAGATCGCCCATCGGGGTCGCAGGTGAAAGGCGGCCATTGTCAATGGCATTGCGGACGGCAGGATGCGTGCTGCCCGGGATGGTTGCCAGATTGGCATCATCCACGCGGCTCAGAATCCGGTCGGGGATACTCTCAGGAGATGGAGAGGAGGCGAAGGCTTGGGCATGCGCCCGTACCGCCGGCCACAGGGCAAGCATCATCAGCAGAACCAACGTGACTTCGCCAAGCAATGCGAGAGAACGAAGCGTACGCGGGCCATACTGTGACGGACCGGATTCAAATAGGTGTAAAGGGCGCATGGGAACTCCTTGATTTTGCCGAGGCAGATTTATTAGAAGCAACTAAGCCCCTTATCGCTGAATTCCAGCTACTGCATTAGCGAAATCTGAGCCTTGGCATTACCATTGCGCGTTACCATCGTTATGTATGGCTGCACGGATTCTTCCTTGCACCATATCTTGCAGGCAGACATTCCAGCTTTTTGTGGAAATTCAGGGTTAACCGGCACGTAAGGCAGGATTTACGGCCTTATGGCAAAATATTTTCAGGCCGTATTCCTTTACGCAAAAATGCGCCGTCGTATCTTAATTCCCCTGCACAGGAAGGAAGTTACCGTGTTACAGTGGGTTAGCTCTTTGTCCCCGTGTTCTTATCCCCCAATAAGAGCGAGGCTGGCTGACCAGAAACAAGACGCTGAGAGAAGCCCAGCGCAGGCCGGATGTAGATTCACAAAGTCCGGCATATGCCACCATGGCATGAATCATGGCCAGCCAATTGCGACTAATATTCCGCTGCAGGGCGGAAAGTTACTTTTCAGCAGGCTTGCGTAGTTTCTGCATGTGTCCGCGCTCACGGAAATGCGCGGGTTCGGTCCTGTGCGTGAGGTCCCGGAATGAGCAAGAAATCAGCCTCTGATCAGCCAACCATCCTGTTTGCCGAGGAATGTGATCGCGGAATCCTGCGCGAAGAGAATCAGGACGCCGTCCTCCATGTGAGCATCCCGATGGGGGATCTGCTGCTGGTGGCCGATGGCATCGGCGGGTACACCGGAGGAGCTACTGCATCGCGGTTGGTCGTTGAGAATTTTTACTCACATCTGGCGGGTTTGCCGCAGGATTATCCAGTCGACAACGCTCTGCGAGGGGCTGCGGCGCGCGCCAATACGCAGATCCTGGCGGCGGCCAGCATACCCGACACGCCCAACCACAATATGGGTTCCACGGTGGTGGTGGCTGTGGTGCAGCAGCAAGCCGACGGAACCAGCGCGTGGATTGGCCACATCGGCGACAGCCGCGCTTACCTGATAAGAGCCGGCCGCCTGCACCGCCTCACCACCGATCACTCCGCTGTGCAGGTTCTGCTTAGCCGCAACCTGATTACCCCGGAAGAGGCTCAAAACCATCCCGATGCCTCGTTATTGACCCGCAGCCTGGGTAATCAACTCGAGGTGGAGATCGACATCGAGCAGCTCCCCCTGGCGGTTGGGGACACGCTGCTGCTCTGTTCCGACGGCCTGTGGGGATTCATTCCCGAGCAGGATATTGAGAGGACAGTGAACGCTCCCGGCATGACGTTGAATACCGTAGCGCATAATCTGCTGGAGATGGCCCTGACGGCCGGAGGCGGCGACAATATCGGCATCGAAATGGCGCGCGTGGTGGGACTTCCCACTGCGCACTTTTCCACCTCGTCCTCCCCAGAACACGTCAACCACCACATGGTACTCTGGGTTGTTCTGACAGTGTTTATGATGGCCTTTGCGGGCTTCTGCGTGATCGCCTACTTTGCCTTGTTTCACCACTGATCGCACGCCAAGGAGGCGGCCCATGCGGCGATGAGCCGGCATCTCCGGGCTGGCTGATTGACCTTGTGTTTCCATGCGTTCCATCGCACCGCCACGTTCCAGTCAGAGGGACCTCATGATGAAAGAAGTTGTGATCGTTTCAGCAACGCGTATTCCAGTAGGTAAGTTTCAGGGATCGCTGCAAAGCTTTTCAGCTCCGCGGCTGGGAGCGCTGGTGGTGCGCGAGGCAGTGCGCCGCGCCGGGATCGCGCCCACTCAAGTCGACGAGTGCATCATGGGCTGCGTGTTGCAGGCCGGCCTGGGCCAAAACCCCGCGCGCCAAGCGGCGCTCTATGGCGGCTTGTCGAATCATGCAGCCGCGCTGACCATCAACAAGGTCTGCGGCTCAAGCCTGAAGGCCGTGGCGCTGGCCGCGCAGGCCATTCAAACGGATAACGCGGAGATGGTCGTGGCCGGCGGCATGGAGTCGATGAGCAACGCCCCCTACCTGCTGCCCCAGGCCAGAAGCGGCTATCGAATGGGAAACGGCGTACTGGTGGACGCCATGATCCAGGACGGCCTGTGGGAGGTCTACAACAACTTCCACATGGGCGTGGGCGCGGAGAAGATCGCGGCGAGATACGGCATCAGCCGCGCGGAGCAGGACGCCTTTGCGGTCGAATCGCACCGCCGCGCCGCCGCGGCTACGGCGCAGGGCTTTTTCCGGGAGGAGATTCTGCCGGTCGAGATTCCGCCGGCCAAAAAAGGCGCTGCGCCGGCAATCTTTGCTGCCGACGAATCGATCCGCCCCGAGACGACCGTCGAAATCCTGTCCCGGCTCAAGCCGGCCTTTCAGGAAGGTGGCACAGTGACCGCGGGGAACGCTCCCGGCGTGTGCGACGGCGCCGCTGCCCTGGTGGTCACCAGCGCCGAACGGGTTCGCGAACTGGGTCTCGCGCCGCTGGCCGTGATTCGTGCCCAGGCCACCAGCGGCGGCGAGCCGGAGTGGTTCGGCCTGGCACCCATCGAGGCCGTGCGCAAGGTGGCGGCCAAGGCCGGTTGGCCGCTGGACAGCGTGGATCTCTTCGTGCTGAACGAGGCCTTCAGTGTGCAAGCGCTGGCGGTAAATCGCGAACTGGGCCTGGACCCGGCCAAGGTCAACGTGCATGGCGGCGCTGTGGCCATCGGCCACCCCATCGGGGCCAGCGGAGCGTGCGTGCTGGTCATACTGCTGTATGCCATGAAGCGGCTGGGCAAGAGCAGGGGCATTGCCGCGTTGTGCCTGGGCGGCGGCAACGCCGTGGCGATGGCCGTGGAGCGGGGCTAATCGCATACCGACATGTCGATTGGGAAATCAGCCCCGGCATTGTCTTCCGGCGTTGCGACAGGCTCGATACCGGATTCCGACTGGGCCGCGAGTTGGGCCGAAAAGAACGCGTCCACCTGAGCCAACACCTCGGCCCCGGTTCGCGCATGATAGATGGCGGCCCTCAGCTTGGCTCCGCCCGCCACGCCGTGCGTAAACCAGGTGGCGAACTGCTTCATCTTGCCGGAGGTTTCGCCCAGTCGCGCGGCCTTGGGTAGATCCTTTGTCGCCTCGGCCTCGTCCAGCAGCATCTGGAAATAGGCGCGGATCATGCGATAGCGGTCTTCCACCGTGGGCCGATCATAGCTGCCGGTGGCCGTATACTGGGCGATCTGCCGGAAGATCCACGGATTCGACGGCGCGGCGCGGCCAATCATCACCGCATCGCAACCGGTTTGGGCCACCATGGCCACAGCGGCCTCCGGTGTGTGAATGTCGCCGTTGCCGATGACCGGAATCCTGACTGCCTGCTTGACCCGCGCGATCCACTCCCAGCGCGCCTGGCCGCTATAACCCTGTTCTCGTGTACGGGCGTGCACCGCCACGGCGTTCAGCCCCTCATGCTCGGCCATCCGCGCCAACTCCAGACAGACAATCTCATTGTCGTTCCAGCCGAGGCGAAATTTGACGGTGAAGGGGATCGTTACCGCGCGGCGCACGGCGCGAAAGATTTCGCCGATGCGGGGCAGGTCGCGCAGCAGGCCCGAGCCGCCGTTGGAGCCGACGACCTTCTTGGCCGGGCAGCCCAGGTTCAGGTCCACCAGGTCAAAGCCAGTCTCTTCCACAATGCGCGCCGCCTCGGCCAGCGTCTCCGGATTGGCTCCGAAGAGCTGCGCGCCGATGGGGTGCTCGTCGTCGTAGAAGGTCAGATAGCGCCGGCGCTTGGTCTCGCGCATGCGGGCCAGGCCATCGGCTGAGGTGAACTCGGTCATCAGCAGCCCGCAGCCGGATTGGGCATTGGTGAGCACCGAGTCGACGCACACCTGATCTCTGATCTCTGATCTCCGATCTCTATTAAAGAGACTGGCATGACGGATGAAGCGGCGAAAGACAGTGTCCGTGACCCCAGCCATAGGCGCCAGTACCGTGGCCGGAACAACCACAACATTTCCCAGGCGCACCTCGGCGGGTACGCGCGTCCCGGCGGGCATCGCATGCTCCCTGGGGTTGTCCCAGTTTTTCTTCACGGTAAAGCCTTTGCCGGCCATAAAACCTTCGAGATGCTAAACGAAGTTGGGCCTCCGCCATGGCGGAGGCCCAATCGTACCTTCCGGTTGCCAGAGCGCGGTTACAGTTACTTGGCTGCTGCGGCTGCTTCCTTGGCTCCGTCGGACTTGGCGAACTTGCGGCGGAAGCGCTCCACGCGGCCGGCGGTGTCCACCAGGCGCTGTTTGCCGGTATAGAACGGGTGGCAAACCGAGCAGATTTCCACGTGAATGTCGCCCTTGTGGGTTGAACGGGTCTCAAAATGGTTCCCGCAGGCGCACTTGACCTGCACCGCGGCGTAGTTGGGATGAATCTTTTCCTTGGGCATCGCTGAAGACAAACCTTTCCTGCAATCGTTCTTCTCTATTGTAGGGGGATTGGGCCAGTTTAGCAATTTCACCAATCCATGGAATCCGATCGTTTCCCTAGCTCCCGCGATTCAGCTTAGCGTCGAGGGCAAACCGAATCGCCGGGAAAGCCTGACGGTTTATGGGACTCCAGCCATGGAAGAATCATCCTCATCCGCGTTCTATGCTGTGATTTCAAAACCGGCCTGGCTCTTAGTCCCGATTAGCCGCTTTTGCCAATTCCGCCAGAAGAGATACGCCACAGGCAGCATGACTACCGCCAGGCCCAGGCCGTACTCGAAGGTCAGGTAGGAGGTTGTGGGATTCTCCCGCGTCAGGGCCTGAAAGCTGGCGACGAAGGCGTTGCTCGCCGCGTGAAGAAGGGCGGATGGCCAAACGCTCCCGGAGCGAAGCCTTAGCCACGAGTGGACGAAGCTGATCGACACGACAGTGACGGTGAAGCAAGCCAGCGCATACCAGACTGGAACCCCCGGCCGGTAGAGAGGGAATACAACGATGACGACCGGGAAATGCCAGATCGACCAGATCAGGCCGGTCGTCAAGCTCGCCTTCGTGAATCCCATCAGAGAGTGGAGCCGCGGGAGCAGAAAACCTCTCCAACCGAGTTCCTCACCCAGGCTTCCGATCATTCCCAGGAGAGGTTGAGCCAAGACCAGCAAAACCAACCCAAGATAACCGGCTGCGCCAAGCGGCAGCCCCAGTTTCACGACGGATTCCTGAATCGCCTGCAGGCGAAAGGCATCACATCCAAGCCACACAGGCAGGTACGCACCGAGGCAGAATGCGATGGGCAGAGCATAGGCGAGCAGATAATACCGAAGACTGCCCCATCCCCACCCGAGACCCCGCAAGCCGCGGCGTGTAAACAATTGAGCGGCTATCGCAGCGACACCGGGGCACCACATAAAGGCCAGCGAATACGCGCCCCATTGCTGGCGAGCATCGGGCCGAAGGTAGAGCAACCCATAGAGCAGGCTGCTGAGCAGGAATACAACCGCGAGATACAGTCCAACTTCTCGCTTCAAGGAAGGTGTCGATTTTGGCATCTCTTTACCACCTGAATGTGTTAATTTCTTTCCGCAATACGAGGAATCGGAGAGTTTTGTTCCGCGTTCCAAGGAAACGATCCGGATTCTAGCAGGTTTCTGCCATGTATTCCGGCGTGAGAGGACCAATCACCGCCGCGCCTCGATTACCTCAGCGCCTTTTCGATTCCCGCCTCCTCCAGCGGCGTCATCACCGCAAAGCCGGCGGGCAGCGGATGCACTCCATCCCGGCTCAGCGTGGCGGGCAGCCCGTCGTGCTCGTCCTTCATGGCGGAGTGGAAGTCCACGTAGACGTAGCCCTTCTGGGCCGCGTAGGCCTTCATCCAGGCGTTAATCACAAGAATTTTGGGCGCCGGTGTGAGTCCCGGCCTCCACCAGTAATCGGTGGCCGGCAAAATGGAGCAAAGCACCACGCGGATATGGTTAGCCGTGGCCAAATCCGCCATGGAGGCCAGGTTGTCTTCAATCTGCTCCGGCGTCTCCGGCCCGGTATTGCCGGCGATGTCGTTGGTCCCGGCCAGGATCACCACCACCTTCGGTTTGAGGGCGATCACATCTTGCCGGAAGCGCACCAGCATCTGCGGCGTGGTCTGCCCGCTGATGCCCCGGTTGATGTACGGCTTGCCGGGGAAGGAGCCCTGCGGACCGGTAAAATGCCAGCCCTCGGTAATCGAATCGCCCATGAAGACCACGCGGCTCTCTCCCTCGGCGGGCGGCGGCAGTGCAGCGTCAGCCTCCTTGAACTTCGCCAGCCACCCAAAGTCCACCTTCAGCAGCTCATCGTGCTTCCTCCAGTAGTCGTTATCTGGATGAGGCGAGGGAGTGGCCGCTGCCGGAGCCGGCGCAGTTGCCACGGGCGCTGGCGTGGCCTGGGCGGGCGCTGGAGCCTGGATTAGGGGTTTGCTTACGGGCTCCTGGCCCGGCAACCCGGCTGGAACGAGCAGGCAGCAAAGGGCAAACGCGGCGAAGAGATTGCGGAATCCAATTCGATTCATGGCGGGGTCTCCATTCTGTGAGCGCTTAAAACCGCTTCTCAGCAAGCGAATCTGATTGTAGGCAACGGCGCCCGAAGATGGCCATGGCTTTTTCCACATTCGGTCCCCCGAAGCGCACCGCAGCGCAGCGGCGGCCTTTGCGCTAGGCTTGAATCGAGATGAGTATATGCACGATCTGCGATGGAGTGGGGCTGGTGCGGGTGGTGAACGCCCGCGGGCAGTGGGTTTCGCGCGCCTGCGAGTGCCAGGAGATGGAGCGCGAGGAGCGCCGCCTGGCCGCGGCCCACATCCCCGAACGTTACCGGCAGTACACCCTGGACGGCTTTGAGACCTCCTTTCGCGGCGCCGACTCCTCGCTGAGCCGCGCGCACATGACCGCGCGCAAGTTCGTCGAGGCCTACCCGGTGGACACAGCAGGCAAGGGGCTGCTCTTTACCGGCTCCATCGGCGTGGGCAAGACTCACCTGGCGGTGGGCGTGCTGCGCCGGCTGGTAGTGGAACGCGGAGTCCACGGCCTCTTCTGCGACTACCGCGAGCTGCTCAAAAGCATCCAAAACAGCTACAACCCGCAGGTGCAGACCACGGAACTGGAATTGCTGCAGCCGGTCTTTGCCGCCGAGGTGCTGGTGCTGGACGACCTGGGAGCGCAAAAGCCCAACGAGTGGGTATGGGACACGGTGGCGTTGATTCTGAATACCCGCTACAACGACAAGCAGACCACGATCATCACCACCAACTACCCCGACCTGCCGGCCGGTGCTGGTTTCAAGGCCGATGAGAAGGGCAACAAGCCCGCCAAAAACGAGGACACGCTGGGCGACCGCATCGGCGACCGCATGAGGTCGCGGCTGGCCGAGATGTGCGTCCGCGTCGATATGGTGGGCGAAGATTTTCGTCAGAGCGTCAAGCGCGCGCGTTTCGGGTGACCGCCAGTGCGAGGCCTGACGCCTTCGGCTGCCTGCGGTGGGTCTGACTGACTTCGGCTGACCGCACCGAATCATGAGCGGAACCGGCGGAGTGTATTGTTTTGATACACGCAGACAATTAGAGGTCGTAGTGGATTGTATTGTTTCAATACAGTTTGAGCGGAACCCAAAACCGCGAAGAAGTATACTGTATCGTTTTTAGACAAATGTAGCGATACGAGACAATGTCCACAGAAAGGACTCGATGCGCAAATCACTAGAAGCGATCAACCTCGCGGCATTGGCCTTCATGTTCTGGGTTTACTGGAACGCCCGGTTCGGCCCCGGCCGTCTGCCGGACCGCGTTCCCACTCACTTCGATCTTGCCGGAAATCCCAATGGCTGGGATACATCTTCTTCTCTGCCGCTGTTCTCGGTTGTGGCGGTGGCGATTTATCTGATGTTGACGCTGGCGGTACGGTTTCCAGCGTACTTCAACTATCCAGTCGAGGTCACCGCTGAAAACCGTCCGCGGCTCGAGGCGCTGACCGTCGACCTGATCGCCTGGCTCAAGACGGAGATAATCTGTCTCTTTGCATGGATTCAGTGGGTGATCATCGATATGGCGCGCCGAGGCCGGGGCGACCTTTCTCTTCTGGCGCTGCTGCCTGTCTTCCTAGTGGTGCTTATTGGAACCCTCGTCTGGTTCATCGTGGCCATGCGCCGGGCGGCGCGCACCGAATCTGGCTCATAGCTTCCCGGCCGCGCCCGTCTTCTGCAAGTTCAAGCGATCAAAAGATCCACAGACTTGCCAGCACCAGTAAAATGGCGGCAACCGTGAAACCCTGATACACAAGATCCTCGGTCTTCCGGGAGAGCCTTTGCTCGCCGGGGGGCGTTTCCATGGGGAAAGATGCGGTTGGGGAATAGTTCTGCATCGCTGGTCTGCCTTTCATTGCCTTGCGGCTAGGGTTACGCAATCTGGAGCCGGCCGGTTCTCTTTCCTGCCTACTTAGACTAGCGAGATTTCCGTAAGATTCGGGTCAAATGTTAAGAACCGGATAAAAACATGACGCTGATTTGCCTATCGGTCAAGAAGGGAAAAGCATCTGTCTTACAAAAGGAATGGAACATTCCTTCGGTAACGGGCGCAAAACTGCCCTAGCGGAGATTGTTGTAGAACGAGTTTCTTTCCATGAGGGGAAAACAGGTCGGATGCCCGATGGACCTGGCTACGGATGTGTTCTGGCTGTTGCCGCCGGGCAGGCCCATGTGCCCGGAACACCTACAGCCCCCGGCCACGGCATGCTCAGTGAGCGATCCAGCTCCCAATCCAGGCCACGGCGCGAACAATAGGGTGTAATCGGCGCGGCTTCGCATCGTCTATCCAGTCCGGTGCAATATCTTCCTCCGTGGTGGGATAGGTGGATGTAAAAGGGGTAAAGTTAGTGCGCCGCGTCTGCTCGCTTTGAAGTATGCCGGCCACAATGGGATCATTGCCCTCGCCTCGGGCGGCTTTTTCAAACTCCTCTGCTTGTTCCCGCTTTGAGATCGCCAGATCCGTTAACAACCGGGCCTCTTCCTGCCGATCTTCGGCCTGCGCTTCATTTGCGCGCACAAGCAGGTTTTTGGCCTCTTTGTGGTAGAGCTGTGCAATTTCGAGGAGCTCGCCGTCCGGCGATTTGCCCAGGAATGTGAAAGCTGGCGGTTGATTCTGAGAATTGTCGTCTGGCATGATTCCTCCCGGCCGGAATCTCCCATCAAGTATATAGATTATCGTTTATCAGTGCACCTGCTCTATTATTTCTCAAAATGCATGTAAGATGGACAACTTCTTCGCTAACCGGTGTAAAATTTCGCCCATGAGTAACAAACCCGAGTTTGCCCCTCCCGCCGAGAAGGAACAGCGCAACTGGTTACCGCTGGCTTTAGCCGCGGTGATTGTCCTGCTGGTTACCGCCGTAGCCATCCTGAGCCTGGAATACGTAAACGCTCGCGGCAAGGCCGTAATCATGCCGGCGAACACGCCCCAGGACACCTACGCGAGCAGCCTCTCGCTGACCCGCCTGGAGATGAGCGAATCCGGCTACATGGCCGGAGGCAAGCTCACCTACCTGGATGGCCACATTGCCAACCATGGCGCCCGCACGGTTACCGGGGTCACCGTGCAGGTGCTCTTCCGCGATTTCGCCCATGAAGTGTCGCAGAACGAAACCCAGCCGCTCAAGCTCATCCGCGTGCGCGAGCCATACATCGACGTGGAACCGGTCTCCGCGGCCCCGCTGGCCCCCGGCAGCGAGAAGGAGTTTCGCCTTATCTTTGATGGGGTTACGCCCCACTGGGACGGCGCATACCCGGAGATTCGCATTCTCCGCGTGGAGACGAAGTAGCCACTGCTTCTTCTCGATGAGTCTGATTGCGCGATTTCCGCCGGGCGGTCGTCGTGATTTTATTTTTGCTCTGGCTGCTGATTGTCCTCGGGGGGCTTGGAGAGATGCAGCTTGCTCATCTCCTTAGCGCCTACCGAGGGATCCTCGGGTGTTACCTTGATGCCCGTCCCCATCGGCTCCGCGGTCCATTTCAGGAAATAGGTCTTGCCCGCCTCGGCCTCGAAACGGATTCGCTCGTTCTCCTTCTTTCTGGCCTCGGCCAGTGCCGCGCCGACGGACTGAGTTATGCCTCCGTAGTACATGTCCGGCACTCCGGAGACGACCACTGTACCCGGCGATACCTCCATGAAGGCGTATCCGCTATTGAGGAGCTTGGCCAGAAAGACTCCGTTGACATAGAGATGGTCATGAGAAGCAGAGCCCGTGAATCTGTAGGTGCGGTAGATGCAGACAATCGCTTTGCCGGGGGATGGCGCGGGCAACACGGCCGGCGCGTCTTTTGCTGCCGCCACCGGAGGCGCGCAGGTAAGAGCCAGCGCGCAGCAGGCAAGCAGGAGGATGATGGCAAAGTGGAATGCGCGCCTGATGCGGCAATCCCGGGCAATACCGCTGAGAACAGCGTGATGCATTTGAGTGCTCCTTTGCAAAGGAAATAAAATCAGCGAACATATTACCGGGATTTCCATGAAGTGGTCAACCGCCGAACTTTCGCTTTGAGCGAAGCGTTATCGCGCGGGGGACTGTGCGCAGACCGTCCAGCCCGGTAGAATCAACCTAGTATGCATCCCGCCAACTCCACCGTAGGAACTATCCCCCAAGCCGGCCTCGATGGCGGCCGCTTTGTGCGAGCCTGCCTGCGCCAGCCAGTGGACCGCACACCCGTCTGGTTCCTGCGCCAGGCCGGCCGCTATATGCAGGAGTACCGCGAGGTGCGCAAGCACCACACGCTGGTCGAAATCTGCAAGCAGCCGGAGATCGCCGCCGAGGTCACCATCACCGCCGCTGAGAAGCTAGGCGTGGACGCGGCCATCATCTTTGCCGATCTGCTGCTGCCGCTGGAGCCCATGGGTCTGGACTTTGAGTTTCAGGCGGGCGAGGGGCCGGTGGTGCATCACCCGGTCCGCACCGCTGACGACGTGCGCGCCCTGCGTACCGACCGCGCAACTGAGCTGGCTTACGTGGCAAGGGCCATCGAGAAAGTCGCCGCACATTTCCGCAATCAACTCGGCATTATCGGCTTCTGCGGCGCGCCGTACACGCTGGCCAGCTACATGATCGAGGGCGACGGCTCGCGCAACTACATCCACACCAAGCAGATGATGTACTCCGAGCCCACGGCGTGGCGTAGCCTTTTGGACAAGATCGTGGTGGTGCTGACGGAGTATTGCCGCCTGCAGGTCGAGGCCGGGGCGGATGTCATTCAAATTTTCGACAGTTGGGTGGGCTCGCTCTGCCTGGCCGACTATCGCGCCTACGCTTTCGAGGCCTCCCAGCGGCTGGTGCGCGCCGTCCAGCAGATGGGCGTGCCGGTGATCTATTTTGGCGTGGAGACCGCGGGGCTGCTCGGCGAGATGGCCTCAACCGGCGCCGATGTCATCGGCCTCGACTGGCGGCAGCCGCTCGACGTGGGCTGGAGCGCCGTGGGCCACACTCATGCGGTGCAGGGCAACCTCGATCCCATCACGCTTTTTGCGCCACTCGATGTCTTGGAGCAACGGGTCCACGAGATTCTGCGCGCCGCTAACGGCCGCCCCGGCCACATCTTCAACCTCGGACATGGCATTGTTCCCACTACGCCGGTTGAAAACGTGCAGGCAGTGGTGCGCATGGTGCGCGAGTTCCGGCTGGAGGCAAATCCGGAGAAGGCAAATGCCTAAGCAATCCGTCCTCCTGCTGGCCCACGGCACGCCCGAGACAGTCAAGCAGATTCCCGAGTACCTCGGCAACGTAACCGGCGGAAGGCCGCTGCCCGCGCACGTGGTCGAGGAGATCCAGCGCCGCTACGCGCTCATAGGCCACAGCCCGCTGACGGAAATCACCTTTGAACAAGCCCGAATGGCCGAGGCGGAGTTAGCAGCCATAGGCCAACCTGTCCCCGTCTACGTCGCGATGCGCAACTGGCATCCCTACATTGCCGACGTTGTCCGGCGAATGCACGCCGATGGCGTTGAAGAAGCCGCAGTTCTCTGCCTTGCGCCGCAGAACTCGCGCTTGAGCGTGGGCCTCTATCGCCGCGCGCTGGAAACGGCGATTGCCGCCGAGGCCACGGGACTGCGCATCGACTTCACCGAGGGCTGGGCGCAGCATCCGTTGCTGATTGACGCCTTCGCCGAGCGGCTCCGCCCGGCCTGGAACAAGCTCAGCGTGGAGGTGGGCGCGGAAGTTCCGGTGCTGTTCACTGCGCACAGCGTACCCGCCCGCACCCTTCAAGCCTCCGCGGGCCAGCCCGCCGATCCATACGCCGACGAGGCCCGGCGCACGGCGGAGTTGGTTGCCGCCCGCGTGCCGAAGATTCCGCAGTGGTTCTTCGCCTTCCAGAGCCAGGGCGCGAGCGGTGGCGAGTGGATTGATCCCTCGGTTGAAGAGACACTTCAATCCATCGCCGACGCGGGCGCAAAGACGGTTCTGCTTCAGCCCATCGGCTTTCTCTGCGACCACGTCGAAATCCGCTACGACGTAGATATTCACTTCCGCGAGTTTGCCAAGAAACTGAATCTCCGCCTGGAGCGGCCGGAATCGTTGAACGCCTCCGTCCCTCTCGCCAAAGCCATCTCCGATCTGGCGAGTCAGGGGCTCAAACGCCTCAATACACACGGTCAATCCTGACAATTAGCTGCAACGCTTCCATGCGGTGTTTGAGGCACTTTGAGAGGCTTTCGTTTGACCGATTCTACCGCGACAGGGCGTTTATTGTTGCCCTAAATTCCCAAACGCGATTTCAGAGAGCGCACGCGATCGCGCGCGACAGGCAGTTGTGTGTGTTGCGGATCCTTCAGCGAGAGGATGACCTTGCCTGCGAACCAGGAGTTTACCTCGTGAATCCAATCCACATTGACCAGCGCTGAGCGGTGGATGCGCAGGAACCGGGCGGGGTCGAGCCGGCGCTCAAGTTCGGCGATGGTTTGATCGACGCAGTGACGGTGGCTGTTGACAACGGCATAGGTGAGCTTGTCCTGGGCGACAAAATGCGTCACGTCGTCGAGATCCAGGAACGTAATGCGCTCGCCGACGCGGCAGGCAATGCGGCGCGGGTAATCGGGCAATTCGCCGCGGAGAGAGGCGGCCAGCTCCTTGAGCAGGCTAGGATCGCGCTGCCAATCTGGCCTGCGGACGGGGTGGATCCGATCGAGCTTTTTGATCGCGCGCGCAAGTTGATCGACTTCGATGGGCTTGACGAGGTAGTCGATGGAGTTAGTCTGGAAGGCTCGTAGCGCATATTCGTCGTAAGCAGTGGTAAAGACGACAAAGGGCTGCTCGTTGAGTCTTGACAGCAGCTCAAAACCGTTCATGCCGGGCATTTGAATGTCGAGAAAAAGCACATCAATGGCCTCGCGGTTCAGGTAATCAAGCGCCGCCTCGGGATCAGTTGTGCTGCCGGCGATATGGAGGCCGTCGAAGCCGGCCAGCAGCCGCTCCAGCCGCTCGATTGCCAGCGGTTCGTCATCGACGAGATAGGCGCGAAGCTGCGCGATTTCCATAGACATATCAAATCATGCTGAAAAGTCCAGGCGGACAACTGTCTTTTCGTTTTCGCGGACGACTTCGAGCCGTCCTGCGCCGCCATAGAGGAGTTCCAGTCGCGCGACGAGATTTCCCAGGCCATGTTCCGGCGTAATGGCGTCGAGCGAGAATCCGGGTCCGTCGTCGATCACTTCAAGCCGGATGCGCCCGGCGCCCGCTGTTCCGATGAGTTGAATCGTTGCGCCCTCGGCGCGATGCGATACCACATGCTTGACGGAATTCTCGACCAGAGATTGAAGCGCGAGTGGAGGCACTTTGACGTCATCCAGCGTTTCGGGGACGGCAATCTCATAGTTCAGGCGCGCGCCGAAGCGGGTCTTCTCGATTTCCAGATAGTCGCGCACAATTCTGAGTTCCTGGCTGAGAGGGACGAGCCTGTTGTTATTGGCATTCAGCGAGAAGCGCAGCAGCGAGGCCAGCTTGCTCACCGTATCTTCGGCGCGCACCGGGTCGGTGGGAATGAGCGCGGCGATAGAGTTGAGCGTGTTGAAGAGAAAGTGGGGATGGATGCGGGATTCGAGGGAGGAGAGCTGGGCCTCGGCCAGCAGCTTGTAGGCGCGCTCCTGCTCGACTTGCCTGGTGTGCGCTTCCAGCGTGGTGGCCTGGAGTTTGTAGAGAAGCGTGTGATAGGTTGCCATTGCGAGTCCGGTGACAACCGTGATGACGGCGCAGAAAGGCAGGTTTGCCCGGAATCGCTGCCAATACATGTCACGGGGAAAGATCCCGGCGGCCTGTAACAGGAAGCTGGCCGCAAGACAGCCGAGTGACGCTGTGCCTACCAGGACCAGCGCATGCATCAGAAACACCAAGCGGGGGTATATGTCGGAAAAGCGAGAGCCGAGCCAGTGAAGAAGCAATGCCGAAGGCAGACCTATGGTTATGGAGTAGACAAAGGCAGTCAGGACAGTGACCCCGGTCTCCGACAACCTTATGACTCCAAGTGAGAACAAGACCGCGACGACGAATAGCGCTACCGCGCAAATTGCAAATACGACCCGGAACATCATCGAAGTGAAGCCTTCGTTCACTCCCGGCTTTGCGGAAAGATCGGTCATGGCCGAATTGGTTCGTGGTGTCATAGCTGGAAACGAACTCCCACTGAGGTGGCCGCGGAATAAGGCGTTGCGCCGTAATCCGAGGTGCTGCTGCCGGCCGGGATTTGCAAGTGCAGATAGGAGGAGAAGCGCTTGCCGAACCTTCGGTTGGCGTCGAAGATGGCGGTGAAACTCCGGTCGTTAAGGTTAGCGACCATGTATGCGCCCAGATCCCATTCCTTCCAGCCGGGCCGCTCGCGGAGCCGGTTCTTTCCGGCGTCGAGGAAGAGATAGTGCTGACGCCCGGCAAGAGGAGAGATGGTCATGTCCCGATAGTACGCGATATTGGGGGGGGTATAGAACTCGCCGATGAATGTTATCCCGGATTTAGTGGTGTATTTGCTGCCCAGCAGAATCGCTTCATGCTCGCGCCAGGCCGCCTCGCCGTGCAGTTCCCAGGCTTGGCCCAGGACGCGGGTGAAGGTAAGAGCGCCGAAGGCGTCCCCGCCGCGGTCGTCGCCGGCGATAAGCGCCGTGTCGAAGCCATGTACAAGAACGTTATACCGGAAGGCCGTGGTGTCGTGCAGCTTTGACCCGGCGGGGGCCAGCGCGGCGGAGGACCACGCGAGGGTGAATGCGTGTGGCCCATGCACATAGTCAGCCTTGACCATGTCGCGGCCTTCATTGATGTTGAGCCGGTCAGTGGGGTCGGTGGGTATGCGGGGCGGGTCCAGAACGCCGGCCGCGGTAAAGGCGTAACCCGTTCCCCAGAGCACTTTTCTGCGCCCCACCATGAAGTCAAAATCCCCGGCGGAGAGGCCGGCATAGGTCTCTTTGACGCGCAATTGGACATGCGTGCCGGTATATCCGTCCAACGCGGCGTCAAGGGTAGACGCGGCGGCGGTATTGCCCGGTGGAAGGTCGAATTGCGCGGCGGATAAGCCGTGAAATGTTTCGGCCAGGCCCACCACGCTCGATGCGACGCTCCAGCGGGAGCGGTAGCGAAGATTGAATGAAGGCTCGAGCAGTAATTGATTCTGTAACAGGGTGACAATCGGATCGTTCAGAAATTGGTTCTCGGGCGCGGGCAGCGGCGGCTGAAGGCTGCTATAGAAAGTTGCATCATCGATAGCCGCAAAGGAGTAGCGAAAGTCATAGTGAGACTCGTGTTGCGGGGCTTGCTGGGCCGGACTGTCCTGGCTCGCTTCGTCCTGAGACGGATTGTCCTGAGACACCAATGGCAAGGAGGCCGCAAGGAGTATTGCCGGGATGAGAAACCGATGCTTCATCGCAATTCATCCCCTGGGGCGCAGTTGCAGCCGCTCGTGTGCGCCCATGTCCAGACCCCAGGACGACGACAGCGTGAGTGCGTAGAGCCCGGTTCCCACGCCCAGCGAGGTTCCAATGTAGCCGATGTCGAAGAGGAAGAAGATCATTCCCGTCCTTCGCCACAGCGTGATAGCCACAGCCCAGAAGATCAGCAGGAGAGCGGCCGGGACGCGAAGTTTGTTAAGCCGTCCCGGCTCAGTGTGCAGGGCGCGCGGCTTTGCAGGGCCGTTCTCGCTTCCCCGCGCGCTATGGATTGTCGGTTCTTTTATCGTCATGACAGTCGCTCATTGCAAATAGATCAGTTTGATTTCGATTGTGGTTTCCGCCTGGCTCACGGTGAACCTTGCCTGATCGGGAGTTGGTGGACCATAGCTGGAGTCGGGATTGTTTGAAAAGCCGTATCCGTTCCTCGGAATTCCTTGAGCATCGAACTCCATCTTTCCAGTCAGGTTTTCATCGTGGAACACGGATACAGCGTAAACTCCCTGCGGGAGATCCTTTAATACAGCCGTTGCGCTCATGGTTTGAGGATTGACCTCAAGCCTTTGGCCCGCGACGGCGCTGGCAGGTTCCGACGGGAAGCCCTTTGCGTCCCGGAACAGGGCAATGTTGATTCTTCCATGCGCATTCCGGAATCCCGTGATCCGGATGGCGAGGGTTGACGTGCTTTGTGCAGGTGCGGGCGCTGGCGTGGGCGCTGCCTGTGCCTGAGCCGCAAGCCGGTCGACGGAGATCATCGGCAGAGTGCAGCAAAGCAAGAAACAAGCGAACAATCGTTTAAAATCAATGCGGTTTTTCATCATTTCAGTTTCCTTTCACGATGGTTTTCATAGAGCGATTGAGGTTCAAAAGCGGTCCGTACGCCCCTGGTAGAAGAGCTTGTCGGGCAGCTCGCGAGGTGCGATGTTGGAGTATTCCAGCACGCTGTGGGAGTTATGCCGGATTTCGTCGTAGAGAGTTAAGCGGCGCAGCTGGACCCTGCTGCCTACGGTCATGAATTCGTCGAAAGTGGCGGATTTGATGTGCTTACCGCTGGTGAGATAGAATTCGGCCTTCACCGGGCGCGCGTCCTGGACCCGCAGCCAGTACAGGATGCGCTGATAAGTGGCACCCTTGCGCTTGGCGGTTAGTTCGAGGAGGTGGCATTCTACAGTTCCAACCTTTTCAGTGCGCAGATAAACGGGGTTGTAATCGACGGCGTAGTTGGTGCGGGCCACGTCGCCGTTGGAGGCGTCACCGCTCAGCCGTTCCAGAGGAGTGATGCGCACCGGGCGGCTGGTGTCGGGCAGATAAACCCACATATCGTCGCCCAGCATCAGCAGGTGCTCGCCCTTTTCACGGGGACTCAGAAACTCGACGTAAGTTTTCTCGGTGCCCTTCTGCGAGACCTCATAGAGTTTCTCCTCGTCCGCCTTGCCGGATTCGTAGTTGGTGATCTTGACTTTCAGCACATACGACGGCCAGCCATTGCGGTACAAGTCTGAGCGCTTCAACAGGGCTGCGGCATCGGGAGTTGCGGCGCGACAAACCAGCGCGCAAGTCAACAGAAAGCCGATGAAGAAGAACAGTAGAAATGTGCGTAATATGCAGTTGATCCTAGACATGAGCCAATGCCTCCGTAATCTGCAGCCGGGATGCGCGAATCGCCGGCAGGATGGATGCCAGCGCCAGCGAGACAATGACCAGCAGCGAGGATCCGATCATCTGGCCGGGTACGTGGCGAACCATGAAGGGCATCGGAAGCGTGTATCCCGGCGGCGGCGGCAGGTGCAACCCCGAAGAGTTGAGGAGCACGCCGAGCAGATTGCCTACCACTACGCCAGAGATGGCACCCATTGTGCCGAGCAGCGTGGCCTCCAGCATGAACAGAGCCACAATCCAAATGCGCGGCGTGCCCATGGCCAGCATGGTGCCGATCTCGCGGGTGCGTTCCATCATGGTCATCAGCAGCGTGTTGACGCTGGACATGAGGACCATAAAGAAGACAATAACGCCCATGAAAAGGAAGATGCCGTTGAACATGGTATTCACCTGCTTGTAGTAGGTGGCCAAATCGATCCATTTCTTCAGCGTCAACTCCTGGGGCAAGCCGCGAAGGCGCGGAATCAGTTCCGCATAGGCCCGGTCAGTGTTATCCGTGGAATCCAGGCCGATCACCAGGTTGGTGACGCGATCGCTTTGCAGCAGGCGCTGGGCCGCCGGCAGGGTGATGCGCACATAACGCGCATCCAGTTGTGCAACCCCGGAATTGACAATGCCCACGATCAGAACATCGACGCCGTTAAGCGCGCCGTCGGAGGTCATGGCCAGGATCGTCAACCCATCGCCGACCTTGACGTTCATCGACTTGGCTAAACCGATTCCGATGAGCGCCTCGACTTCTCCGGAAGGTTTGGGATCGAGATCCCTGCCTGAAACCACGTTGGTAACAAATCCAAGGCTTTTTTCCGCGACCGGATCGACAGCGCTGCCCATGAATCCGGCGGCCTTGGTTCCATTGGAAACCATGCCGTAAAAGTCGATGCGGGGAGCGACGCCGCGCACGTGTTGAGCCGAACCGACACTGGCGGCCACCTGACGCCAGTTTTCGATGCCCGTATCGAGGACGCGGACTTCGTCGCGGCGGAAATAATCGACGGTGAAGATCTGCAGGTGGCCGAGTCCGTTATTGATGGTGTTTTCGCGAAGGCCGTGCGTCATGAAGGCGAAGTATCCGCCGGCCATCAGCAGTCCGGCCACGCCTCCGCCAACCACGATCAGGGTCATGATGGTGCGGCGGCGGTTGCGGAAGATGTTTCTAAAGGCTAAGAGCAGGAACTTGCCCATGGCTGCCTCCTTCGGATTGGCTGTCTGAAACGACTTGTCCGTCGCACAGGCGGACGATGCGGCCGGCATGTTCGAGCAGGCGCTGATCGTGGGTGGAGAAGATGAACGTGAGGCCGAGACGGCGATTCAGATCGTGCATCAGGTCGATGAGCTGCGTGGCATTGCGCGTATCCAGGTTGGCGGTGGGCTCATCGGCCAGCACCAGCGCGGGGCGATGAACGATTGCGCGGGCCACCGCTACGCGCTGGCGCTCGCCGCCGGAGAGAATGTCGGGGCGCTGATTGGCGCGCGCCGAGAGGCCCACGCTTTCCAGGGCGGCGGCCACCCGTTGACGGCGCTCGTCGCTGCTGAAGCCCTGCACCAGCAGCGGAAATTCGACGTTCTCGGCGGCGGTGAAAACGGGAATCAAATTGAAGGTTTGAAAAACAAAGCCGATCTTTTCGCGACGCAGCGCGGCGGCGCGGGTTAGGTTCAGCGTAGAAGTATCGATGCCTTCAATGAGAATTCGTCCGCTGGTTGGCTTGTCGATGCAACCAATCAGGTTGAGGAGGGTGGTCTTGCCGCTGCCGCTGGGGCCCGATATGGCCAGGAACTCCCCGGCAGTCACGCGCAAGCTGGCGTCGTTGACCGCGCTGACGAAGCTGTGATCCATGGGAAACCTTCGGGTGACTGCTTCTACCTTGACGAGTTCACTTTGTTCATTCATTTGCCGTTCCCTTTCCGGAGCGGTTTTTGCTCGATGTGTAAAGTGTCGGCGATTTTGGGCGAGCGGTCGCGCGATTCCGGACGAAGGGTTGGAAATGCTGATGAGAGGCGGAAATGGGGGGATGAACTGTTGTAAGGGAATAGGGAATCCGCAGGAATTCATCACCAAGGCTGTGAGGGCAACTACTGGAGCGGCTGTTGAAGCTCTCCTATCTCAGCTCCCAATCACGCCAGAAGTACATTACGCGTATACGGAGGAGAGCCCTAAAGAAGGTTGTCATCTACGCTCACTTGATCCCCGGCGCTGACGCGTCCTTCGTTGATCGCCCCGACGAGAAACCTCGAAAAACGCGAACAAAGACGAACCAAACTGCAACCCCCGCGCAACCACAATAATCAGAAATCGCCCATTTGTCACAGGAATAATAGCGCTTTTATTGCCTCTGTGCTGTAGGTTTCTCACCTTAATTCCCCTCATTTGACTGTGAACCTACCGATAACGCCAATCAAATCTGTAAACTGCACGGATCCGGCCTAAGTAAATTCAAGATCGCACACCGCCTCAACACAGGCCGCACCCCATGCGCCGCATCCTGGCCGCTCCGTCTAGAAACAAGAGATCAGTAACTTGTTGAAATATAAGAGCAAGTGGCTTCATGTCGAGTGTAAGCGGAGAATAAAGCGGCTCGTACTTCAGTCAAGTTGGCAAAGATCGAGTCATGCTGGCAAAGATCGAAGGATGGATGAAAAAGGTGATGATTTTTCAACAGGCCCGATACGAATTCAGTTGACAACTTAAGGTCCTTCGAACAAAACTCTAGTAACTCTGGCAGCGGTACTTTGGCGAATAGTCAGAGATGTCAGCGGATGCGGCGAAATTGCGATCCCCTGTACACCGTGATGCTTTGAATACTTTCCCTTTTTTGACCAAGCCCTCTTGGTCGTTTTGCTTCCTCGTCAACACCAAGTAAAAGACTGTTTTTATAACGGCCGAGTAGATCGATCTGGGCCCAATTACGGATTTCCGCGCGGAGATGCACTCTGCCGGAAGTGCGTGGAGTTGTGTCTGCGGGCCGCTGGAGCCGAACTCCGGCGAGAAGGATGGAGGACGTAGCAATGGCTGCATTTACATATCCGGGCGTGTACATCGAAGAGATTTCGAGCGGACAGCACACGATCTCCGGCGTGGCGACTTCGATTGCGGCGTTTGTCGGCTGGACCAATCAGGGTCCGGTGGGCAGCCCCACGATGGTGGAGAGCTGGTCGCAGTACCAGGCGCAGTTTGGCGGATTCATCCCAGGCAATTACCTGGGCTATGCGGTGTACCAGTTCTTCGCCAACGGCGGATCACAAGCGTACATTGTGCGGCTGGTGGACGGGTTGACGGCGACAACCGCGGGCAACCTGATTGGCGGACTGTACCTCTTCGCGAACAGTCCGGGGGCCTGGGGCAACGGGATCACGGTGTCGATCTCGAATGTGCAGACCTCCGGCTCGACGACGACCTTCAACCTGACCGTGTCTAACTCGAGCGGACAAACGCTGGAGAGCTATACGAATCTCTCCACCACCAGCACCGATCCGACCTATGCGCTGACGGTGATCAACAACGATTCGAACTACATATCGTTCAACATCCCCGGGAACCTGTCCGGCACGTTATTGACCATCGCCTCCGGAGCGGCGGTAAGCGGTGGCAGCTTCACGGTCGGCGAGAAGGTGACGCAGACCGGCACGGGTGCGACCGCATTGGTCGTCAAGGCCCCGACAGGCACCGACCCGATGGTGGTCGAAGACCTAATCGGCACCCCGAGTGCCTCCGGCGCCGACACTTGGACTGACACTGGCGGGGCGACGTTCACGCCGGCATCGCTCCCCACGCCGGGTGCGACCACAATCAACGCGACAATGATGCCGATGACGATCACCGCTGGAGCGGCGGTGTCGGGCACATTCCTGGCGGGCGAGATCGTCACGCAGACAGGCTCGGGCGCGAAGGCTGTGGTGGTGGGTGCGCCGACGGGATCGAATTCAATGGTAGTGCAGAATGTAACGGGCACACCGAGTGCTGCGAAAGCCGATACATGGACTAACAGCATCGGCGCAGTCTTCACGCCATTAGCGGCTCCTACGGTGACCGTGTCTGCCGCAAGCGCGACGTTGGGCGCGGGCAGTTCTTCGACGACCGGCAGCGACGGCACAGTGTTGACACCGAACACCCCCGGCTTTACCGCGGCGCTGACCGGAGCCAACGGCTACCAGTTGCTGGCCAATGTGCCGATCTTCAACATCCTCTGCGTGCCGGGCGAGAACGATGCCGGGCAGATTCCAGACATTATCGATTTCTGTCATGCACACCGCGCCTTCATGATTGTGGATGCGGATCAGACGGCAACGCAGACGACGCTGGCCTCCGGCCCTACGGATCACTCGAAGACCAGCTATACGCTGAAGAATCCCAGCTATGCGGCGTTTTACTATCCGTGGGTTCTGGCGCCGGACCCGGCAGCGGGCTTTCGTCCGACGCTCTTTCCTCCCAGCGGCTTTGTTGCCGGAACCTATGCCTCAACCGATGCGAACCGCGGCGTGTGGAAGGCGCCGGCCGGCATTCAGGCAACGCTCTCCGGCTCGCTGGGATTGCAGATAGCGCTGAACGACGCGCAGAACGGCAACCTGAATCCCTATGCCGTGAACTGCCTGCGCCAGTTTCCCGTCTACGGCAACGTGGTGTGGGGCGCACGCACCATGGATGGCGCCGATGCGGTTGGTTCGGAGTACAAGTACGTGAACCTGCGGCGGCTGGCGATGTTCATCGAGTCGAGCCTCTACCAGGGCACGCAGTGGGTGGTCTTCGAGCCGAATGCCGAGCCGCTGTGGGGCCAGGTGCGGCTGAGCATTGGGACCTTCCTGCAGCAGTTGTTCTTGCAAGGCGCCTTCGCGGGCACATCGCCGCAGACGGCTTACTTCGTCAAGTGCGACGCGGACAACAATCCGGACGCGACCGTCTCGCAAGGAATCGTGAATATCACGGTGGGCTTTGCGCCGCTGTATCCGGCTGAGTTCGTCATAATCCAGATTACACAGATGCTCAACAGCTAACCAGCGAAGCGCCGGTGAAGCAAGGCCGGCGTCAAGGAGAGATGTCATGGCTATGTTTCCGGCCAGCCCGACGCGGCTGGACCCCTACAAGAACTTCAAGTTCCGGCTGAAGTGGGATGGGCAGTATGTGGCCGCAGTGAGCAAGATGAGCAAGCTGGGCCGCACCACCGAAGTGGTCGAGCACCGCAGCGGCGGCGATCCATCCACTTCGCATAAATCGCCGGGGCGTCAGAAGTACGACGCGATCACGCTGGAGCGCGGGCTGACCTGCGATCCAAACTTCCACGACTGGGCCGGGCTGGTGTGGAACTACGGCGCGGGGCTGGGAAGCGAGGTGTCACTGGCGAACTTCCGCAAGGACATCTATCTGGAGTTCTACAACGAGGCGGGGCAACTGGTGATGGCCTACAAGATCTACCGCTGCTGGGTCTCGGAGTACCAGGCGATGCCGGACCTGGATGCCAATGCCAATGCCGTCGCAATCGAACACATCAAGATCGAGAACGAGGGCTGGGAGCGCGATACCAGCGTGCAGGCGCCGGCCGAGCCTACGCTGAGCGTCTTTGCGACTTAAAACGATGCGAAGCCTGACCCAAACCGATCTTCTCGCACTGTGGGAGACCGGGCGGTCGCTGCACCCTTTGGACCAGGGAGTTCTGGCTGTGGGGGCGGTATCTCCCGAGGAGCGGGAGAGCGTTGCCGACTGGCCCCTGGGGCGGCGCAACCGCGCGCTGATCGAGTTGCATGGCCGTGTCTTCGGCGGCTCGTTGCGCGGCTGGGTGGCCTGCCCGCGGTGTGCTGAGAAGCTGGAGTTCGAACTCGATAGCCGGACGCTGGCGGAGCGGTTCGATGCGGAGCAGGATGTGACCGTGGAGGTGGATGGGAAGCGTTTCCGTTTGCCCACCAGCCGCGATCTGGCTGCTCTGATCGGCGAGACGGATGCCATACAGGCGTCGCGAAGCCTGCTGGACCGGCTGCATGCGGCCGGCCCAGCGGCGTGGAGCGAAACGGAGATTGTTGCAGCCGGCGAGCGGCTGGCAGAGGCCGATCCGTTGGCCGAGATCCGGATCGGCTTAGCCTGTCCGAGCTGCGGCGAGGCCTTTGCCGAGAGCCTGGACCTGCCGTCGTTTGTATGGTCGGAGATGGAGGCGCGCGCGCGACGAATGTTGACTGAAGTGCATGAGCTGGCCATGGCGTACGGCTGGAGCGAAAGCGAGATACTACGGCTCACTCCGGCGCGGCGGGAGTTTTACCTGGAGATGGTGCGCGGATGAGCGGATATCTGCAACGCATAACTGCCAGCGCCGCACGGCCATCCCGTGCGGTTCATCCGCTGGTTGGCGGGGTCTTTGCCAAGGAGCAGCGCAATGCGTTGCGGCCCGAGCCCGGCGTTGCGGAACTGCTTATCGAGAGGCCGGTAGAGACTTTGCCGACCGCCCATGCCCTGCCATCAGCCGCGCCGCATCAGCATCCAAGGGCCGCGGATCGCGCTGAGGCCACATGGCAGCAGGTTGCTTCCATGTATGCTGGGGAGCAAAGCGCGCCTGAGCCGGGAGGGCCGCAGGCTCAGCCATTGATACAGGCTCAACCACCGACACAGGCTCAGCCACCCATCCAGAAGCCCGAAGCCTCGATCGCGCCGCGCGTTGCGTTTGAACCGCTGGTCGCTGGATGGAGGCAGTCTGCATCGCCCGCGCAGGGCGTGGAGGAGAGCGCAGTCAAGAGCAGCGCAGCGCGTCGTGTGTACTTGGATGGCGGCGAGGTTTCGGCAGAGTTCGCACAATCCGGAGAGCAAAGCTCCGGACTCCAAATGGTTCTATCCGCGCCAAGCGTGATGGCGGCAGAGGTCTCCGCGCGTGAAGAGGTTGCGTCGAATCGGGAGGTTCGGCTCCAGCCGGTCGCGGCGATGCTGCCCGCCGCTGCCGTCGCACGCCGCGAGGCGGCGCAGCAGCAACGCCCGCAGAGCGGCGCAGCAAGTCGCGGCTCCGAGGAGATTCAGATTCACATCGGGCGCATCGAGGTGATCGCCATTCCGCAGCAGGCGCAGCGCGCGGCTCCAGCCAAGACGCAGCGCGGCGAGTCGCTGGAAGCGTATCTGAAGCGGCATGAGAGGCGGTCACGATGAGCAATGCGCTGGCCATCTCGGCGGTGACTGCGACGCTGCAATACTACCTGACCAATATGTACGCCACGGCGGTGGGACTGCCACAGCCGGTTAAGGTTTCGTGCGTGGCGCCGGACCAGGCGCTGAGTGCGCTGAGCGGACCGAGCGATCCCGAGAATCAGATAAATCTCTTTCTCCACCAGGTGACGCAAAATGCGGCGTGGCGCAACTCGGACTTCGCCTCGGTCAGCGCCGATGGCTCGCGCTGGCTGACGAATCCGCCGCTGGCGCTGAACCTGCATTATCTGCTGACCGCCTATGGCACGAACGACTGGCAGGCTGAGGCGCTGCTCGGCTATGCGGTGATGCTGCTGCATGAGTGCCCGGTGCTGACGCGCGGCGATGTGACCGCGACGCTGGCCGCAGCGAACATGACCTCACTGTATCCCCACAACCCCCTCTCGCCCTTCCTGTCGGACTCCGGCCTGGCCGACCAGATCGAGATGATCAAGATCACGCCGGAGCCGCTGGGCCGGGAGGAGATGGCGTGGCTGTGGACGGCGCTGAAGGCCGACTACAGGCTGACCTTTCCCTTTCAAGTTTCGGTGCTGCTGATGCAGCCGCAGAAATCGGCGAGCCTTGCGCCGCCGGCGCTGCGCGCCGCGTTTACGGCGCAGCCGATGGTGGCGGCGCAGATCGATAGCCTGCAATATCCGAATCAGCAGACGGCGGCGCTGCCCGGCGATACAGTGACCGTGACCGGCAGCAACCTGACAGGCGCGTCCCAGGTGGTGGTCAGCAACCAGCGTTACGGCGTGCAGTTGCCATTGCCGACAAGCCCGGCGCCGGGCGGCGGGCTTTCGTTTACGCTGCCGCTGGAGACGGTTCAGGTCTATCCGGCCGGCGTCTATGACCTTGCCGTGCAGTTTCTCGACCCGACCGGCAAGTACTCGATGCAGACAACCAACACGCTGCCGCTGGCGATCGCTCCCACGCTGCCATCCCAAACGATTACACCTTCGGCGGTCAGCGGCACGAATCTGATCGCGGTGACGATGACCAACATTACGCCGGTGGTCTACGAGGGACAGAGCGTTTCGCTGGCGTTGAGCACGCAAACCGCGCCGCTGGTGAGCAAGAACGCGCTGGCGCAGCCCTTCACCGGCCAGGTCACCGCGCTCACCTTCCAGTTCGATCCGGGGCTGCCGATTGGCACCCTGCCGCCCACCAACCTGCTGGGACGGCTGGTGGTGGATGGCGTAACCAGCCAGGTGCAGGTGAACTGGACTCCCTTCCCGCCCATTTTCTCTGGGCCATGGGTGGTGCTGCAATGACCAGTGCGAGCACAAGCCGGAGAAGCTGGGCAGAGCAGAATCGCGCGGCGCTGCTGCGCGAGTTCACAGCGCTGCGCCGGCGGCTGGGCGATGAGCGTGTGGATGAGCGCGGCGAATTGTTCGAGGACGAGGAGTGGGAGCAGCCGCCGGCGATCGACGTGCTGAGGGCGGCCTTTGGGCTGAATCTCTTTGAGCGCGAGCTGCTGCTGCTGTGCGCGGGCGTGGAGATGGAGTCGGCGTTGGCGGAGCGCTGTGCGGAGCTCTCCGGACGCCCGCCGCGCAGCCCGGTGACCTTCGGGCTGGCGATGGCCGTGCTGGCGGATGCGCACTGGGCGGCGCTGGCGCCCTCGGCCCCGCTACGCAGGCACCGGCTGATCGAGGTGGAGACCGCCGAAGGGCTGATGGCTGCACCGCTGCGCATCGATGAGCGCGTGCTGCACTATCTGGCCGGAGTCAATGAACTCGACCGGCGGCTGGAAGGAATCGTCGAGCACCGGGAAAGCCCCGCTTGGCTCTCCGATGAGCAGTGGCGGAGGGCGGCAGAGATCGTCGAGGCGGAGCGCGAGACCAGCGCTGCCGGCTTTGCGGTGCATCTCTTCGGCGACGATGCGCAGGGCCAGGAGGCGATTGCTACGGTGTTGGCGCGCCAGGTGGGGCTCACGCTGTATGTGCTGCGCAGCGAAGATACGCCGGCCGCCGGCGCGGAGATGGAGCAGTTCTTCACGCTGTGGAGGCGCGAGTCGATCCTGCTGCCGGCGATGCTGCTGCTGCAATGGGAGGATGAGACGCCATCGGCGATGGCGCGCCGCATAGCCGAGCGGCTGGACGGGCCGCTGGTGATCGCCAGCCGCGCGCCGCTGCGGATGCACCGCGCGGTGCGTCAGTTGGAGATTAACAAGGCCGAGCCCCAGGAGCAGTTGCAGATGTGGAAGGTGATGCTGGGCGAGACCGGCGAGGCTCCAGACGCTGAACTCAACCAGGTTGCCGCGCAGTTCCGGCTGAGCGCGGAGACGATTGCGCGGCTGGCGAAGAGTGAGCCGAAGGAGGCTCTGTGGGCGGCCTGCAAGATGGTGGCGCGGCCGCGGCTGGAGTCGCTGGCGCAGCGGATTGTGCCGAGAGCCGGATGGCAGGATCTGGTGCTCCCTGAGTTGCAGATGCAGATGCTTCAGCAATTGGCATCGCAATCGCGGCACAGGATGCAGGTGTACGAGCAGTGGGGCTTTGCGGAGCGCGGGCGGCGAGGGCTGGGCTTGAGCGCGCTCTTTGCCGGTCCCAGCGGCACGGGCAAGACGCTGGCGGCCGAGGTGCTGGCGCACGAGTTGGGGCTGGATCTGTATCGCATCGATCTCTCGGCGGTGGTGAGTAAGTACATTGGCGAGACGGAGAAGAATTTGCGCCAGGTCTTCGACGCCGCTGAGACCGGTGGCGCGCTGCTGCTCTTCGACGAGGCCGATGCGCTCTTCGGCAAGCGCGCCGAGGTCAAGGACAGCCACGACCGCTACGCGAATATCGAGGTGGGCTATCTGCTGCAGCGCATGGAAAGCTTCGAGGGGCTCGCCGTGCTGACCACCAACATGAAGTCCGCGCTGGACAAGGCCTTTCAGCGGCGGCTGCGCTTCATTGTGGACTTTCCCTTTCCCGACGCCGCGCAGCGCGAGGCGATCTGGAAGCGCGTCTTCCCGGCCGATACGCCGACCGAGGCGCTCGATGCGAAGCGCCTGTCGAGCCTGAATATGGCCGGCGGCAGCATCCGCAACATCGCGCTGAATGCGGCGTTTCTTGCCGCCCGGCGAGGCGCCGCGGTGGGCATGTCCGAGGTGCTGGAGGCAACCCGCGGCGAGGCGGTCAAGACCGAGCGGCCGCTGGTCGAGTCCGAGATTCGGGGGTGGGTATGAGCGGCCCCGTGAGTCTGCAGATCGACCGGCTGGTGCTGCGCGGGATCGACCCGGCGGACCAGCGCGCGCTGGCCGATGGCTTGAAGACCGAGTTGGCGCGCGTGCTGGCCGATCCATCGATGCGCGCGGCGATGCTGCGCTCGCGCCGAACGCCGGTCTTGCGGTTGAGCAGAATGACGATGGAGCCGGGCATGGCCGGAGCGCGCGCGCTGGGCAAAGGCGTGGCCAAGGCCATCGGAAAGGGGATGCAGCCATGAGCACCGCTGCGCTTGCCCATGATGTGAAGTCCGCCGCGCCAGCACGCAGCGGCGGGCATGAGCTGCACGTCAACCAGCCGGGGGACGCCTTCGAGCGGGAGGCCGAGCGCGCTGCCGACGAGGTGATGACGGCAAGCCCGCGGAGGGCGCGGTGGTCGCTTGCAAAGATCGGCATGATGGCGCCGCTGCAGCGCGAGGCGCAGGGCGCGGGCACCACGCAGGCCGTTGCTCCGGCTGTGGTACACAATGTATTGCGAGGCGCGGGAACACCCCTGGACAGCCAGACGCGCGGCTTCATGGAGTCGCGCTTTGGATATGACTTTGGACGGGTACGCATCTTCAACGATGGCGTGGCGGCGGACTCGGCGCGCGCGGTCTCGGCGAATGCGTACACGGTGGGAGAAAAGATCGTCTTCGCTCAAGGCCGGTATGCTCCGCAGTCGCCGAGCGGGCGCAGGCTGCTGGCGCACGAGTTGGCGCACACCATTCAACAGGGGCAAAGCAATCCGAATTCTGAATCCAGCCCCCTCGCTGTACCGCGCCACGTTCCCGCGATGACGCGCGGAGCCGCTCATCACGTAGCACGGCAAACCGATCCCGAGACAGAAGCGAAACGCAAGGAGTATGAGGATGCCGTAGCTTCCGGCCAGTGGGAGCATGCTGCCGAGGTGTTGAACGGATTCAATACCGATGACATCCGCAGGATGCTCGCCCACTTATCCGAGATGCAGGCGGCTTCCATCTATGTGGGCGCCACCAAGAACCGCGCAGTCGGCCCGAATTCGAACGTCGCGAATATCACTCGCGGCTTCTTTCTCGACATGAACTTCAAGGAGAATCGGCAAGCCGGCAACTGGACTGAAGCGGCGGAATATTTGAACGGATTCAATGTGGACGACATCGCGTCTCGCATTCAGAAATTGAGCCAGGACGAGAAGCACTTGCTGCTGGATGCAGCGAAATCCAATCCTAAGCTTGGCCCCGAATCCAACGTAGCGAAGCAGGCTGCAAAGGCTCTGGAATCGCAGCCAAGCCAGGAAGCCAAACAGCAGGCCGCGCCGGACAAGCCTGCGCAAAATGCTCCCGAAGGCAAGCAATTCGCACTCGATGGCAAGATCCTCAATTATGTCGGGCGCGAGGCATTTGGCCCCACCGCATGGCCTTTCCTCAAGGCGGTATTCGAGGGCTTCGTCAACGGGCTCAAAGGCGATCTCGCAGCAGGCCGCGGCCAGCAGGCCAAGAGCCATTTGCTGAAGCTGCTGGTGCCAACGAACGCCGCCAAGTATTACGGCGGATATCTGGTTGGACTCATCCTCGGACTGATCAGCCCGATCACCGACCTTGTCAAAGGCGTGATTGGCATTGTCAAGATTGCGGGCTCGGCACTCGAGTGGCTGGCAAAGTGGTCGCCGGCGGGCGTGGCTATCAGCCCGGAACGGCAGCAGAAGATTGCCAACCTGATTCAGAAGTTCACCGATCTCGGCGTTCAGTTTGGCAACGCGCTCGCGGAATTCGTAAAAGATCCCGAAGGCTCCGCCAAGAAGTTCTCCGATTTCCTCGATTCGATGATGAAGCTTGCGCTCGGCGAGGCGCGCCAGATGGGCGCCAAGGCCGCGCATTCCATCTTCGACTTCCTCGGCCAGGACTATTACGAGATGGGCAAGTCCATCGGAAAGGTGATCGGCACGCTCGTCGCGCAAGTGCTGCTGATTGTCTTCAGTGAGGCGATCGGCAATCTCATCTCAGAGGCGGCAAGCATGCTCGGCAAGATCGCTGATTTTGTTGCCGGCAAGGCCGCCGAATTCATCGAGTGGATGTTGCAATTTGCCTCGAAAGTAATTGGCAAGATCCGCGAGCTGATCAATAAAGGAATCAAGTTATTCAAAGGTCTGTTCGAGTCGCTCGGCGAAGCATTCCAGGCGCTGAAGGCATTGTTTACCGAAGGCGAGGAAGTGGCTTCTGGCCTTAAAGCCGTTCCCGCCGGCGGAGCCAAGTTGGGAGAGATTCCCAAGATCAACATCGCCGAGTCGCGCATGGTCTCCGGAGTCCGCACCTCGCCAGCAAAGGTTTCCGATCTGACTCCGCCGAAGATTCATCCCTCGAAGGCGGGCGCTACGACACCAGCCAAGCCCACATCGGGCACATATTCGGGACCGAAGTCTTCTTCCGAGGTCGTTGAAGACTTAGAGAGATCCTCTGGACGCGCTCCCGTAAATGAGGCCGCCACGATCGGCACAGAGATCGAGCGAATGGAGATTCAGAAATGGGCTGCGGAGCTTGAAGGCAAAGGCTACCGCGTATCCCCGCGAAATGAGTTCGGAAAGATGCGCCTTGGTAATCGGCGGCTAAGCGAGTTCTTCACCGATCAGCGCGCTCGGCCAGATATGGTAGCGATCCATTCCGGCAATAAGACGATCCTCGTTGGCGATATCACCTCAAACCCTGGCTCTTTAGCCAAAATCCCTGGCAGGATTGGCGAAGAGGAAGGACTTCATATCGAGAAGACGATCGAGTACGCGCGGCAATTGAAGCGCCAACTGCCGCCAGAGTTTAAGGACTACAAGATCTTTGCTCAAGACAAGCATTGGCAGACAGGCAAGGCCACGAAACTGATTGCAGTGAATTGAGGGCCCCGGAGCTAGGAGTAAATTCATGAGTCCGACCGCTTCAACTCTTTCCCCGCGCCTGGTACGCAGCGGCATCGTCACCATGGACCCGGATACCTCCGTGGTGCTGAGTGTGATCGCGCTGCAATATAATCCGGATTCGCTGACGCGCAGCCTGCAGATTCAGGCTACCGCCGGGGGCAGCGACGGGGTGCGCGTGGATGCGCTGCGGCTGCGCGGGCCAGCCATCGAGACCATCAAAGTTGAGGCGGAGATGGATGCCACCGATCAGCTCGAGTTTCCCAGCCAGTATCCGCTGGCCGTGAAATACGGGCTGCATCCGCAACTGGCGCAACTGGAGATGCTGGTAAACCCGTCCGTCGAGTCCTTGTTGGCCGACGATCAAATGGCCAGCGCCGGAACGCTGGAGATCATTCCGCTGGAACAGCCGCTGACGCTCTTTGTCTGGAGTTCGAGCCGCGTGATTCCCGTGCGTCTCACCGAGTTCAGCATCACCGAAGAGGCCTTCGATCCAAACCTGAATCCGATCCGCGCCAAGATCAGCCTGGGCATGCGCGTGCTCAGCGTGGACGATCTGGGCTTTGATCATCCCGGCGGACGTATGTTCCTGACCTATCTCACCAACAAAGAGACGCTCGCCGGCAAGGCGACGTCAGCGGCGCTGACCACGCTGGGACTGGGGAGCTGAAATGCTGCGTTATCCGTTGAACGCGATGTTGAATCTGGGCGTGGTGCCAGCGGTGACCTATCCGGCCGACAGCCGCTACCACGGCTATTCGGTGCAGCAGTACACGGCGCCTGACGGCGAGGTGATTCCTTATCTGGCGCGGCGCATCGTGCCGCAGCCGGGCGCGCCGAACTACGCCACCATCAACCAATACACGGTGATGCAGGGCGACCGGCTGGACCAGATCGCCGCCAAGTACCTGGGCGACCCGCTGATGGCGTGGCTGATCTGCGACGCCAACGGCGCGATTACGCCGCACCGCCTGGTGGCGACGCCTGGAGCGACGCTGAACATTACCACGCCGCAGGGCGTGCCGGGAGGCTCGATTGCTCAATAGCGTCCAACTCACGCTGATGATGGGACCGGTGATTGCCACGCCGGTGCCGTCGTCCGTATTGGAATCGCTGGAGTCGGTCGAGGCGCATGTCGTCGATGGCGGCGAGAGCGGCTTCGAACTCACCTTCTCGATCGACAAGCAATCGCCGCTGCAAATTCTCTTTCTGCTCAGCGGAGGCCTGCCGCTGCTGTTCATGCGCTGCATTCTGGTGGCGACGGTCAACGGCTCGGCCAACGTGCTGATTGACGGAGTGATCACCAATAACCAGATCACTCCGGGTGACAAGGGCTCGAACTGGACGCTGAAGCTGACCGGCCGCGACCTCACCGTGCTGATGGATCAGTCGTTGTGGAGCGGCTTCCCGTATCCGGCCTGCCCGCGCGAGGCGCGCATTGCGCTGATACTGGCCAAATACGCGCTCTTCGGCATCATTCCCATCATCATTCCCAGCATCGTCTTCGATATTTCGCTGCCCATCCTCTCGATTCCCGCGCAGCAGGGCACGGACCTGCAATATATCCGGCAACTGGCCGACGAGGTGGGCTACGTCTTCTACATTGCGGCTGGCCCCGAGCCGGGCACTAACACCGCGTACTGGGGGCCGCAGGTCAAGATCGGCCCGGTGCAGCCGGCGTTGAGCGGCGACATGGACGCGTACACCAACGTCGATAGCCTGCACTTCTCCTACGAGCAGGACAAGTGCAAGATCCCGCTGGTCTATACCTATGTGCAGCAAATAGGGCTGAGCATTCCGATTCCGATTCCGCCCATCGATCCGCTGATGCCGCCGCTGGGCGCGATTCCGCCCATCCCCACCAATCTGCTGCCGCCGGATCTGGTTTCCTTCCGCGACGATCTTTCTAAGGTGACGATCCCGCAGGCCATCATGATGGGGCTGGCCGCGGGCGCGGAGAGTTCCGAAGTGGTGACCTGCGACGGTTCGCTGAATGTGGAGCGCTACGGCAACGTGCTGAAGGCGCGGCAACTGGTGGGTCTGCGCGGCTCCGGGCCGGCATTCGACGGCCTCTATTACGTGAAGAAAGTTTCGCACAAGATCAAGCGGGGCGAGTACAAGCAGGATTTTACGCTCACGCGCAACGGGCTGGTATCGACAGTGAATACGGTGAATCTATGAGCGATGCAGCAAGTGCTGGGCCGAAGAAATTTTACGGCAAGTATCGCGGTCTGGTGATCGACAACATCGATCCGATGCAGATGGGACGGATCATGGCGCAGGTGCCGGATGTGCTGGGGTTGATTCCCTCCAGTTGGGCGATGCCCTGCATTCCCTTTGCGGGCATTCAATCGGGCGTCTTTGCGGTGCCGCCGATCGGCGGCCAGGTGTGGATGGAGTTCGAGCAGGGCAACCCGGATTATCCGATCTGGACGGGCGGCTTCTGGGGTACGGTGGCCTCCGTGCCGGTGCTGGCGACGGTGCCTCCGGCGATTCCGCCGGGCACCAACATCGTGCTGCAGACGCCGCTACAGAGCACGATTGTGCTGAGCGACTCGGTGCCGACGCCGCTGACGGGCGGCATCGTACTCAAGTCCGGCGCGTCGATCATGGTGATCAATGCAACGGGGATTTACATCAACGCGCCAATCGTGGCCATCAACGAGACCGCACTGGTAGTGGTGGGGCCATAACGAACAACGCGGTTGTGCATGAAGTTTAACGAGCAGGTTTGAGAAAACAGGAGGACGCTAATGCCGGGACCGATTCTACATATGGGCGCTGTACTGACCTGTGCACACGGCGGCATGGCGACGCTTACCGTGCCGAGCCCGACGGTGATGGTCTCCGGCATGCCGATTGCGACCATCGCCGGGCCGTGGGCGATCGCCGGCTGTGCATTTGTGCCGCCGGCGGGCAACGGGCCGTGCGTCACTGGAATGTTCATGGTCGGCGCGGTACAGGTCACCTCCAACGGCCAGCCAGTGGCGCTGTTGAGCGGCGTCTCCACCTGCGTGCCGACGGGCACGCCGATGATTCCCGTTTACGCGCAGACGTTTGTGATTGCGACCTAGCAGAGAGGGCAGGACGATGAACGTCAACTTTCCGTATCAGTTCGATGGCCGCGGCCGCACCTTGGACCCGCTTGCCGACTCGGTGCGTCAACTGGTCGAGCAGGTGCTGTTCACCTCGCCGGGCGAGCGCGTCAATCTGCCCGACTTCGGCAGCGGCCTGCTGCAACTGACCTTTGCGCCCAACAGCATGGAAATGGCCGCGGCAACGCAATTCACCGTGCAGGGCGCGCTGCAGAAGTGGCTGAGTGCTTATATCAAGGTGCAGTCGGTGGTGGCCACGGCGGAGGAGTCGGCGCTGACGGTGAGCGTGACCTACGCGCCTTTCAACACCGGCGTCACGCAAGTGCAGACCTTTGTCTACGGAGGCAACGGATGATCTACTCCTGCTGCCACGAGAATCGCAAGGCCGCGGTGCTGGCCAATACGACAGCCACCGGCGTGAACGGGATCGACTACCTCGAAGTGGTCGATCACCAGTCGCCGGTCGCCAGCTTGCGCCAGCTTACGCTGCTGGTGCATTGCCTCAAGGAAGTGCCGGTCAACCTGACGGTGGACAACGTGCTGATCACCGGAGGCGAGAGCATCACCAGCATCACCGCGCAGTGGGTCGCGCCGGCCACGCCTGTTCCCGCCGGGATCACCGCGGCGGAGCTGCCGTTCTTCAGCCAGCTGGCGAGCCAGCCCGATGCGGCGCAGATTCTTGTCGTGCGCCTGAACAAGTACGGCGATTTCTCCCCCTACACGTTTCGACTGGTAAACGACGCGGCCACCGCGCCGCTGGACATCTTCGTTCTCACCGAGGCGCTGGCTGGCTTCGATCCCATCCTCGCAGAGGTCTGCTTCTCCTTCAAAGTCGAGTGCGGGCCGGATTTCGACTGCGCGCCGCCCACGACCGAATGCAACCCGGCCCCGCTTGAACCGCCGCCGATCAACTATTTGGCCAAAGATTACAGCACCTTCCGCCAAGTGATGCTGGACCGCATGAACCAGCTGCTGCCCGCGTGGAATGCCAGCGCCGAGGCGGATATCGGGGTGATGCTGGCGGAGGTGGTCTCCTACGCCTGCGATCAGCTCAGCTATCGGCAGGACGCAGTGACTACCGAGGCCTACCTGATGACCGCGCGCAGCCGCATCTCGCTACGTCGCCATGCGCTGCTGGTGGACTATCGCATCCATGAAGGCTGCAACGCGCGCGTGTGGATGCAGTTCAGCGTCAACACGCCGAAGGGCCAGGCGGTCTATCTCGATCGCGCGAGCACCCGCTTCTACACCACGGCGCCAGGAATGCCGGCGAATCTTGAGGTCACATCGAAGAATGAGAGTGCCGCGCTGATCGCCGGCGTGGTGGCCTTCGAACCGATGCAGGACGCCAACCTGTTCAGCGAGCACAACACCATGCATTTCTATACCTGGGGCGACAGCAACTGCTGCCTGCCGCAGGGCGCTACCGAGGCGACGTTGCGCCACTCGCTGCCCAACCTGCAGGTGGGCGATGTGCTGATCTTCCAGGAAGTGATGGGGCCGCAGACGGGCTTCAGCGCCGATGCGGATATCCGCCATCGCTGCGCGGTGCGGCTGACCGCGGTCACCACGCACGATGCGCTGGGCAAGCCGCTCGTCGATCCACTCTTCGATCGCTCGGGCAAGCCGATCAAGACTGCCACGCAGAAGCCGCAGAAGGTGACCGAGATCCAGTGGTCGAGCGACGACGCGCTGCCGTTTCCGGTGTGCATCTCCTCGCAGTATATGGACACATCTACGAACAAGGTTGTGTCGCTGAGCAACGTGAGCGTGGTGCTGGGCAATGTGGTGCTGGCCGACCAGGGCCTGTCGTTGCCGCAGATTTCTCTCGGCGCTATGCCGGGGCCATCGCTCTTCGTTCCGCCCAATGCAGCGAACGACCGCTGCAATCCCACCGCGCGCCAGGGACTCCCGGTGCGCTTCCGCCCGTCGATTCCCGACAGCCCGCTGACGCAGGCTGTGCCGCTGCATCTGGCCGGCGCTCCCGCAACCGTAGAGCCGGTCTCGCTCGCCACTAACAGCGCGGTGAGCCTGCGCGACAGCAGCGGCTCGACAGCGATGATGGTCTCGGCCAACAATCCTCTCGGTTGGCCGCAGTACTTCAGTGTCATCGCGACGAAGAATAATTCCTACCCCAATGAGGTCGATCTGCAAGTTGTCTTCGCACCGCCGGGCGGCGCGCCGGGGGTGGGCGCTGTGCCGGTCCTGGAGCGGTTCACCGGCCTCTCCTACAACATAACGGATACGAATTACATCGCGACCGTGCTGAAAACCTCGAATTTCCTGACCGTGCCTGCGTTGTATACGCCGCCCTCCACGCCTCCGTCGGGCTACACGGGCAGCCCGGTCAAACTGCCGCTCAGCGGAACGATCACGCTCGAAGACGCAAGCAACCAGCCCTTCCTCGAACTGGCAACCACCAATCCGCTCACTTGGCCGCCGTTCTTCGCGGTGCTAGCGCAGGCGCAGATCCTCACGCCCGATCTCTTCAATCTGCTGCTGCTGTACTCGCCCCAGCCGTCCGGCATCGGTGTCACACTGCCGGCGATCGTGGAGCAGTTCAACAGCGTCTCGCTGGCCAATGTCGCGGCGCAGACCTCAGCGGCATCCGCTCTCATCACCGTCGAGAGCTTCGACGACGAGCCCAGCCCGAGCCTCTCCGCCTATGATCTGATGAACTTCGACGCCAGCGACGCGGTGCCAGTGATCTCGCTCTCAGGAACCATCGACGGCGAGTCGCTCGCCTGGAGCGCGGCGCCAGATCTGCTCGCCGACGGGCCCGACGACCGGCAATTTGTGGTGGAGCTCGACACCGACGGCACGGCCTACCTGCGCTTTGGTGACGGCGTCAACGGCAAGATGCCGGTCGAGGGCACGGCCTTCACCGCCAAATATCGCATCGGCAATGGAACGGCAGGCAATGTCGGCGCCAACAGCTTAGTGAATATCTCGGCCGGCCCACTGGCCGATTCGATGATCTCTAACTGCACCAATCCGCTGCCAGCCGCAGGCGGCATCGATCCGGAGACAAGCGCGCAGATTCAACGGCGCGCGCCGCAGGCCTTCATGACGCAGGAGCGCGCCATCACCATGCAAGATTACGTGAATATGGCCGAGATGAATCCGCAGATCGAGGATGCGGCGGCAACGGCGCGCTGGACGGGAAGCTGGTACACGGTCTTCATCACCGCGGAGCCGTTGAACAATGGCCCGCTGACCAAGCCGGTGCTGCGCAGCCTCTACAAGCGAGCGAACGCATACCGGCTCGCGGGCCAGGATGTTTATATCGAGCCGCCGCAGTACGTCTCGCTGGATATCCGCCTGGCGGTATGCGTCGATGCGGAATACTTCCAGAGCGACGTCGAGAAGGCGCTGCTGCAAGCGCTGGGAAGCGGCACGATGCCCGACGGCACGCCCGCCTTCTTTGCGCCGCAGAACTTCGAACTGGGAGTTGCGGTGTATCTGAGCCCCATTTATGAGGCGGCGCGCGCCGTGGCCGGCGTGCAGACGGTGCAGGCCAGAGTCTTTGAGCCGCAGGGGCAGCATACCAAGCTCTATCTGCGCCAGGGTTACATTCCTATGGGCGCATTCCAGGTGGCGCGCATGGACAACGATCCAAGCATGCCGGATCACGGCCAGTTGACACTGCATATGCAGGGAGGGAGGTGAGCGTATGGGCTGCGGATGCGACGACAACACAACATGCGGCTGCTGCGCCGGCACCAGCGTACAAACGCCCCAGGGCGAGAGCAATCTCGCCGGACTATCAGCGATCACGTATCGTACCGGCACCTGGGCAACCTTCAAGGAGTCGATGCTGGCGCGCCTGTCGAGCTCGGATTATCCCGCGCTGGCCGGCCTCAAGACGCGCGACGACGACGACTACAGCATCGCCCTGCTGGACGCCAGCGCCGTGGTGCTCGACATTCTCACCTTCTATCAGGAGCGGCTGGCCAACGAGAGCTATCTGCGCACCTCGACGCAACTCTACTCGCTCACGCAACTGAGCCGCCTGATCGGTTATCAGCCCTCGCCCGGCGTTTCCGCATCGACCTATCTAGCCTTCACTCTTTCCACCGCGCCTGGACTGCCGGCAAATCCGAACACTACCGCGATCACCATCCCGCAAGGCACAACGGTGCAGAGTGTTCCCGCGCAGGGACAGACGGCGCAGTACTTCGAGACCAGTGCGGCGATCCTTGCCAAGCCGGACTGGAACGCGCTGCCCGTGCAAACCGGCGTGCCGTGGGCGCCGGACGAGGAGCGCACCAGCGTCTATCTGGCCGGAACATCGACGCAGTTGAATCCGGGCGACGCGTTCCTCATTGTTGGAGACGAGCGACTGAACAATCCCGCCAATCAGCAATGGGATGTGCGCATTGTAACCACGGTGACGCCCGACACGGTGAACCTGCGCACGCTGATTACCTGGCAGGAGCCGCTCGGCTCAAGCTGGAGCAAGCCAGCCAAGAAGAATCCGGTCTTCTATGCGCTGCGGCAGAAGGCCGCGCTCTTCGGCTACAACGCGATGAATCCGTCGATGCTGAGCCCCAGCGCGATCACCGCCCTGACCTCGCAACTGACGGGCTCGGCATCGACGGGTTACGAGTGGCAGTTCGAGCAGATCAGCCAGACGCTGACCTCCGATTGCCTGATCGATCTCGACGCGGTCTACACCAAGGTAGTGACGGGTGGCTGGATCGTGTTGATCTCGCAGGACGGCGACGTATCGCGCACTCCAGCCGGCGAAGTGGCGCTCTTCCAGATTCAGTCGGTCACCTCGATCACGCGGACGGGTTATGGCATGAGCGGGAAGATCACGCGTGCCCAGGCCATGAACACCAGCGCCAGTCAGGCAGCGGTGAGCGCCAGCCTGAACCACTACTACTCTCTCACGCGCGAGACCTCGGCGCTGGTGCAGAGCGAGGCCCTGCCTGCCGCCGAGCAGCCTCTCGATCATCCGCTTTACGGCACCTTTCTCGATCTTGAAGTGGTGCGTCAGGATCTAGTCGGCGTTACCGCCGTTGCCATCACCGGCAAGAGTCAGAAGATCGTGGTCAAAACGGGAGTGACCGGGCTGGTTTTCATTCCAGACGACAACACGGCGCATATCCCCCTCAAGCAGGGCGACACGCTCACGCTGTTGCAGCCGCCGAATGCGCTGGCCAAGAATGGAACGATTCCATCGTGGTCGCATCACACTGCGGTACTGACACTCTACGTCGCCGATTCGAGCGGGCGCTCGGGCACGGTTACGGCGCAACTGGCGCAGTTCACGCTGACCACCGCGGCCAGCAGCGATCCCGTCGTGCAGGAGTACGCGCTGGTGGCCAACTTGCAACTGATTCCCACGCCTTTTGCGCACACACGCATCGTGCTGACGCAGCCGCTGGTCAACTGCTACGACCGCACCATGACCACCGTGAATGCAAATGTCGGTCCCGCGACGGGCGGCGGCTCGGTGACCGAGCTACTGGGCAACGGCTCGGCGGCCACGCCCAATCAGGCCTTCACGCTGAAGCAGTCGCCGTTAACTTACACCCAGGCCGCCACGCCGAGCGGCAGCGCCAGCACGCTGGAGGTCACCGTGAATGGCGCAGCGTGGGAGCTTGTGCCGACGCTCTATCAGCAGGCCCCCAACGCGCAAGTCTTCACCGCCATCAATGCATCGAACGGCAGCGCCCTTGTGCAATTTGGCGATGGAATCGAGGGAGCGACCGTGCCGACCGGGCAGAACAATATCCTGGCCAACTATCGCGTCGGCATCGGCTCGGCGGGCAACGTAGCGGCAGGCACGATCACTACGCTGGTGGATCGGCCGGTAAGTGTCAGCGGCGTCACCAATCCGATGCCTGCCACCGGCGGACAGGATCCGCAGACCGTCGCGGGCATCCAAACCTATGCGCCGCTGAGTGTGCAGACGCTGGGCCGCGCCGTCTCCATCACCGACTATCAGAACTTCGCGGCCACCTTCGCGGGCATTTCGAAGGCCTCTGCATTGTGGATTCCGAACGGCGTCTATCGCGGCGTCTTCATTACGGCGGCGGGCGTGAACGGCGCTTCGATCGCGAACACACAAACACAGATCAACCTCACCAATGAACTGCTTGCCTACGGCAATCCGCAGATCGCCGTCTATGTGCAGAGCTTCTACGAGACTATCTTCAGCGTGCGCGCTGCCATCGCCTACGATCCGGCATATCAAATCACCGCAGTCAATAACGCAGTAATGGCAGCTCTGCTAAGTACCTACAGCTTCGCAGCGCGCGACTTTGGCCAGGGCGTCTCAGCCGATGAGATAGCGACGCTGATCCAGGGCGTGGCGGGTGTCATTGGAGTGAACGTGACGCACCTGAAGCCGGTAGCCACCAGCGCGGCCGGCGACATCGGCAGTACGGCCGTCTCCGTTTCTGCAATGAACAACTGGTATGCGCAGAAGAAGACGGTGCCGCGGCCCTGGGCAGGCCCGGCGCGCATCTGTTCCTATCTGCCCACGCCCAGCGTTGGCGCGCCGCCGCCGCCGGCGGAGATATTAGTGCTCGACCCCGATCCTTCGGCCGTCGTGCTGGAGGTGATGCAATGAGCTTCAGCCTCTTCAACCTCGTGCCTGCGGTCTATCGCCTGCGCGACGCGCAGATTGCCCAGAGCCAGCCGCTGCTGACGGCCGCTGAATTGTCGCAGCTTGCGCTGCTTCAGTCGCTCGCCTCGCCAAGTGCCGATCAGCAGGCACAACTCGAATCGCTCACAGCCAAGTCGCAGCGTGGGCCGCTCGAATCGCTGCTGATGGTCATCGACGAGCAGCTCGCCGTGATGGCCGAGGATCTCGACCAGCTCTACGACAATCAGTTCATTGAGACCTGCGCGCCGTGGGTGATTCCATACATCGGCGATCTGATCGGCTATCAGTCGATCAACGGCATTACGGCTACGGTGGACAATCCCCGCTCCGAGGTTGCCGAGACCATCTCGCTGCGGCGGCGCAAGGGAACCGTGCTGGTGCTGGAGCAACTGGCCCGCGACGTAACCGGCTGGGGAGCGCACGCCGTCGAGTACTTCAAGCTGCTCGGCGTCACGCAATATGTGAAGCATGTGCGGCTGCACAGCGACTACGCACCGAATGTACGCGGTTGGGAGCCGCGCTACTATCAGGACTCGGGCTTCAGTACTCTGCCGCGCCGCCCGGATGTGCGTACGCCGGCCGAACCCGGTCTGCCGCGGCCCAACATTCTGAACATCGGCATCTATCTGTGGTCGCTCGGCGCGCGGACCATCACGCTGGGAACACCCACGCCCGCGCCCTCGACCGGCGGCGCTGCCTGCTATCGCTTCAATTCGCTTGGCGTGGATATGCAGCTCTATCATCTGGCAACCTCGCAGGGAGAGAAGATTGAAGCCGCCGCCACGCCGGTCAATGTGCCGGACGTGCTTTCGCGGCTGGCCCTGTGCGCGGATATGCAGCAAGGCGTGGGCTCCAGCTACTACGGCGAGGGCGCAAGCCTCGCGCTCTACGTTACGCCCTCCGGCAGCACCGCGCCGCCGCAACTGCTGAATCCCTATCAGATCCAGATTGCGAATCTTTCCGGCAACGACGGCTCATGGAACAACGTGCCCGCGCTGGGCAGTCCCTACGCGGCGTTGATCGATCCCCAACTTGGGCGCATCGCCATGCCGCCGCTGCCCGCCGGCTCTACGCAGCCAACGCTAGCCGTCACCTACTGCTACGGCTTCAATGCGGAGATGGGCGGCGGCGAGTATGAGCGCGCGGACGGCTTCGTGGTGACCGATCAGGCGGCGATCTTCTACTACCCGGATACAGCTTCGACGGCGCGCTACAACGATATTCCCGCCGCGCTGCAGTTTGTCGCGCTGCAACTTGCAACGCTGGGCGCGGCGGCTTTGGAGATCACCGGCAGCGAGACGATTCAAGTGACGGCCAGCGGCCCTCAGCAGATTGATCTGCCCCAGGGTAGCACGCTCGAATTTCGCGCGCAGGATGGCGCGCGGCCGACAGTGCTGTTCAACGGCGAACTGCTATTTAGCGGCGATGCGTCGAGCACAGTGATCGTCAACGGCATCGTCCTGGCCTCGGGCGCGGGGATGAAGCCCGGCGGTTCGCCGCCGATGGGCCTGCTGCACCTTCCGCTGATCCGGCCCGACACCACCACCAACCTGATCGGCACGCTGCAACTGACGCACTGCACGCTGATGCCGGGCTGGGCGCTGCAGCCGGCCGGCGATGGCGCATACACAGCAGTCGAAGGAAGTCAGCCGGTGCTGATCGCCGAGCCGGCCGGCGCGCAGGTGCTCAGCTCGCTTTCCATCCTCGGCCCGATCTGGGCCGCGCCGATGGTTACCGTCAAGCTCGCCGACAGCATCGTCGATGCTACCGGAACCACGCTGGTCGCTTACGCCGCGCTCGATGGCCAGAGCGGCGGAGCGCCGCTCACCCTGACTGGATGTACGGTGATCGGCAAGGTTCATGCCGAGGTGCTTACGCTGGTCTCGAACAGCATCGTATGGGCCGCGCCGGCGACGGGCGATACATGGGCCTCGGCGCTGGTTGCCGACCGCCTGCAGACGGGTTGCGTGCGCTTCAGCTTTTTGCCGTACAAAGCTGTTACGCCGCGGCGCTTCAAGTGCGTGGAGCAGGCGCTGGCCTCGGTGCAGCCGGTCTTTGCCGCCACGCAGTACGGCCAGCCGGCCTACGCCAAGCTGTGGGCCTGTACCGGCGACAGCATTCGCCGCGGCGCCGACGACGGCGGCGAGATGGGCGGCTTTCACTTTGTGCTCGCGCCGCTGCGCGAGAGCGACCTGAAGATTCGATTGCAGGAGTATCTGCCCGTGGGCTTGAGCGCGGGCTTCGTCTACAACAGTTGATTTCGCCCCGGAGCAGCACCGGGAACGGGCAAGCAGCAAAGAAGAATAACCGCACGATGAGGAGTCTGACGTGAGCTTCGACAACAGCCGTATTACCTTCAATCCGTTGAACGACTACTCCGGGGTTGTGATGGAGCAGGGACGCGTGCAGAGCGACGCGGACTGGAATGAGTTGCTTTCCGAAGTGGCGCGACGCATCCAGGCCGGCACGCTCGACACCTTAGGCCAAGCCGTCTATCCCGCTACCACGCCCTTCGCCTTTCAGATTGCCCCCAGCACCACCGGAGGCTCGGTCACCATCGGGCGCGGACGCATGTATGTTGATGGCATTCTGGTGGAGAACCATGGCCTGATCGTGAACGGTGTGCTGCAGAACGCCAGTTGGGATCCCGCGCTGGCGGAGCTCTCCGGCTCTCCGCAGCCGCCTCCGGCCAGCGATGCCGCTCCGCTTCCCTACGAGAGCCAGCCCTATGGGATGGCCGCGGCCTTCCCCGCGAAGGCCGGCGACTATGTCGTCTACCTCGACGTATGGAAGCAACCTACGACCTTCATCGAAGATCCCTCGCTGGTCGACCCGGCCATCGGTGTCGATACCAGCGGGAGGCTGAAGACCATGTGGCGCGTAAGCACCATGCCGGCCGCCACCGGAGCCACCTGCCAGAGCGCCGCGCCGCAGTGGCCGGTCTCGGCCGGACAGCTCTCCAATATGCCCGCCACCAGCACGCCTTCGGGGCCCTGCTGCCTCACCACGGGTAGCGGATACACCGGCGTTGAAAACCAGCTCTACCGCGTGGAGATTCACAATCCCGGCAGCCCGAGCGGCACGGGCGCAACCTTCAAGTGGTCGCGCGAAAACGCTTCGGTGCAGACCACCATCACAGCGATCAATCCCGGAACCAACTCGGCCGGCAAGCCGGCCAGTGTGCTCACCGTCGCCAGCCTGGGCCGCGATCAGGTGCTGGGCTTCTCGGCCGGCAACTGGGTGGAGATCACCAACCAGACCAACGACGACCTCTGCCAGCCGGGTACGCTCTACAAGATCGACAGCGTCACCCCGGCCAACAACACCATCACGCTGACCACTGAGACCACCATCACCCTCGGTAGCAATGCCTACACGCGGCTCATCCGCTGGGATCAGGCGGGCACAATCCAAACCAGCGCGAACAAGACCTACACCGACCTGGACAGCGTGGAAACGGGGCCGCTGGATCAGGGTTTCTACGGAATCCCCGTGCCCACCGACGGCACCGAACTGATCCTCGAAAACGGCATCGCCGTAAGCTTCAACCTTGCTCCCGTGACAGGCAGCTACCTGCCGATGGATTACTGGACCTTCTCCGCGCGCGTGGCGACAGGCACCTTCGATACGCTGACCAGCGCTCCGCCGCAGGGCCTGCATCACCACTTTGCGCAGCTCGCTATCGCGACCGTCGATTCTGCCGGCGCCGTCACCAACGCCTCCAACTGCCGCACGCCGTGGGCTAGCTCCGACTCCGGCGAGTGCGGCTGCTGCACCACCTGCACTGTAGGCGTAGGCGGAACTTACAGCACCATCGCCGCGGCGCTTCTGGCGCTGCCTGCCAGCGGCGGCGAGATCGTCCTACTGCCCGGCGACCACTACGAGAACGTCCTGATCAGCGGCCTGCGCAACCTCGTCATCCGCGGCTGCGGCTGGCAGACGCACGTCTTCTCCACATCGCTCAATCCGCATCCGGGCGCCTCGCCAGGCACTACGCCGGCAAGCACGCCCCCCGGCTCCGAGAGCGGACTGCCCGCGGTCTTCACCATCGTCGACTGCGAGAACATCGAGCTGCGCTCATTTTCCGTCACTGCGGCCCACGGGGAGATCGGCATTTTACTGGACCGCTCCGCTCTGAGCAGGCACGGCGCGCCGCGCGGCTCCGGCGGGTTGGGAACGGAGATCGTCTTCGTGGATAAGGAAAAGGGCGATAGCGATGTCCTGCTTGAGGAGCTGATCCTCGAAGCCTCCACGCTGCCGGCGATCGTCGCGGTCAGCGTGAACGGGTTGAAGGCCGCTGAAAACCGCATCTACATGAAGGATGTCGCGAGCCAATGGGCCGCGGTTTACCTCAGCGGCGAAGAGATGTGTTTCGAGCGCAACTGGGTCGGGCTTGGCTCCGCAACCGAGTTCATCACCAAGCCCGTGACTCCCGTGATGCATCAGCCGGCGGCGAGTATGACGGAAGAAGCCCATGCCCAGTTGAATCTCTCGACGCTGCTGAAAGAAGCAAAGAGAATCACAGCGAAGACCGGCAAGAAGACCACGCCAAAGGCTATCGAAAAGCCGGCCGAGAAGGCGAATACGATCAGCGAGGTTGTTCTCTCGAATCTGAACAAGATGGCGCAGAAGACGCCCGGCGGCATTCACATTGCGGGTCCGTCAATGAACGTCTGCATCGTCGAGAACGAGATCGTAGGCGGCATTGGCAATGGCATCACGCTGGGCAATTTCATCATCCTCGACGACACCGGCGCGGACACCGGCAAGTTGACAGGCGTAAAGTGGCAGCCGGAACAGCCCTGCTCCAGAGGCGGCTCCACGCAATTGCCAGGCACCGTCCCTACCGGCACCACCACCAGTAAGATCGGCGCCGGCGGACCTATCCTCAACCTGCACATCGACCGCAACATTATTCAGCAGATGGGCATGGCCGGCATAGGCGTGGTCGGCTTCTGGAACCTGCGCGAGACGCTGGAGATCATCCGCATCGAGAACCTGAGCATCACGGCCAATGTCATCGCGCGCACCATGCAGCGCAGCCTGATCGAGATCGATGCCAGCGCCTCGGGTTATGCTTATGGCGCCATCAGCCTGGCTGATGTCGAAAACCTGTTGATCCGCGACAATATCATCACCGACTTCGGCATTACGCCGGGAGCAAACATATGCGGCATCTTTGTGCTGCACGGCGAGATGGTGGAAATCAGCCGCAACCAGATCCGCGAGACGCGCGACTGGGCGGACGATTCGCTCACCCGCGTCACGCCGGCCAACGACACGCGCGTCGGCATCCTCCTCTACCTGGTTACGCCGCCTGCACTGCTTGGCTCGGCCTGGTCCACATCGGAACGCGAACTCGACGTCAATGAGAATGACTTCGGAAACGATACGCGCTTCCGCGACAAACCGCTTTACGAGCCTGGCCTGCCGGCGCTGCGCGTGCAGGAAAACGTGGTGCGCGTCGCCATTGGCTTGGCGCTGAAGGCCTTCGGCTATGGGCCATTCTCCATCGTCGGCAATCACTTCAGCAGCGGCGGACCGCTGGGCGACATCACAAAGCGCGCTTACTCCAAGGAGTTCAATGCGCCCAGCACGGATGCGAGCAGCTATACTGACCCGCTGCTGGTTGGAATCTACAATCTCGGCCTGGCCATCGAGGACACCAATCAGGGCAACGGCTACGCCGCAATGTACGCCGCACAAGGCTCCGATGACGGCTTCATTGTTGCGCGCAAGCTGGCCAACGCCAGCAGCGGAACGGTGCTCTTCACCAACAATATCTGCCAACTGGAGGCGCTGATGAGCGGCGTGCGCGGCCTGACCTCGGTCTCCATTATGAGCCTGGACAATGTGCTCTTCAACAGCAACCAGCTCTGGGTCGATGGGCCGCCCCGCACTGCCATCATCGATGGCTGGGTGTTCGGAATGACCGTCACGGCCTGCAACAATCGCTTCCAGGAGAGCCGCTACTATCCAGTGCTTTACTCGGCGGAAACGTACGGGGTTGCCAACATCACATCGCAGAACATCGCCACCTACTGCATGAAGATCGAACCTCATACGGTCCGTTGCGTGCGCTCGCCAAATGTAATCCTGTGGCCACTGCTTTGCAATTCGAAAGACGACCGGGTAAACAAGAATAACCTGTCCAATGCCAAAGTAGATTTGCGAAAGAGTAAGAAGGGAGCACCGACATCATGAGTACAACAGACAACGTTCTTACCGGCCTCACCGCGGCTGTCGCCAACTCCGAGCTGGACTCCGGCATCGCCGCGGGGCTCACGGCTGCCGACACCTTCTCGGCCAGCCGCCTCGACAACCTGGGCCTCGTGCACCAGGCGCGCATCACAGCTCTCACGCGCACCGTAAACAGCCTCACCGCGCAGTACGGAGCGAAGGTTACGCAGGTGATCGCCGCCCAGGCCAACGTGACGGCAACGCAGGCCGTGGTGGCGCGTCTGCTGGTAGTCAAACAGCAGACTGCTGAGACCGCGCCGGTCGTCACCAGCACCGGATGGGCCGTCTGGGGCCATGTCTACGATTCCGCATCCACTCCGCTCAGCGGTTACTGCGTCTTCCTGACCGATGCGCAGAAGAACTACCAGGACGCCTACGGCTTTCAATTCACCGATAGCAACGGCGCCTTTGTCATCAACTGGGCGGGCCAGGACGCGCAAGGCGCGCAAGCCGCGGCCACGCCGCCCACCGTCTATCTGGCCATCACCAATGCCAAGGCACAGTTGGTCTACGAGGGCTCCAACGCGCTCGCGCTCGCCATCGGCTCCGCGCTCTACGTCGACACAACGCTGGCCGGTGGAGAGCCGGTGCTCGGAAATCTGCCCGCGAAGATCAAGCGCGTCGCTCAGCCCGCCCAGAATGCGAAGTAGACTCGCCGATCTTGGCATGCGGGGACTTCAGATCGATTGCCGTTGCTGAGCTTTCCGCCTTGGCCTCACCACCAAAGACGCTTATCGCGCCCTCCAGAAGCTGGCCTTTCCACTGCGTGATCAGTCCCGCAAGAGCGCATGACCGGGGCTCGGGTTAACATGCACGTTAATAGGCGAATCACAATGATGCCCAGTCACAATAGGGATCAGATAGAAAATCAGGCGGAGATGAGGGAAGTATTCGAGCCCAAGGGCAAGATAAAGGCGTTTGCTTTCTGACAGACAACAAACTAAAACGAGGCCATTAAGCATCTATGTCCCGCTATCTGTCCCTAACTGCCCTTTTTCGGATGCGATCAACGATCCGCAAGTTATTGATTTATTTGGTTGCGGGGGCTGGATTTGAACCAGCGACCTTTGGGTTATGAGCCCAACGAGCTACCGGGCTGCTCCACCCCGCACAACCATTCTACCAACTTGTAGGATGGGGGTCAATTGATATCTTGCTCAAACAGCTGCGCCGGGTGTTGCCCGCATCCATTACACTGACGGAAATCTGAAATACCGGCGAGGAACTCCGCGCATGTCTCATCTTTATGTTGCTGTTTTGGCCGTCATCGTTGTTACGCTGCTATCGGTTGCGCTCTATCGCACCTTACTGGTAAAGACCAAGGCCGATTACCTGGTCGCCGGGCGCTCACTGCCGGCCATCGTGCTGGTGCTGACGCTGCTGAGTTCGTGGATCGGCGGAGGATCGCTCTTTGGCGGGGCGGCCAACGCTTACAAAAACGGCTTTGCCGCGCTTTGGCAGCCGGCCGGGGGCTGGCTGGCGCTGCTGCTCATCTACTTCATCGCTCCCCGCGCGCGCAAGTTCGCCCAGTTCACCCTGCCCGATCTGCTCGAGGTCCGCTACAACCAGATGGCGCGGGTGCTGGGCACCATCGCCATTCTCTTTGCCTACGTGGGGATTGCCAGCTACCAGTTCACCGGCGGCGGCAACGTGCTGCACCTGATCTTTCCCGAAACGGTGACGCCGGTGATGGGCACCTACATCATCGCCGCCTTCGTCATCTTCACCACGGCGCTGGCCGGGATGTCCTCCGTGGCCTACATGGACATGGTGATTGGCTCGATGGTCACCATCATCTGCCTGATTGCCGCGCCCATGCTCTTTGTGCACGCCGGCGGCTGGGCCGGGCTGCATCGTGCCCTTCCCCCGGAGTACTTTCAGGTGCTGGGCAACTACCGGATGAGTTCGGATCATGTGCTCCAGCCGGTGGGCTTTGGCGTCATCCGCGGCCTGGAATTCCTGGTGCCTACCCTGCTGCTGCTGCTGGGAAACCAGGTGATGTATCAGAAGTTCTTCTCCGCCAAAACGCAGCGGGACGCGCGCCTTTCTGTTGTGGGCTGGTTTTTGGGCGCCATTCTGCTGGAGACGCTGATCGTCTGCATCGCCGTCTTTGGCACGGCTCTCTACCGCTCCTCCGGAGAGGTCGCCAAGCTCCCTCACGAAATCATCCCCTACACGGCGCGCCATGGGCTGCCCACGTTGATGGGCGCGCTGCTGCTGGGCGCGGTCTTTGCCCAGGTGATGTCGGCGGCCTCCAACTACCTGTTTTCCCCGGCCACCAACCTGGTCAACGACGTCTTCTCGCGCTACATTGCGCCGGGAGCATCGAATAAACGCGTTCTGATCGTCTCGCGGCTTTGCGTGGTGTTTCTGGGCTGCTGGGCGCTCTACCAGTCGCTCCACGCCAAAAGCGTAATTCACACCATGCTATGGGCTTACACCATCTACGCCGCGTCGCTGACCCCGGTGGTGCTGGCGGCCTTCTTTTCCAAGCGAGTTACGGCCTGGGGCGCGGTTTCGGCCATTGGCGCGGGAACCGTGGTTACACTGGTCTGGGACATCCAGGCCGTCAAGGACTGTTTTCCGAAAATCCTGGCCGACAACAGCGACGCCGCCATCTTCCCGGCGCTTATCGCGGCCGTCGCAGCCATGATTGTGGTCAGTATTTTCACCCCCAAACCCACGCCGGAACAACTGGCGCAGTTCGAGAGCTAGGGCCGGGGGCGAAGAAAAAATTCACCCCGCAGCGGGAATTGGCCTTACACTGACGGTGTAAATCCATTCACGTTATGCCCGTCGCCCAGTTGACGCTTGAAATCCGCATCGAGCACGCCCAGTCGCTCAAGGACCGGCGGCAGGTGGTGCGCTCGCTCAAAGATCAACTGAAGCAGGGCTTTAACGTCTCGGTGGCGGAGATGGACGAAGCGGTGACCTGGCAATCGGCCACCCTGGGAATTGTGGCCATCTCCCGCTCCCGCGATTACCTGCATGGGCTCATCGAAGAGGTGGAACGCGCCGCCCGCCGCATGACCAACGAGCTGGGCGCGGAGCTGGCCGACGCCTTCTGGGACTACATCGAGAGTTGAGGCGGCAGTTGGAAGCCGCTTGATCGGGCTTTCAAAAAGCGCGAAAATGAGGCCATTTTGGGGTTAAAATGGCACTTTTCGAGGCTAAAAAGGGGCAAAAATCGGGGTTTGCAGTTACTAATTCGTCAACAGGGCAAAAATGCATACTGTTGATTCCATGAATGTTACACGCAACAAGAAGGTCAAAAAGATGATTTCCACAGGGAGGGGGGGTGGGGGTCAGTCCGTTTTTTGTGTTTTTGGCTCGTAACGGAGGGAGGCGAGCGCGACCTGAGCGGCGTAGAGGAGCTGATTGGCCCTCTTTTCAGGAATCGCCTCGATGAGGATTCCGTGGGCGGCGCAGGCAAGGAAATCGCGGATATTTTCATACCCGGCAAGAGGAGGCATGGCTTTGCAGTAGGCGGGGCCGGCCTCATGGGCGGCGAAAATCGAGTCCAAGCTGCCCCCCTTCGAACGTCCCATGTACGCATCGTAGGCGCGCTGCCAGGCAGCGCAGCAACGCTTGATGGCGGCGCGGGCTTGTTTGGTGTTAAGGTCGATTTCCGGTAGAGGAATGGCCTCGACCGGGGTGAGTTCGATTGCGGATTCTGGCGTCATTGTGGATTCCTTTTATCAGTGGACAGTGAACAGTGGACAGTGAACAGTAACAGCCCCCTGAAGCCACTTCTTAAAGTGTGCTACGGCGGAGCGTAATTATCTGCAAACAATTGCTGCGAAACTGACATTTTTTTATCGAGCTGAGTGGAATTTGGTCCCGGCCGCGATTCAATCGAAGGCCCTAGAGCGCGGAACTGGCCGACGGCTTTTGGGATTACATCGAGAACTGAAAGAACAGGGATCAGGGACAGGGAACAGAAAACAGGGGACAGGGATCAGTTAAAACCCTTTCCTTGGCGCGAATCAAATCGCTGGACTTTACCTCAAGAGCCGGCTGGCATGGGACGTTCGTGAATCAGCATCCACAGCGTGCCGAATTTGTCCCGGAGCATGGCAAAACGGAAGGCGAAGAAGGTTTCCGCCATCGGCAGGATGATCTCGCCGCCCTCACTGAGCAGGGCGTAGATGCGTTCCGCATCCTCAACGCTGTCGACGGATAGAGCAAGATAGGCGCTGCGCATCGGTTGAAAGCGATCCGCGGGGGCATCGCAAGCCATGATCGTCGTGTCTGCGATCCGGATGCTTGCGTGGAGAACGCCCTTCTCGCATCCCGGCGGGATGTTTTTCGGCTCCGGCATCTGCTCGTAAATCATGCTGAAGAGGACCTTTGCGCCCAGATGCTCTTCGTAGAAGCGAAGAGCTTCAGCGCAGTTGCCGCCAAAGTGCAAATGGGTAGTCAGTTTCATTGCGTCGATTTTCCTTCTTGAGAATGGAATGGAATCTGGAACGGCGGGAAGGCCATAGAGATCCGTTACAGATTGGATGCAGGAAGTGCAAGCGATGGCTCGTCCCGGTACGATTTTCTGATTCCACGCGCGGCTCTGCTATGCTGATTGCTTGCCCGGACAGGAGGGAGTCATGCCGGAACACAGAGCGCGAAAGCACCATCAGGACCGGGTGGCGCAGACGTTGCGCGATGAGATTGGCGTGCTCATCGAGGGCGAGCTGGTGGACCCGCGCATCAACCTCTGCTACGTCACCGAGGTGGCGCTGAATCCCGGCGGAAAGTCGGCGCGGGTGTATGTGGCCGTGGACAGCGCCGTGAAGGACATTGACAAGGCCGAAGTAGAGACGGTGGCGGGCCTGGAGGCGGCTAAGGGCTTTATTCGCTATGAATTAAAGGAGCGGATGGGGGTGCGCCACGTGCCCGAACTCACCTTTCTCGCCGACCGCTCGGGACGCTTCCAGGCGCGCATCGACGAGCTAATGGGCCGGCATCGCAAGCGGCAAAAAGCAGCCGCGCAGCAACCGCTTGCCGGGCAGGGCCCCGTGGCGGATGAAAAGGCCCTGGTGGAGTAGTCTGGCATGAAATCTGGCCTGGCAGCGCCCGGCGAGGCCGCCCTGGGCGTGGAAAAAGGCACATTAGCCCATCCCAATTCCGCCCGAATCTGTTAGCCTTGAGCCTGTCGAGGCACAGCACAATCTCCGTGTTTCAAGGAAGCGCGGACCCCAAACCGAAGCGGTCAGGATCCCTCATTTGTCCTGACCGGAACCGGGAAGGCTTGCCATTATGAAGCAAGCAATGGCTCCGTTGGAGAAGCACTGGTAGTGGACACTTTTCAGGAACCATCCGCTCCGGAAACGCCCCCAGGTTGGCGCATACGGCTGCCCCGCTGGGCCACCGTCCGCGAGGCCTCCGTCTTTCTCGCCTTTGTCCTTTTTTTTCTTCTCTATGGGCAGACCCCCCTGGTGGGCGGCGACAACCTGGGCCTGGTGGGAGCCGATGAGCCCCGCTATGCGCAGATTGCCCACGAGATGCTCGACCGGTTTGACGCGGCGCACACGCTCAAAAGCAAACTGAGCGCCTGCGTCACCCCCTACCTCTATGGAAAGCCCTGGCTGGAGAAGCCGGCCCTCTATTACTGGCGAGCAATGTTCGTTTTCCAGGACTTCGGCGTGCATGACTGGGTGGCGCGCCTGCCCTCGGCCACCTTCGCTTTCCTGATGGTGGCCCTTATCTATCTGCATATGAGGAGATTCCGCCCCGGCGGACATCTGGATGCGGCGCTGATTACGGTGGCCTGCGCCGGCATTATCGGCTTTGCCCGCGGCGCCTCCACCGATATGCAGATGGCGGCGCCTTTGGCTATCGGCCTCTTGGGCTGGTACGCCTGGTACGAGACCGATTCCAAGTTCTGGCTCTTCGACATCTACTTTTTTACCGGAGTGGCCACGCTGGCCAAAGGGCCGGTGGCGCCGTTTCTGGCTATCGTGATTGTGGCAGCCTTCGCCTTCCTGCGCCGCGAGTGGTCGATCCTCAGGCGCTCGTTCTGGTGGCCGGGCGTACTGCTTTACTTTGCCATCGTGCTGCCCTGGTTCATCGCCGTGCAGCACCAGAATCCCGACTTTTTCCGCGTCTTTTTCCTGGAACATAACCTGGAGCGCTTTGCCACCGATCGTTATGAGCACCAGCATCCCTTTTGGTACTACCCGGTGGTGGCGCTGCTGGCCCTGATGCCCTGGACGGTGATCGCGCTGCGGGCGCTGATCGACGGCCTCCGCACCTCTGCCTGCGAGTGGCGCGCGCGCCACTTCACCCGGCGCAAGCCGTGCATTAGCCAGCCCGGCGATGCCTTTCCGGAGTTTCTCGTCGTGTGGGCGTTGATTCCCATCGTGTTTTTCTCCTTCTCGCAGTCCAAGCTGCCCGGCTACATTCTGCCCTCCATTCCGCCTGTTACCATCCTCACCGGGGACTTTATAGCCCGGCGACGGCAGTACGGAATCCAACTCTGGGTGCTGGTGAGCCATGCCATGGTCTGCGGCGTAATGACTATGGTGGCGCTACTGCTTCCCTGGTTTGTGATTCATAACCCGAAAGTGCCGCCCCTGCCCGCACTGGAGGGCGGCCAGATACTTGCTTTTATCCGCGAGTGTGGCGGTGAATGCATGCGCATCATGCCGCCGTGGCCGGCACTCACCGCTGCTGTTCTGGCCTCGGCCGGCGCGGCGCTGCTAATCATCGTCGTGGTCAAAGGCTTCGGCGCGGTCCGGTTGCGCCTGGTCACCACCACGGTGCTGGTCGTGCTGGTTTTATATCTCTATGGCATCGGCCCAGTCTTTGGCATTCCAGCCATCGGCGCAACCAAACAGGTGGTTCACCTGCTGGATCGCTCCTACTCCGCGCGCCCGCTGGCCGAGCTGCTGGCCACCTTTGCTCCTGCCGGCGAAACGGTAGCCGTCTTCCGCGTGCGGCGCGACGTCGAGTACGGCCTCGCCTTTTATCGCAATCGCGAGGTGATCAACTACACCGTAAAAGGCGTGCCGGATCAACAGCACCTGCTGGTGGCGCAGGTAACCGGTAAAGGCGGCGTGGACCTGCACACCGCGGCCGCGCTCGAAGAGCTGCTGGGCGGCCGGCACTATGAGCAGCTCTTCAGTTGGCCGGAGCAGGGCCTGATGATTTACAAGGTAGACAGCAAGTAAAGTAACAGTTGTCAGTGGTCAGTGGTCAGTGATCAGTGGTCAGTGAACGATACTCTTGCGTGAGAAGCAGAAAGGGGACTTATGGCGCGATCGTTTCGAGATTTGCTGGTTTGGCAGCGTGCGATACAACTGGCCGTAGCGATTTACCGTCTGACCAAGGACTTTCCACGCGAAGAGTTGTACGGTCTAACCAGCCAGATCCAGCGCGCGTCAGTCTCCATTCCGAGCAACATCGCGGAAGGACAAGGAAGGCAAAGCACCGGCGAATTCAAGAATTTTGTAGGAATCGCGCGCGGCTCAAATTTCGAATTGCAAACCCAACTTGAAATAGCACGTGCGCTCAAAATGGGCGATCCGAAATTGCTGGAAGAGACGGAATGTCTATCTCACGAAGTCGGGAAAATGCTCTATGGCACGCTGGAATCGCTCAAGACCACGAAACGCTGACTACTGACCACCGATCACTATCGTCAGAGGAGAAGCATGGAATTGGGCGCTTCTTTTGAGATCCTCGACCTGCGGCATTTTGCGGCGCCAGCGTTGCGCCCCGTGCTGGAGGCGGAGGGCGAGCTGTGGAAGCAGCGCCTGCATTGGGACTACAGCAACTCGTCCAAGCTGCTGACGCAGTATCTCGACAGCCACATGTTGCCCGGATTCGCGGCCCTGGAGAAAGGCCGGATTACCGGTTATGTCTTCTGCGTCTACGAGGAGACCAAGGCGGTCATCGGCGACGTCTACGCCATGCCCGGCCCGCACGCCGAGGGCAGGTCCGCACGCCAGATCGAGGAAACGCTGCTTCTGCACCTGATTGAGCTGCTGGTGAACTCGCCCCAGGTGGATCGCGTGGAATCACAACTGCTGCTGCACCCCACGGGCTCCCACGACGGCGTCTTTCTCGACGCGGGCTTCCAGCTTCACCGGCGTCTCTTCATGGTGCGGCAGCTCGAAGGCAGCTATCCCTCGCCCCGCGTGAGCCTGCCTGCAACGCTGGAGTTGCGTCCCTGGCGCGAGGAGGACCTGGAGCGCGCCAGCCGGCTCATCGCCGCGGCCTACTACGGCCATCCCGACAGCGTGGTCAACGACCAGTACCGCTCGGCTCACGGCACGATGCGCTTTCTCAACAACATTGTCCGCTTCTCCGGCTGCGGCACGTTCTCCGCGCCTGTCTCGCACGTGGTCGTGGACCGCGCCAGCCGGGAGCTGGTGGCCCTGGTTCTGGGTTCGCGCGTCAGCCCCGAAAGCGGCCACATTACACAGCTATGCGTCCATCCCGACTACCGCCGCCGCGGCATGGCGCGCATGCTGCTCACCCTGGCCGCCTCCTGTTTTCTGCGCCTGGGAGTCACCGAGATCTCTCTCACCGTTACCGAGGCCAACACCGAGGCTATCGAACTTTACCGCGATGAAGGCTACGACAGCGCGCACCGCTTCGACGCCGCCGTGTGGCAGCGGGACAGAACGGCTTGAAGCCTTTGGGAATTCCGCGAAACAGAACGTATAGGTTAAAGATTATCTACTGATCTTGATGCGGGACAACAGGCTCTTCGGAATTTCCCGGCAGGCGCAATGCTTCTGGTGTTCCTTGTGCCACTGGATTCTCTGCTCCAGCGTTGCCTTGGGCGGCATCTTGTTCCCGGCGTGCCATTGTTTGTTCATGGGCTACTCCATGAATGAAATCTACCGCGCAATAAAAAACATCACCCAGCTCAGTGCAATCGCCGAGGCCACAAAGAGCACGAAACAGTAAATTCCGTAGCGTATCATGCTTCGCGGCGTCTCGCGCTGAGTAATGCCGAAGACCGTGGACGCAAAGAGTGCAAAGAGCACCACCGCCGTGAAGTGAGAGGGTTGAAATACCCAATTACCCATCAGGATTTCCTCCCGGTGCGCAGATTGTGCGCGTCTACGGCGGCAATAATGTTCAGCAGGCCGGCCACCACGATGAAGCGCGTGCCGTAGTCAGCGGTGGTCACCATCACCTGGACATCGCCCAGGCCTAGCATCCGGCAGAGGACGTAAGGCAACCCGATGCCCAGGTCGCCAACCAGTCCCAGAAGGACCAGAATGTCGTGCGCGCTCGCGTAGACCTCGCCCTGCATTAAAAGGCCCAGCACGAACATGCCCAGAATCGACGCCGCCAGCAGCGCACCTCGGCCCCATTTGCGCAGCAGAAAATGCCCGCCGCCCGGCACCAGCCAGCCGGCGATCAGGGGAAGGTAGACAAACCCGTCTTGAGAGCCGGTTTTTGTCGAAGTCTTCTTGATTTCTTCCGTTGTCATTCCTTTTTGAATATACCGCATTGGGGCAGGGAGCTTCCTAATCCCTAGTCCCTCAGTCCTTAAATCCTCACCAGCTCCCGCTGGATTTTTCCCGTGACCCAGGCCTTGCCGGGAGCGGTCAGCATGTCGATCTCGCTGCGTACGCCGAACTCCGGCAGGTAGATGCCCGGCTCGACGGAGAAGCAGGTGTTGGCGAGCAGCAGCCGCACGTCGTGGGTTTCTAAATTATCCAGGTTTGCGCCGACGCCGTGCACCTCCTGGCCAATATTATGGCCGGTGCGATGCGTAAAGAACTCGCCAAAGCCGGCCGCCTGGATCACCGCCCGGGCCGCGTCGTCGGCCTCGAAGCCGCAGATGGGCCGGTTCGCCGCGAAGGCCTGCTCGACGACACGGATGGCGGCGTCGCGGGCCCTCACGACGATTTCGAAGACCTTTTGCTCGTGTTCCGCCGGCTCGCGGCCCACCACCCCCGTCCAGGTGATGTCGTAGTAGACGCTGTCCGGCGTGTTCAGCCGCGCCCAGATGTCGATGAGCAGAAAGTCGCCTTCGCGAATGGGCGCACAATGCCCGGCGGTTGGCTCATAGTGAGAGTCGGAGCAGTTGGCGTTGACGCTGACGTTGGGACCGTCGGACCAGACCAGTCCCTCGTGACGCATGGCCTCGCTGAGCCACTGCACGTGATCGAATTCACTATATGCGCCCGCTTTACCAGCTCCCGGGCGCAATCGGCGGCCAATCACACGCCAGCCCTCTGCCAGAATCGCGTCGATGGCCCGTTGCGCCACGCTGTGGCTGGCCACCTGTTTCTCACTCAGCACCGCCTCAAACTTGCTGACCAAATCGGCGGAGCTGACGATCTGCTTGCCCAGGCTCCGCAGAAACTCCACCGTACCCGCATCGGCCATGGAGACGGTCATGATGGCATTGTTGGGGGAGTACTGCATGGCCACGGTGCGCGCGCCACCGAGCAGCGCTTCCAGGCCCGCGGCCAGCTCCTGCCAGCTCGAATACAGGGCCTTGGCGCCGGGAAGCGCGTCCAGCCGGGCCTGCTCGATGCGGTGCACCAGCTTGCGCGGATCGCCGATGGCGGGCACAAAGTAGTACCAGCGCCGCGTGACGTGCAGCGAGGGGTCCATGCCCAGGATGCGTTCGCCGATGGGGTCGCGGTGATGATGGTCGTAAAACAGCCAGCCGTCAAAGCCGGCCTCTTGGATAGCCGCCTGTATCGCGAATAGGTTCATACCGGCCATGATACGCGAGCTGGGGCGGGGATGGAGAGGGATCCGCGTTCAATTGGTCTCAATGCACTGAAACTGAATGAGAATACTGCGCTACGATAGGCGCTGTCTTTTCGCGCCGGTCGTAGTGGAGTTTTTTGGCCATATACATTTTTCTGTCGGCTTCAGCCAGGAGTTGTTCCGCGTCCTGCCCATCCTGCGGGTAGAAAGCGGCTCCCAGGCTTAGAGATAATAAATCTTTGCCGCACACCTCGCGGCCAGCCTCTTGCGCCAAGGCGCTCAACAGGATGGCTTTTTCACTGACCGAACCGGGCGACATGTTGGGCGCGACGATGACAAACTCATCGCCGCCCATACGCGCCACGAAATCGTATTTGCGGCACACATCCTGCATCAAGCTGCAGAAGAGCCTGAGTACCTTGTCTCCCGCCAAGTGGCCATAGCGATCATTGATCGCTTTAAATCCGTCCAAATCACAGACCATAACTGCGACGCTCGCATATTCCCGTTTGCAGCGCGCCAGCTCCTGGTCCAAATGTATGGACAGGGCGCGCGCGTTCGGCATCCCGGTCAGGTAGTCGTTGGTGGCTGAGTTCTCCGCCAGGCGATACTTTAAGGCATTCTCAATGAAATGCGCAACCTTGGAAGTAATGACCTGGAGCACGCGCAGGTGGTCGCTGGTAAACGCGTCCGGCTCGTCCCGGTAGAGCGTCAATACGCCTACCAATCCGGTAACGCCCTCCAGAGGAACAGCCATGGCGGAGCGAAGTCCCGTGACCATTTTATGTTCAGTCACAAAGCCGGGATCGACATCGGGATTCCCATTGACGATAGGTTTCAAGTTCTGCGCGACCCAGCCGCACAGACCTGTTCCAATCGGAATCTCCAGCAATGACAGGAACTTAAAATAATCTCCGCTGACGAATTCGGGCACCAGGGCTTCGCCCTTCTTGAGGAATACGACAATCGAATCGTAAGGCACCAGCTTGCGAAGCCGCATGGCAACCAGGGAGAGTGTCTCGTCCAGGCTCAAGGAGTTTCCCAAATCCTGGCTCAGTTCGAAAAGAGTGTGCGCCTCTTGCCGGGCGGATGCGATGGAAGAAAGGAAATCTGGCTGGCCGGGGGCGCGATTCGCGTGATTAATTTCAAATCCCGCACCCGGCCTTTCACCTCGTTCCACGATGTAGCTGAAGCTGTGTTGATCATTTTCTGCAATTTTCAGGCTAGAGACCGCGGAGGCCTCCAGTTCACGGTAACGCCGCGCAAGAATCTCGACCACCCTGGGGTCATAGGACTTGCCTGCCTCATCGATTACCAGCTTCATCGCTTCATCCAGGGGCAGGGCTTTGCGATATTGGCGATCCGAGGCGACCGCATCCAGGCAATCCACCGCCGCCAGGATGCGCGCGCCAAGGGGAATCTCTTCTCCCTTGAGCCCGTCTGGATAACCCATGCCATTCCATTTTTCGTGATGCGCCCTGACAATCGAAGCCACTGGATACGGGAATGCGACTCTTTCCAGGATATCGGCGCCAACGAGTGGATGAATCTTCATCTTCTCGAACTCTTCCGGAGTCAGGCGGCCGGGCTTGCTGATGATGTGATCGGGCACCGCCAGCTTGCCGATGTCGTGCAGCAAAGCCGCGGCGTTAAGAGCATCCGTATCCAGTTCACTCAGCCCCATTTCCTTGGCAATCTCTGCCGTATACATGCGCACGCGATGCAAATGCTTGTGGGTGGTGTGATCCTTGGCGTCGATGGCCAGGGCCAGTCCCTCGATGGTGCGCATGTGGAGCGAGCAGACTTCTTCCACATGGTGCTTTTCGACCTCTACTTGCCGTGCTTCGATCTCGACACGCTTCTTTTGCTCATCCAGGCGGTCCAGGTACAGATGGAAGGACCGGTAGATCCCGTACATGACGGGCACGATCAGGAGCGAGTTCTGCCAGCCTACGAAGTGGTTGCAGTAATGCATGGCGCCCACAACGGCAGCACCGGCTATGTTGTAGGGCAGTCCCCAGAAATAAGTTTCCTTCCAGATTTTGATCATGGAGTTTTTTGAAACCAGCGCGAGGATGGCGGAAACGGGTATGGTATTGGTGAGAAAATACGTTATGCCAGCCACCAGAACCGACAGAATCAAGCTTCCTTTGAACAATCCCACCGCCGAATGATATGCAAGGTATGTCAACCAAACGCCGATGGATGAAACGCTGAGGATGTTGAAGACCACCTGCACCAATTGCGGCCGTTTCTTTGGCTTCCATAGGTTTTGCACCAGCGCCGCCGCGCATCCAAGGATGAGCGCCTCGGGAAGAGAAAGTTCCAGTATGCCGAGAAGGATAAAGAGGAAGGTCACCGACATGGTGCTATCAATGCCGGGTAAACTCACCTTCATGGTGGAGGCCAGAATTGCGATCAGAACATAGCATGCAAACTTCAGCGGATCGTTGCATTGCCAATGCAGGCAGGATATTACGAGCACAGCTGCTCCCGCCGTTGCGGTTATAGCGATGAACACCATGGCTCGAGTTGGGATATACTGTTTCATTTTTCCATTTCAGAGTACCGACGGCTAATTATCCTATCGGAAGTCCAGTGCTCTTGCGAAACCGGCATTCAGCGCGATGGACTGACTATCGTACTGAGTGGAGCGGGAGCACCTCGACATCCAAAGGCGCTCCCATTCGGGTCACAGATCATTCCAGATCGTTGATGATCTCTCCTGTCGTGTCGCTTTGCAGAGTGCTGGAGCCTTGTGTCGTACCGCCGCCCCAGAGGATGCTCGCTCCGGCCGTCCCGCTGGTTCCCCCCCATAGAATGCTATTGCCAGCGAGCGGAGTGCTTCCGCCCCAAAGGATGCTCTCCCCGACCTCGCCACTGGAACCACCCCAGAGGATGGAACCGCCCCAGAGGATGGAACCGCCCCACAGGATCGAATTGCCTCCCAGCACGGAGGCGCCGTTCACTACCAGGGTGACATTACTGTTAGTGCCCTTCACTACGAATGGCGACAAGGCGCTGCCCACCGTCGCGGGCGCCAAGTTCGTATTCTGCATAGCGGCCTGGATGTCGAGGAGGCCGGCGCCAATTGTAAAGATATCGGCCTGCTCGTTGAAGGTTTGCCCGGTGATCGAATCCACGGCCGTACTGGCTTGCACCAGGCCCTTGAAAGCGGTGGCCATCAGCCGCGCCTTGACCTGATCAGGGGTCAGAGAGGGAGTCTGCTGAACCATCAAAGCCGCGGTTGCGCTGACCATGGGCGTTGCCATGCTGGTTCCGCTGAGGATGAAGTAGGTTGGGGATGCGGCAGTTTGAGGGCCGCACACGTAAAGGGACTTGGGCACTATATATTGCGGATTATTCGTGCTCAGAGTTGACCCGGGAAAATACAGGGAGATAACGAGGTTGCCCGGAGCAACAAGGTCGGGCTTTGCGATGTTGTCGATGAGCGACGGCCCTTTGGAAGTATAACTTGTAGGCACGCCAATGGTGCGATTCGACGTGCCCATGGTGTTTATCGCGCCCACCGTGATGACGTAAGGGTCGTTGCCCGGAGAGGTGATGACGCCGTATCCATTGGTGCTCGCCAAGTCGTCGCGGCCGTAGTTGCCCGCCGCCACGACTACAATGATGCCCGCCTTCCAGGCCTGTTCCACTGCCTGGCAAAGAGGATCAACCGTGTAGCTTTCCCACACGGGCCTTCCCAGGGAAAGATTGATGACGCGGATGTTGTAGGTGCTCTTCAACGCGATGGCCTGTTGAATGGCCGCGATGACTTCACTATCGGTGCCCGCGCCGTTGGCGTCGAGCACGCGCAGGTTGATGAGTTTGACGCCGGTGGCAATGCCCTTGAAGGTATAGGAGTAGCCCGATCCGGTGGATTGGTTTCCATTTCCGGCAAGAATTCCGGTAACGTGCGTGCCGTGGCCGTAGACATCGGCGGTGCTTCCCAGGCCGGTAAAATCCTGGCTGTAGACGATGTTGCTGGCGGTGATGTCCGGGAGGCTGGCGATGCCGCTATCGATGACGGCCACGCCGATCCCGGCGCCTGTAATACCGGCGTTCCAAACGTAGTTCGCGTTGATGGTGCCGGCGTGATAATCGTTGAGAGCCGCGGGAGTGGTAGCCGCATCGCGAAGCGGGCGATCGGGCGAGATATAGACAACCTCCGGATCCGCGGCCAGATCGGCCAGTTCGGAAGCCGGCATGGTGTAAGCGCCGCCCTTGAATTGTCCGAGATCCTGCTTGATCTTGCCGCCCCGGCTCAGCACTTTTTCGTGATGATATGCCGTCGGCACGTGGTTGTACTGCACGATTACGTCGACATTGCCGGAAGTCAGTGATTCCAGATCATGCGACATCTTGCGCGGGCCGGCGAATGCCAGGCTTGCGCTCAGAATCAGCGCCAATGCAATAAAGACGTTTCTTCCCCATAGGGCGCTCTTGGACTGTGTATTCTTCATCGTTGTTCTTCCTCTTGATTTCTCAGATAGTTAAAATCAGGTTATTTTGATTGCATCCGGGAAGACACTTCCCGCGTGCGCTGCTTGGAAAAACACATGCTCTTCTTTGCTGGCGCCGCTAGAAGCGCCATTTACTTCCTGTTATCCGCTCTTTGTATCCCTCTCAGATACCGGAAAAGTTGATAGGAATGAACGCATTGCGAAAACGCAATGAACATTCGCGGACAAAACGGAAACTTTTAACATGTCGGCGCCCGGCTGAACTGCACGAGAAGATCGACCTGGCTGGAGCCATTCTGTCCCCGCAGATCCTGGGATAATTTGGCTGAGCCGGCAAAGGCCAGACTGGCGCTCAGGATCATTGCGAACACCGTCATGGATGTTCTTTTCCAACGAGCGTGCCTGGTTTGTTTACGTTCCATAGTGCTCTCCTATTGCGTGCTAAGAATTATTAGTGAATTCTTATGCTGAAACGGGCGCATAATCTGCATTTCGGCGCTATATTAGGCATCTTCATATGACTTAAGTTTGAAAGTTAGAATTTGCCCATTACGACTGATCGAAATTTGGATTCTTCGGTGTGCGTGAGTTACGTTACCTTGCGTTATCCACAGAATATGTTTCAAAATCAGACAGTTTTTCCGGCTCGGCGCCTTCCATCTCATTCGACAAATTGCTATCAAAATAGGTATCGCCATGAGAGAGCAGGGCCTGAACCGGCACGGGAAGCGAGCGCAACAGGGAAAGCGTCGCGGGATGTTGTGCCTGCTCGATCTGCGCAACCTGTATACATTCGGCGATAACGCCCGCGTGCAGCACGGCGAGCCTGCCGCACAATTGCAGGACGGAGACAAGATCGTGGGAGATATAGAGCAGAGCCGTTCCGTGCCGGCGGTTCAACTGCCGCAACAGCCGCAGAATCTCTGCCTGCGTGACCGGGTCCAGCGCGCTGGTCGGTTCGTCGGCGATGAGGATTGAGGGGCGATGCAGCAATGCCAGCGCGATCAGAACCCGCTGCGCCTGGCCAACACTGATTTGTCCCGGCTTTCTGAGCAGGAAGCCATGGTCATCAGCGGGCAACTGCACCTCCTCCATCAGTTGCCGCAGGCGCGACTCGAGCGCTTTCCGTCCTGATGACTCGTGCGCGCGCCACGCCTCATCAAAATGCGCTTGCAAGGAAACAGCTGCATTCAGCGCGGTCATGGGACTTTGTGGCACCAAAGAAATCGTTTTTCCGCGAATCCGGCGCGCTTCCCGCGCCGGCATGGTAAGCAGATTGCGTCCATCGACGAGAACTTCTCCTGAAGCCACGCCTCCGCGCCACATAAGCAGGCCCAGCAGCGCCATCGCCAGCGTGGTTTTTCCCGCGCCGCTGGTGCCGACCATCCCCAGTGCCTCCCCGGCGCACAGGTCGAAGCGCACATCCTTGAGGACACAGTGGTTTCCATAGCTCGCGCGCAGGCGAACCTGCATGACCGGCGCGCTCAACGCGCGCCCCCATCGCGGCGGAGCAAGTCGATGTTCCACACTGTCCTGGGCGAAAGGATTGACGGGCGCACGCCACGCAATTGCGGCGAGATGGCCTGGAGGATATTCGGATATACCAGGTAGATAAATGGCTGCTGGTCGGCCACAATCTGCTGTACCCGGTCCACGGCTTGTTTGCGTTGCTGCTGCGACAGGCTGGATGCCTGCAACTGCATTAGCCTGTCAATCTCCGCTTCCCATTCGGTTGCCGGAGTTTTTTCCGAAGGATTCCACTGATGGTTCGGCGAGGAACTCAGCCACATATTCATCATCGTGCTCGGATCCGTCTCCGCGTTCGTCACTCCCAGCAAACAGGCTTCATAGTCCTGCTTGTGCATCAGCCGGTCAATCAGCGCGGGAAAATCCAGGGCGACGATCACGACCTGCATCCCGGTGGCAGCCAGGTCCTGCTGGATCATCGCCGCCATCTTCTGCCGCGCAGTGTTGCCCGCATTGGTCAGGATGGAAAACTTCACGGGATGGCCCGTGGAGTCGTAGAGTAAATTGCCGCTATGATGAAATCCTGACGCGGCCAGCATGCGATTGGCCTCATTGATGCTTTCATGCGGATACTTCAAATTGTTGTTGTGCCATAGAGTGTTGGCGGGAGAAACAAAGCCGAAGGCCGGCGTGGCGTGGCTGTCGTAAGCGATACGCGCCAGGTCGGCGCGATGGATGGCCTCTGAGACCGCGACACGGAAGCCCCGATTCTGAAACCACGCTTTCTCGAACTCCGGCAAGGGAGCGGCTGAAGATTGGTTGAACCACAGTTGCTCCGTATTGAGGGAGGCGCCAAGGTCGTGTACGGATTGGGGAGACTTTTGGGCAAGAATGGCGAAGTAATCCGGGGATAGGCCGTCGATCAGGTCATATTCCCCGCGCAGGAATAGCGCGATCTCCTGCTCGCGGTTGTTCAGGATATCCAGCCGTATGCCGGTCGCGTAGGGCAGTTGAACGCCGGCGCCGTCATGCCGCCAATAGTACGGATTGCGGCTTAAGCGCACATATTGGCCGCGCTGATAGTCCGTCACCGTGAATGGCCCCGCCGTAACGCGGCCTTCGCTGGGACGGTTGGCCGGTTCGACGGCGATGTCCTCGAAGATTTTAGCAACCCCGATGATGCGTTTGGGAAGATGGATCTTCACCGTGAGCTTGTCCGGGGTATCGATAACGACTTCGCCGGGGGAAAGAAAATCCTCCGCGACTATTGCATGCGTCTCCGGAGCGAGCACGCGGTGAAGCGACCAGGCGACATCCGCTGAGGTCAGCGCAGAGCCGTCGGAAAAGCGCAGCCCGTCGCGCAGCTTGAAAACGATCAAAGTGCCTTGTGGCGAGACGCTGTAACTCTCGGCGAGCTGTGGTTCGAGCTGTTGGGTTTGACGGTTGACCCTCAAGAGCACGCCGCCGGTGAGGTATCTCACGAGTTCGGATGCCTGCTCGTCCACCTTGGCCGGGTCAAAGGTCTTGGGATCATAGCGAATCGCCCATGCAAGCTCGCCGGGCTGCCGCGCAGCAGGCTGGCATGGAGCATAGACCGCAAGCAGCGTCAGGAAACCGGCAATCAAGAATGACGAACGCAGTAAGCTACGCATTTGTTTCAGCCTCGGAGGTGAAGGATTCAAGAATCAGCAGTACGGCGGCGAGCAGCGCAATGGGCAGATATACCCAATGGGAGCGCGCCAGCAGGGCGGAGTTGTCCAGCTCCAGCAGCATCGCGCCCCAGGATGGCATCGGCTCACCAACGCCCAGGCCAAGCGCGCCCAGGTTTGCCTCGGCTACGATGAACGCCGGCACGCAAATCAGAAACTGCGGCAGGAGCAGCGGACGCAGATGGGGCAAGATATGCAGACGGATCAGCTGTCGAGTCTTCAGTCCGCAGGCATGGCCCTGAATCATCCATTCCGCCGAACGAAGCGCCGTAGCGCCGCGATAGATGGCTCGGGCGCAAGCCGGCCATCCAAGGGCGGCGAGAATCAGGAAGGTCGACACGGCGGTCTCGAGCGGCGAAGCGGTCAGCGGAAGCAGGGAGCGGGCCATCATCAACAGGAAGAGCCACGGCAAAGACAGAAAGACATCGCTGAAGAACATGAGTATTGCGGCTGCCCAACGCGGGCTGAAAGCGGCGAGCAGGCCGAAGAATGCAGCGATCATGGTGGTGATGGCCGCGGCGGCCGCTGCCCCCGTCAAGCCAATGAGGAGCGCCGCTGCGACGCGCACCGTGCGGTCGCGGCCGAGCTCGTCGGTTCCCGTCCAGTGCTGCGCCGAAGCCGGAGCCATGATGGCATCGCGATCTTGAAAAGCATAGTCATAGCGCGACCTGCAAAGCACCAGCGTTGCGCCTAGAATCAGGAGCAAAAGAAGGACGGCAGCGATGCGTTTCTTCATGCCACCTCCAAATTCACGGTGCGCGTCGATAGCATCCCGGCAAATCCTACGACGCACGCCATCAGCAAGCTGACCGCAACCAGCACCGGAAGGTCGCGGTTCATCACCGCGGACCAGGCAAGCTGGCCCACTCCCGGCACGGTAAAGATCACCTCAATGGGAACCAGCGCCCCCAGCGCGGTGACGATGGACAGAGTGGTGAGAGCGCACAACTGCGGCGCTACGTTGGGCAGAATGTGCAACGTTACCAAGGCCCGGGCCGACATGCCCTGCGCCCTGCCCTGCAACAGATGCGGCGAGCGCCACGCGCCTTCCAGCAGGCTGCGGAGAAAATTGAACTCTCGGGCGGCGATGATCAGGGAAAGAACCAGCACGGGACCGCCGGCATCGGCCAGGATGCAGGCTGTGGCCATGGCCGCCGTGGGAATCGCCAGAAGAATTGTGAATGGCAATCGCCACAGAACTGCGCCTTTGCGCAGAGCGCTTATCGGCAACGCAGCGCAGATCGCCAACAGCCAGCCGCGAAAAATGCCCTGCGCCAGCAGCAAAGCCGAGACCCGCACGCGCGCCCCAATCAATTGCGCAACCGGAACGTGATATTGACGCGATTGGCCGAAGTCGCCGCTGAGCCAGCTTTTCACCTCTCGAATCGCAATCTGAATCACGGATTGTTGCCGGCTGTTTTCCTCTTGAATTTCGGCTTGCGCCGATTGCGCATACTTTGCATCCATCTCGCGGGAATCGGAGAAGAAGCCAGGAGCGAAGCGCACCAGCAGGATCGTTCCCCCGGCAGCGAAGAGCAACAGGAGCAGAGTGCGGCCAGCTCGCTTGGCGATGATCATCGGCAGAGTCACGGCGCCTCCGCGAAGTTGTTGTGCGCCGCAGTTTCACGGACATGGATGCGTGCCCAATGATGAGCAGGGGCGGCGGAGACCCATTTGCCGGTCAAAGCGGAGCCTGCACGTTGAATCGAAACTAAAAAAATCACTCGAATCGGCATCCGCTTTTCTCCCCAGCTTGACGATGGCCTTGCGCGGCATCTGCATAGGAAATCGCGCGGAGAAACTACCTTCCAACTCAAATTCGCACACAGTGACCTTATATATTTCGTCAAATTAGGATCATCCTCTATAAACTGTGCGGATAAGGCACATTCGCATCCACGGTGATAGCACTCCTCTGAATCCAGAATCGGACCGCAGACCGGAAGACTGCCTTGATTTGCATCCTATGTGTTATGCCGTATATGGCAGTATCGGTGAGGAGTTTAACCCCTGAATTGGCGGGATTTGCCGGGGATGATGGTTGATTCACCAGGGTTGATGCATTTCTCCTCGGTTTTGCACAGGCAAATTGAGTCCAGATTGGAAGAAATCTAATCAAGCAACCTTTTCCACGCATTTTTTTGTTCTGGCGGAGATCGCGTCATCTTATCCACTTCAACTCTTGGCATAATCCATGCAAGAGCGGTTTCTCAGAACCTGTTCCAAGCGCCGAGTCATGGAGATCGGGGTTGAGTACACAAATTCAGAGTGAGTTCCAGCCCCAATGCCATGCCGGACCACCCAGGGGAGCACTGAAGAGTGACCAGCTATAGCCGCCAGGACGTGTTGCGCATCCTGCAGATCAGCTCCCGCCAGTTGCAGGGTTGGGAGCGCGCGGGAATCATTCCCTCACAACAGAGTTACAGTTTCCAGGACCTTGGGCAGTTGAGGATTTTGCGCGCCCTGCGCGAGGAATCTGTGTCGGTGGCGTCGATCCGGCATTCGATTGTCGCCATGAAAGCGGTGGCGGGCATGGCGAATCCACTGCTGGAGGCCAGCCTGGTGAGGACCGGGTCGCGACTGGCCTTTCGGCATCGCGGGGCTATCGTGGACCCCATCCGCCGGCAGTTGCTCTTCGACTTCGAGCGGCTGGAACAGCAGATGGCCCGGCCATCGGCCAGCTCTGAGCCGGCGCCGCTGCGCAGGCCGGCGGCGGATGCTCCGCGAGGCGTGCAGGAGATGTTTTTGGAGGCGGTGCAGGCCGAGGAGGCCGGCGAAAAGATCCGCGCCATCAAGCTTTACCAGGAGATCATGGAGCAGGACCCCAGTTTTGCGCCTGCCTGGATCAACCTGGGGACGATCCACTTCCATCTGCGCGAGTTTGGCTGGGCCGAGCAGCTTTACCGCCGGGCGACGGAGATTGATCCGACCTACGTATTGGCGTTTTTCGACCTGGGGAACGTGCTGGACGAGTTGCAACGGCCGGATGAGTCGATTACCGCCTACCGGAGAGCCGTTGCGCTGGCTCCCGGCTATGCCGATGCCCACTACAACCTGGCGCTGGCCCATGAGCGCAAAGGCGCTGCGCGGGCGGCGCTGCGCCACTGGCAGACTTATGCGCGGCTGGATAAAAATGGGCCTTGGGCCGATCATGCGCGCGGGCAGGTCCGCAAACTGCTGGACCGCGAGAAGCTGGCCATTGCATGGCGCTCCGAAGGCTTTATTCCACCGCGTAAAGGTGTGGCGGCGCTGGAGCTGGTGAGTACCGAGAGCTGAAAGCCCGCAAGACACGATGGCCCTTCCCGAAGGAAGAGCCAACGCGTAAACAAACTGAACAAAACAGACAAGCCAAACTAACTAAGTCACGGTCACTGTGAACGTGGCGGTTTCTGTTGTTTTATTTGTGTCACTGCCGGTTCCCGTCACTGTGAAGGTGTAGGTGCCGGCCGTCGTCCCTGAAGTGCCGCCGCCGCCACCACCACCGCCGCCACCACCACCGCCGCCGCAGGCGGCCAGGCTGCCCAGCGCCGCCATGACGATCAGAATGCCCAACAATGAGCGCCAACTGCGCCGCCGTGCTGGAATCCCCAGGAAGAGCAGGAAGGCCAGCACCGCGCCGCCGCCCGCTCCGAATAATCCTCTACCATTACCTTGGCCTCTTCCGGGCAGCTTGGGATAAGCCAGGCCGCTGGTAGCGGCCGTCGTGTACACCGTGATAATCGCCGTCCCGCTCGCTGTGCCGGAACTCAGTGTTACCGTATTGCTGCCGCTCGAGCAACTGGGCAGATACGAAGCTCCGGAGGGCGAGGTCGTCAGCGCGCAGGTAAGCGTAACGGTTCCCGAATAGAGCGTGGCCGAAGTGACGGTAATGGTGGAAGTGGTGGAGGCTCCGGGCGCGATGGAGGCCGGGGTCGTTGCGGCCAGCGCAAAGACGGAGGTTGTTACTGTCACGGTCGCCGTTCCCGTGCCCGAGACGTAGTCCGCGTCTCCGCTATAGGTTGCGGTGAGCGTATCGCTTCCGCTGCTCAGGCTGTTGGCGGGTATGGTGATGGTGACGCAACTGCCCGATGTGCAACCGGCGGTTCCGAGCGCCTGAGCTCCGGAGTTATAGCTGCCGCTGGTCAGGGTTACATTTCCGGTTGGCGAGGACTCCTGTGTGCTGGAGCCGGAGACGGTGACTGTTACGTTGTAGCTCTGGTTTGAATCTACACTGCCCGATGCAAGAGTCACTGTCACGGTTGGCGTTGATACAGGCACAGACGTCACGGTCACAGAGGTCGTGCCAGTGGCGCCCGCAGCATAGATCGAGTTTCCGTTGTAAGTGACGGTGAGCGTGTCGGATCCGCCGCTAAGGCTGTTGTAGGGGATAATGATGGAGTAGCTGCCTGTGCCGGAAAGCGCCGTGGCCGGCGAGGTGTAGCCACCGCCGGTGAGTGTCACGGTTCCAGTCGGCGTCGGGCTTCCCGTACAGGATCCTGTGCAGGATACCGTGCCCGATACGGTCACGGTCTGGTTGGAATTGATGCTGGTCGACGAGGGAGTGGCTGTGACGGCCACAGTCGACGAGCCGGTTGACGAACTCCAGTAGTTCACCAGTTGCGCGGCATCCACGCTGCCCATGCCGGAGGCCAGATCGTAGCCGGCGGCCGCGTCGTAGCCACTCTCGAAGTCATAGCCAAGTGAATTCGCGTCACAATTCGGAGAACCGCTGGTGCAGGGTACGGAGTTGTTGCCCACCGTCACATCGTGAAATACTTTATTGGCAGTGGATGTGCTGCTGTTGTAGATGCTATATAACTCCTGGGCTGCCTGCCCCAGCCGGCTGCAATTTACCCACGAACAGCCAGTATTCGGAGGGTTGGATTGCTGTACCAGCGCCAGGATTCCCGCGAAGGCCGGCGCGGCGGTAGATGTGCCGCCAAAGCCGTCAAAATTGCCTCCCGATATACTCGAGCAATTCAGCACACCTTTCGCCGTCCCGGTACATGTGTCGTTCGCGAGGTAATAAGTATCTGCGTCGCAGACCAGCCAGGTTGCGCCGTCGTAACCGTTGCCGGACATCATCGACACATCTGGAATGTCGCGCACTCCATCTGCCGGCACACCCGTGCCTGTCTGCCACGCAGGCTTGCTGTAGCCGGAGATGCAGCTTCCTGCGGTGACTGTGTTATTCGTATTATCCACGGATTTGTTGGTCGAGCAACTGCTGGCGCCTCCGCTGCCGGCGACGATACTGGCATACTTGCCCGTTTCAGGCACATTATCGTTCAGTTGGGTAGTGTCTTGTGTTATCGAATCGTTCCAAATGGACTCTGGAATGTAGCCATTACTGGGTCCGGTTGCCAATACCGTCCGGTAATAGGTTGGAGCGCCCGCAGTGCCGAGAGAAGTGCCCACATAGCTTGTAAACGAAGATTCAAGCCCGTAGAAATCCGTACCGCCCACCGCGATGTTATACGGCGTGGAGGCAAAGCCGCTCACCGATAATCCATACTTGGCAACTGTAGACGCCTTGGCAGTGTCCCCATCACAAGCAGCCGAACCGCTGTCGCCGGAGGAAACCGTCACCGCGATGCCCTGCGCAGCCGCCTGCTCATACCAACCGTTAATCTGCGCGTTGTCGCTGGTGCTCAAGTTCTGTTCGCACTCGCCAAAGCTCAGGCTGAAGATGTCCACCACATTGGCATCGATGGCCGCCTCAATGCCTGTGACGAGGTCAGTGGAAGCATAGTAATTGATGGTCGCGCCCGGAGCCATGCCGCCGGAAAGTTCGGTGTCGAGATAGGCTTCGTCGGCATCGTCCGTATTATCGTAACAGTCAGAAGTTTGCGTGCCGGTGCAGACGGGGGAAGCCGGTGTGGAGGAGCAGGAGTTGGAACTGGTGCAATAGTTGAGGGTGGGGATGGTTGAGCTGCCGAGAAAGGTGTTGCGGTAGGTCCCTACGATGCTGGCGGTGATCGTGGCATCGCCGCCGATGCCGATATTTACGCCCGTGCCGGTGTAACTTGTCCCCGAGGTGAAGTTGGCGTTGAAGGAGTTGGGCGTGTCATAAATCGTCGCCGCATCCGAGGGAGTCATATAGAGAAAATCTTCGCAGGCTGTCTCCGTCAGGCCGGCTCTGGGCCTGTTGGCAGGAGTGGAGTCATCTGAATTCAGCAGTTTGCTATGGGGGTTAAATATGCTCCTGCTTACGCGGTGAGACTGCGGCCTGGGCCGGATGGTATTCAGGTGCGCGACGCCCTTGACTACCGGGGCGAGCGCCGAGGGAATCTGCGGGTCTGTGGTGTTGGAGAAGAACTGCCGATCCCCGGCTTGGAAGGAGTGGATCGAGGTGTGAAAGGCCTCCTCGACCTGGCGGACTGTCCCGTTGAAGGCGATATTTGTGCGCCCTTTCGAGACTGTTTCCACTTGCAGCCCGTGTGACTCCAGCCAGGCTACCAGGGTCGCGATGTCCGAGTCCGCGGGGCCGTAAAGAGCGCCGAACTGCTCTGGAGTGAGCCACTTGTGGTAGCTGGGCGAGGATTTGTCCTGCAACTGGGCCAGATAGGAGTCCAACGCCGCCTGCTGCTCGCTGGAGCGGGAGAGAACCAGGCGCATGTGGGTCAACTGCGTCGAGGGGGAAGCCTCTCCCTGGTCAAACTCCGCCCGCGCCAGGAGCGTCACATTGCCTTGCAGCGCCGTCAGCGACTGCTCATTGACATCCGCTGCAATGCGCGGGGCAACAGAGGAGCTTTGTGCCATCAGCGCCGTTGAACAGAGCCATGCAACGGCTAATACACTGAGGGGAAACATCTTCATCAAGCGCATAGGGGTTTTCCTGGAGCCTTCCCTCGGGTTAAACCCCCGAAAAGACAGAAAGTTGCGGTTCCATTGGCATCATACCTTGTATTAGAGACGGGCCGCACTCCATGGGGTTGACGGAATGCGGAATGAAGGTCATCGGGGGAATTCAGACACCCCATTTTGGTACACTTCAGGCCGGAGGTGGACTCTTGTGGCCCACACTGCACCCCTGACCCAGCTTAGCGAAGAAGAGACCCTGTTTTCCGCAACCGTCCGGCAGTTTGCCGAGGAAAAGATTGCGCCGCTGGTGCGCTCCATGGACGAAGAGCAGCAGATGGCTCCGGGGTTGCTGGAGCAGATCTTTGCGCTGGGGCTGATGGGCATCGAGGTTCCCGAAGAGCTGGGCGGCGCAGGGGGCAGCTTTTTCGACGCGGTGCTGGCCATTGAAGCGATCTCCACCGTGGACCCCGGCGTGGCGGTTCTGGTGGACGTGCACAACACGCTGTTGGTGAATTCGTTGCGCCGCTGGGGAACGGAGCAGCAGCGCCAAAAATGGCTGCCGCGGCTGGCAGCCGATACAGTGGGCGCTTATGCGCTGAGCGAGGCGGGCTCGGGCTCGGATGCCTTTGCGCTGCAAACTTCTGCCGAGGCAGTTACCGGCGGCTACCGGCTCGACGGGCGCAAGCTGTGGATCAGCAGCGCGCGCGAGGCCGGGCTGTTTATCGTCTTCGCCACGCTCGATCCGGCGACAGGCTACAAGGGCATCACCGCCTTCCTGGTGGAGAAGGGCATGCCGGGCTTCACCGTGGGCCGCAAAGAAGACAAACTGGGGATTCGTTCCAGCAGCACCTGTGAGCTGATTCTGGACGGCTGCGTGGCGCCGGAAGCCAGCCTACTGGGTGAGCCGGGCAAGGGCTACAAAATCGCTATCGAGATGCTGAACGAGGGGCGCATCGGCATCGGCGCGCAATTGCTGGGACTCGCCGAGGGCGCGTGGGGTCACGCGGCACGCTACGCGCAGGAACGACGCCAGTTCGGCAAGCCGATTGCGGAGTTTCAGGCAGTGCAGTTTGCACTTGCCGGAATGGCTACGGAGATTGAAGCGGCCAAGCTGATGGTCTACAACGCGGCGCGGCTCAAGGACGCGGGCCAGGCCTACGTGCGCGAGGCGGCCATGACCAAGCTCTTTGCCTCGCGGATGGCCGAGCAGGTGGCCAGCCAGTGCGTGGAGATCTTCGGCGCTAACGGGTTTGTGCGCGATTATCCGGCAGAGAAATACTACCGCGACGCCAAGGTGGGCTCCATCTACGAAGGCACGTCGAATATGCAACTGATGACGATTGCCAGGCAGGTGCTGGGGCGGTGACGCGGCTAGTTGGCGGAATCTTTCTGGCGCGTGGCCTTTACGCCCGAAAGAATCCCAACGCCTATCAGTATCACCGCGCTCACCACAATCCAGTGCGCGGGGATGTGCACCAGATACGCGGCGTAAGCCAGTCCGCCGATCATGATTGCAAATCCAGCAGCATAAAGTCTGAAGGACATTCGATCTCCTTACCGAGTCATTGGTGCAAGTGGGCGTCATGTTTTACGGACGAAAAGTTTAAGCCCGCAGCTCATACCAGCTTCTCTCGTCTGGCGGTTCGTGCAGGGCTGGGCGGGGGATCAAGCAGCTTGGGCCTGGATGAGTTCTCCTCCGGCAGTTCATCGTGCAGAACCATGTTGAGCAGCGACGTGTGAACCCGAATACGCCCGTTGTATTCGATGTAGCCGAGCTTTCTAAAGCGATTCATGAAGAAGCTGACGCGGGAGCGCGTGGTGCCGATCATAGCGGCAAGAGTCTCCTGGGTTACCGGCGGGATCAACGGCTCCGGCTCGCCCGATCCGCCATATTCCGCCATCAACAAGAGTGTCCGCGCCAGGCGCCTTTCGCTGGAGTTGAAGAGCTGATCGACGAGATCCGCCTGGGTGCGGATGCCTCGTGTCAGGATAAACTGCATGAAAAAGTCGGAGAACGCATGCTCCTCATGCAGGACGCGGAGCATATGGGCTCTCCCGATCTTGAGCGCGACACAGGGGGATACGGCCATGGCCGAGGCGGTTCGTTGCGCTGCTACTCCAGCCATCGACTCCTCGCCGAAAAAATCCCCGGGCGCAAGCATCGTAACCGTGGCCTCTTTGCCCCTCTTGGAAACGACGGTTAGCTTTGCCCGGCCACTCTGGAGATAATACACTGAGTCGGCGGGACTTCCCTGGAAATAGAAAGCCTGTTTTGACGCGTTATGGAGGATGCTTCGCCCCGTTCCTTCGGTCGCCAAAAAAACGGCGGTATCGAAGTGGTCTTTCGTTACTGCTGCCATCGAAACGGCCTCCTTTCCCGTGCGGTCCGGATGGCTGCTAACTGCGGAGACAGATCCGCCTTCCGCTGTATAGCGCCATGACTCGCACATCTCAGAATTCCACCTCAACCGGCAATAGTCTGAGCAATTCAGGCCTATCCGTTCATTGGACTGGAGGAAGGTAACCTGCCGCGGAATGAGGGAGATCTGCTGCTTCGCCTGGCAAGAGGTAAATTATTCTTCTCCAGTAGTGGCATCGAAAGCCCTATCTGGGATACACTAATGACAGCGATGGTCCGGCCCGCGCGCGCTCGCAAGGTTGTGGATGAAACAGCGGAGGTTCGCTGCGCCCAAGGCTGGGGAGTGATCAGGGAAGAGGTCTGGCAGGGCGAAGGTGGCGAGGTGGTCCGCTACAATCTGGCATTTATTTGCCACCTTCTTTGCACCTTAGATCATGGCGGGTGCTCGGATACGACAACCAGCACGGCCATCACCACCGCCATTTCATGGGAAATATGGAGCCGTTTCAGTATGCCGGATATGATCATTTGTTGAATCGATTTCTGGCGGAAGTCGAGGGTTTGCGGGAGGAGAAACGATGAAGATTACGGTTCGTTCGGACGGATTCGAGGGTTACAAAAAACGTGCATTGGCGCGAGCCGCAAAACTGGCCCGCCGCGAACCAGTGCGCCCCGAAGTGACCATCACCTTCGACAATCCTCTGACCATGCTGGAGGTGTTGACAGCGGAGCGAATCCGCCTCTGCGAAACGGCGCGTCGCAAGGCATTTTCCATCTCCGCGCTGGCAGCGGAGTTGAATCGCGATCCTAAAAGCGTGCGCCGCGATGTGCTTAAACTGGAAGCCGCCGGGGTTCTGCGCCTCCATGAACAGATCAATCCCGGACATGGCCGTGTGCGCATTGTGGAACCAACGGCGCAACGGTTTGAACTGATTGCGAGCTTTTGAGATAAATATGTGGTAATGCAGCGACTTTTACTTCTTGAGCTGAATGCAATGAAGTAATGGATGAAGCGTCTTTCTGTACTAACATGGTTCGGCATTGCATTCCTGGTCGCAGGATTTCTTGTCGTTGGAGTACGTGTGCTATGGGAAGCGACCAGGATCAACCATCCTGTGTCGATTCCAGTGTCACTCGGCATCGGAGAAGTTAGGACACCGGAATTCAAGGTGAACGCAAATCAGTACTACGAGATAGGGATTAAGACACAGAAGCGGCTTCCATTTGAAACGCAGTGTTGTTTGATGGGAATAGCGGGCAGTATGTTCAAATGCGAGAAGGCTCCCGTTATTCAGGCAGATTGGACTGTATGGAGTGATGGCAGTGCCGTAGCCCGTGGATCAAGCCGCGACACGGACGGCGGAGGTTTTTCAGATGCATCCTTGGAACGATACTTTGGCTATTTCGAAGGCGAATCGGGAAAGAAATATATTCTGGATGTGAGCTTTACAAATGACGGCACCCAACTTGCCGCGACAGATCCTCACCTGAATGTAGAAGTAAATAGCATGAACTATGAAGATTACGCATTTGGATTTATTTTCATCCTTGGAGTAGCGCTTCTTATCGAGATCGTCGGGGTAATTTTGCTCATCTTCGCTGCCATACGACATTGGCGAAATCGACGTATCGTTTCATCACCTGGCGTTGACTAAAGGGTGCGTGCTTACAGCTTTTGTGCTCGTTGCACGGCTCGCACGCCGGGGACGCGGCGCAGGCCGAGGACCATGCGATTGAGGTGGCCCACGTCCTCGGCTTCGGCAATCAGATCGACGACGGCTTCGCCGTTCTCGTCCTTGCGGATTTCAACTCCGCTGATGTTGGAGTTGTCGTCGGAGATGACGGCGATCAGCTCCTTCAACATGCCAGGGCGGTCGTCGCAGGAGACGGTGATTTTGACCGGGTAGCGCTGCGGCCGGCCGGAGGCCTCGCCGCCCACGCGGGGCCATTCGACATTGATGCGGCGGTCACTCTCGTAAAGCAGATTCTGCACGTTGGGACAGCCGCGCGCATGGACGGCCACACCTTTGCCGCGCGTGACGTAGCCTACGATCTCTTCGCCGCGAATGGGATTGCAACATCGCGCGCGATAGACCAGCATGTCGTTTTGGCCCTCCACCTGGAGCGAATCCGAGCCGGTCAGGTGCAGCTTGCGCACCGCGTCGGACATGGCCGCCGCGCCGCCGGGCTTGATCTCCGGCGCCACCTCAGGCTCCGGCAGATTGGTAGAGCCGGGAGATAGCTTGTTGAGCAAATGGCGCGCGGAGTGCTTGCCCAGCCCCAGTGCAGCCAGCAGATCGGCGGCCGTGGCTACGCCATATTCGTTGGCGATGCGGCCCAGATCCTGGTCGCTGATCTGGCTCTGCGGCACCTTGAATTTGCGCGCCTCGCGCTCCAGAAGTTTTCGTCCGATCTCCACCGCGCGCCGCCGGTGATCTTCGTTGAGCCAGTGCTTGATCTTGTTGCGGGCGCGGGGACTTTTCACAAACGTGAGCCAGTCGCGGCTTGGCTTGTGATCCTTTTGGGTGACAATCTCCACGATGTCGCCGGTGACCAGCTTGGAGCGCAGAGGGGCCATGCGCCCGTTGACCTTGGCGCCGACGCAGGTGTGGCCGACCTCGGTGTGAATGGTGTAGGCAAAATCGACGGGCGTGCCTTCGGCCGGAATCACCACCACCTTCCCCTTGGGCGTGAAGGTGTACACCTCGTCGGGATACAGGTCCATCTTCAGGCTGGAGAGAAACTCGTTGGGGTCGGTCATCTCCTTTTGCCATTCGACCAGTTGGCGAATCCAGTTCAGCCGCTCCTCGTCGCGCGCTGTGACCACGCCTGCGCCAGCCTTGTACTTCCAATGGGCGGCGATGCCTTCCTCGGCAATGCGATGCATCTCCTCGGTGCGAATCTGCACCTCGAACTGGTGGCCGGTGGGGCTCATCACCGTGGTGTGCAGCGACTGGTAGCGGTTGGCGCGGGGCATGGCGATGAAGTCCTTGATGCGCCCCGGCACCGGCTTCCACAGGGTATGGATGAGGCCGAAGACGGCGTAACAGGCGGCTACATCCTGGGTGATGACGCGGACCGCCAGCAGGTCATAGACCTGGTCAAAAGAAACCTTGGAGCGCTGCTGCTTTTGATAGATGGAATAAATGCGTTTGATGCGCCACTCGACGCGGGCCGGGATGTTGTTTTCCCGAAGTTGCTCGGTGAGGGTGTCCTCCACGCCGCGCAGGAACTGTTCGCCCTCGGTGCGGCGGGCTTCGACCGCCGCCGCGACCTGCTCGTAGCTGACTGGGTCGGTGTAGCGGAAGGCCAGGTCCTCCAGCTCGCCGCGCACCTTGCCCATGCCCAGACGATGCGCGAGAGGCGCGTAGATCTCCAGAGTCTCGCGGGCGATGGACTGCTGGCGCTCCGGCCTCAAATGCTCCAGGGTCCGCATGTTGTGCAGCCGGTCCGCCAGCTTGATCAGTACCACGCGCACGTCGGAAGCCATGGCCAGCAGCATCTTGCGCACATTTTCAGCCTGGCGATCTTCGCGGTTGGCAAACTCGATCTTGTCAATATGGGTGACGCCCTCAACGATGTGCGCCACCTGCTCGCCGAAGCTGGCCTCAATCTCCTCGTTGGTGGCGGGCGTGTCCTCCACCGAGTCGTGCAGCAGGCCGGCGGCGATGGAGGTCGCGTCCATCTTCATCTCCGTCAGCACCTCAGCTACCTCGAGCGGATGAATAATATAAGGCTCGCCCGAGGCCCGCATCTGCCCCTCATGATGCTGGACGCAGAACTCCCACGCTCTGCGAACAAGAGTGATGTCTTCGCTGGGGCGGTTGGCGTGGACCTTCTTGAGCAGCGCCTCGAACCGCCGGTCAATGGCTTGTCGGTCGATGGCGCGCGCGGCGGGCTGCGCCATCCCCTGGGGGGCCGGGGGCGCGCCGGAAACCTCTGCCGGAATAGTCTGCCGGACTGTCGCCATGCTTTATTATAGGCCGGTTGCGTTTGGCGCGTGTGAAGGCAAACCCGATTACTGTTGGCTTCGATGCAACTGTGGGACTCGATCCTTGTTAGGATGAGGGGGAAGCTGAATCCGGCCAAGGGAGACCATGACCAAGACCCGCACCGCCCGGCCCGCTGCAACCAGGAAGGCGCCGAAATCCGTCCAGCCCGCGCCGCCTGATCGGCGGATTCAAGAGAAGCCGTCTCCTAGTATTCAAGCTTCGGGAGCCCGCATCAACCGCCGCGCCGCCGACCGGCTGCGCGCGGGCCACTTGTGGGTCTACGCCTCCGACATTGAATCCATTGAACTGCCAGACGGCGAAGCGCCGGCGCTTTTGCCCGTGGCCGATAGTCGCGGATTGCTTTTGGGCACGGCGCTTTACAGCCCCACCTCGCAAATTGCTTTGCGGCTGGTTTCGCGCTCGAGCCTGGACGAGGCTGCGTGGCTCACGCTGCTAGATACCCGGCTGCGCGCGGCGATCCGGCGACGCAAGCCGCTGCTCGACGAGCGGAACAATGCCTGCCGCTTGTGCTTCAGCGAGGCAGACGAGCTGCCCGGCCTGGTGGCGGACAAGTACGGCGAACTGGTGATTCTGCAACTGCTTGTCAAAGGGCTGGACTCCACCGCCGTGCGGGAAACCTGCGTGTGCGTGTTACGCGAAGAGCTGGCGCCGGCGGCGATTCTCGAGCGGCCCGACCCGAGAGTGCGCGAATTGGAGGGGTTGGCGTCGCCAAGTATGGAGCCGTTGTTTGTGGCAGACACATTTTCCGGAAAGCATACCTCAGGGGCTAAAGCCCCCGTCAATTGCGATGAGGCGAATGGCAGGGCTGAAGCCCTTCCCTACCAAACCGCGAGCACGCACTTCCGGCTGAATGGACTGGTTTTCGAGTACGACGCCAACTCCGGGCAGAAAACGGGAGCCTTCCTCGATCAGCGGGCTAACTACGCTGCTGCGGCTCAGTGGGCGCGACGGATGGGCCTGGCGAATCGCGACGGGGGCGGACGGGCGCTGGACGTTTGTTGCTATCAAGGAGGTTTTGCCCTACATCTTGCCGAAGTCTGCGCTCAGGTTGCGGGCATTGACGCCTCCCGCGCCTCGCTGGAAGTAGCGGAGCGCAACTTTGAGGCAAACCGCAGCCGGCTCACCGCTCAGGTGGAATGGGTTGAAGGCGACGCCTTCCAGATTCTGCGCGATTGGTCGGATGCGGGCGAGAAGTTCGACGCTATCGTGCTCGATCCGCCGGCCTTTGCTAAAAGCCTGCGCGCCTTGGAGGGCGCGCTGCGCGGCTACAAGGAGCTGAATCTGAGGGCGCTTAAGATGCTGAGCGCAGGTGGACTGCTGGTGACCTGCTCCTGTTCGCATCACGTGGGCTGGCCTGAGTTGGAGGCTAGTGTCGCGTCAGCCGCCGCCGATGCGCATCGGCGCGTGCGGCTGCTGGAGCGGCGGGGAGCCGCGCTCGATCATCCCGTGGTGCTGAACCTGCCGGAGACTGAGTACCTGAAGTGCCTGGTGCTAGAAGTGGAGTAAGCGGAGTCGCAGGAACTCCTCGATGCCCGTAGTTGTACTGCATAAAATGGACGCGGCTCAAGCCGTGCCCGTACATAGCCTGCGAATCTGTTCTCAGAGACTCGTCCCGCATCCCGAGCAGAAATGCGCGCCGTGCGGGTTGGTTTGCCCGCAGCGACGGCAGGCCAGCAGCGTGCCCGGCTGTGGCGCCGGCGGCACATTGATGGTCACGTTCCACGGCTGGCCCCATCCCGGCATCGCGATTCCCAGGGTGGCCGCAATCCCCGCCGCCTGAATGGCGTTAAACTCCCGCACCCGGCCGGGCATAAAGAAGCACTCGATAAAGCCCAGAACCCACGGGAACGGCGTCCAACTGAAGCACAGGTAAAGGATCCCCAGGCCCGTCCGCCGCAGATAAAAGTGGTGAATGCCGAAGCCGCCCAGAAACAGCGCCAACAGTACGCCTACAACTTCGTCGCGGCGGACCATCGCATACTGCTGGTAAAAGATCGCTTGCGCGTTGGGATACGGTTGGCTGCTCATGGACGGTTCTCCTTGTTCTCGTCTCAAGATACGCAACCGGAGACGGCGAGGTTCCCCGATTTGCAAATGAACCCGCGCGGAGAGAGTCAACTGCCCGTTGGTTGTTAATGCGCGTGCAGATACCGGCTGGCGAAGGCGAGGAAGGTGGGCCAGTTGGGTCCCGGAGTGTGGCCGCCGGAGTGTTGCCGGAAGGCCACCTCGCCGTCAATCAGGGGAGTTTCAATGGGCGGGAAGGTGGATGTGCCCAGGTCGCGCTTGCCCAGCAGCCGGTAAACCGGGCCGGCGGCGGCGGCGGCCATGAACATACCTTTAGCGTCAACCCAGCCATCGCCTGCCTCCTTCGAGCCGCCGCTGATAAAGACCGGGCGGGGCGCGCACAGGGCGATCAGCTCGTGGGCGTCGACAGGCAGGTCGCCGGTGGTGAGCGGCCCGGCGTACTTGAGGAAGTTGCCGGCCATCCAGTGGTACTCGCCGGTTCCCGCCAGGTTCTCTGTCAGCTCGCCGAAGATGTGCCGGTAGAGCTTTGCGCCGCCGGCGCCGGAGGAGCTGATGTAGCCGATGGCGAAGCGGGGGTCATAGGCCATGGCCACCAAGGCGGTTTTGCCGAATCTGGAATGGCCCTCAAGGCCCACCTGCTTTGCGTCCACGGCTTTATCGGTTTCGAAGTAATCCAGCGCACGGCTTGCGCCCCAGGCCCAGGCGCGCAACGAGCCCCAGTCGTCGAGCTTGCGCGGCTGGCCCTTGTTCACCAGGCCGATGATGCCCTCGGACAAACCTGCGCCGTTATCGGCCTGCACGCTGTAGGGCATGTACGTTGCATAGCCCCAGCCACGGGCCAGCACCTGCTGCTGCCACGTAGGTCCATCATTCCCAAGGCCCTTGGGCATTCCTCCGGGAAAATTCTTGAAGAAAGCCGCCATGAATTCCTTGCTGAAGCCGATTTCCATGATGACCGGAACGGGGCCAGATGCGTTGGCCGGAGTGCTGAGCTCCAGTTCGATCGTGACTTTGATTTTTGGATCGGCGGAGTTGTCCACGTGGCCCGCGAGCTTCTTGGTGATTACCGGCACGTCGCCGACCTTCTCCTGCGTGGTGCTGACCACCTCCCAGGTGACTTTGGGCGTGTTGGCGGGAACGCGGCCCAGAATCTCGCGGTCGAAGTCTTCGACGATCTCCGGGCGGCGCTTTGTCCACCATATCTTGGCCGAGGTGACGCGCTTGCCGTCTTTGAGCAGCAGCGGATCGGGCAGGGTGGGATAGACGTTGGCTTTGGACTCGTCGTAGTTGGCCATGTAGGGAGATTTGGGGTCATTGTCGGCCCCGTGCCGCAGTTCCTTGATTCCAAGCAGGTCCATCAGGCGCTGATGGTCCTTCTCCGAAGCGGCCTGCTGGGCAAGCTGCTCTGGCGTGGGCGCGGGACGCTGCGCGGCCATGCGCATCGCGGCAGATAGAACAAGCACCAGAACCAACAGCCTGCAACAATTCATCCTCATCATCGGTAACCTCATTTCCCGGGCGTCTCCTCAAGGGAGTCGAAACCGCACCAAGGATACCGGCCTCACCGCGCCTTGGGCAAGAGGAACGGATTTGCGCTGACGAATGAATAAAGTCGTGCTGGAAGTGCACATTTTCGCGATTTTAAGGGCATTTTTGGAGGCGAGATGGTTTGCATATAAATACACCTCTATCTGCCAAGATTGGGTAAAAGGGCTGAAAGAGGAGGAATTCTTGTGGCGGAAATGCCGTTCAAAACCGTGAAGTCGTTGAAAACTCACCTACTTAAGCTGGTGAAACGGGGCTTAAACCGCAGGACGGGCGTCGTCCGGCGGACGGACAGGCACCAGGAGACGCGTCAGATGCTGGATGAGATGCTGCTGGTGTTCCGGGCAGCGCGGATCGCATTAGGCGAACGGGGGGTGACTCAGGGCGGTACGGCAGGTGGTGGGCATCCCAGTAAAGGAGGTTGCACGGCGGCTGGGGGTGAAAAAGTGGGAAGTCTTCCGTCTGGAGAAAGCGGAGAGCGAGTCGCGGATCGCGCTGAGAACGCTGTGGCGGGCGGCGGAGGCTCTGGATTGCGATTTGGTGTACGCGCTGACGCCACGGCAGGGAACGCTGGAGGAACTGGCGGCGAAACAGAAAGCGGCGCGTGAGAAGGAGCGCGAGGCGGCGCTGGAGGTGGTGCGCAAAGAGGAAAAGGAAAGAGAATATAAGGTTATGAAGATCATTGGTTGGCGTTCGGAGATGCGGAGGCACGTGCGGCGCGGGCTGAGGGAGCATGGGATAAGAGTGAGGTAGGACAGTTGACAGCTGACAGCTATCAGCTTGAAAACACACGGCGGGGGACTGGCCCGTTCGACAGGCTCAGGGCAGGCTTTCCGGACGGGCGATTCTTCGGGTCAGGCGGGGCGGGAAGTATATGTGGGTTGTCACATCATAAAACCAAATTGAATTGTACAGAGCTTCGCTGTATAGTGAACTCACCATATAAATTAAACCGAGGTATGGAGATGCTAAAACTATGTATCGCCGCCATTGGGTTTTCAGGGATTCTATTTCTTGTTGCCGCCGCTCAAGAGACCGGTTCCCGGTCTGAGTTACCGATTACGGCTTCGGTGAATGCGAGCGAACATCTGCGGCTTGTTCCCGGAAATACACATATTTTCGTACTTACATTAGGTTGGTCCCCACACGTTTATGAAAGCACCGGTAAGATTCACTACACGTTCGAAAATCAGGACACGCACGATTCAAAAACGAAATTTGATCGGATTAAGGTCTCGGGAACGACTGATGTACTCGACGGGCAAATGAACTGTGACTTGTCATTACACGTCACTTATGAGATGTTGCCCGGTACATGGAAACTGACAGAAGTCACCATAGGAGGACGAAATAAACAGATCCCGGTGACAATTCGGAATCACGTCACATTTGAAATTCTTCGAGTCCCGCCGGTATTGGTTCACTTTCAATCTCCCGGAACGTGAGAGCAGGACAGCAGTTTCTTTTCAAACTTCTGTTAGATCAAACCCAAAATGGTTACAAAGGTCCAGGCTTAATCTCCTATCAGTTCCATAAGGTCGGATCTACATTACCACAGGATTATTCCAAATATGATCAACTAGATAGCTCTGGGAGCGCTCCGCTACACGACGGTCAAGTGAATCCGCTTTCATTACTCATAAGTGATGAGATGTCACCCGGCACATGGAAGCTGACAGATGTTACCATCGTAGAACAAAATGATCGGTTACCTGTTTCAATTCTTGGAAACGTCACATTTGAAATCCTTCCATCCCCTCCGATGGTAATTCACATTCACGCTCCCGGAAGCGTAAAGCCGGGACAGCGGTTTAGCTTCAATATCACTATAGATGAATATCCGAAGGGGCTGCCAAAGGGCTGCGGGCTCATGCTTTCTGGAGTTCTCCATTCGGCTGAATTGAAGGGACAGCCCGATCTAAATGCTTATCAAGTTCCATTGAATGATATAGTACTCACACCGGACCAGCTTTCATACGATATGTCGGGCTTGTTCGATCCCGACTTGCCGAGCGGCCCTTGGCAGGGAGACGTGCACATCGGCTTATACTTACCCCAACCGACATCCATAGGCGCTGCTGAACGATACAGTATACTGTTGCCGCAATGCCGTCATATCATTTCTCTACATGAGGTAGAGGAGAAGTTTTCTTTCACTCTCGAAGCTAGTGAGCTCCTGACTCCTAACTCAGCCACGGTGATCGTCAATCCTTCCCAACGTGAATTGCTACGTGCGAAAGCCGATATTCTAAGGGCTAAGGTTCAACGCCTCAAGCAGCAGTTGAGTTCAGAGAACACAACCACTAACCAAGTTCTACTTAGAAACAGCGTGCAGGAAGAACTGAAGGACCTCGATAAGACTGAGGCTACTTATAAAGAAAAAGAAGATAAGGGATCACCTCCGTCGTATACGAAAGCCGCAAATACCTTCTTCGATGACATTCGGCTCAGCTACAATGAGGCACTTAAAGCCCTCACTACTGATTCAGCACAAGTGCGTGAATCCGGGCCTCGACTAGTGCTTGTGAGCACAATCCTGGCTAGTTCAGCTCCTCGACTAAGTCATGCGTCCGAAGTAGTTCTTGCGTGCTTTATGTACACTGCGAATGTCTTTAACCTAGCCGCTTCTGTCGGAACAATGACACGCGACCTTGAAGTACACAGCATTCCACAAGGCGCGACAGTCACTTATTGGCAAAAACTGGATCCCGAACCTAAGATTTTAGATGAAGTTACGAATACGACAATCAGGGACCTGTACAGAGCAAGATATACTATCCGGTTTAAAAAGCCAGGTTACAAGGAAACAGTGATCCAGTTCAACGCCGACAGCACTGAACAGAGAATCACCGCATACCTTGAGCGCAAAGGTCGTGCACGATGAAGATTACTGTCCGGCAGTATTACGGAGGATTTGTTAACTTGCTGGGACTTGCAGCAGGAGCTCCCTTTATCCCTCCGCTACTTCACGTTTTTATGCCCGATTCAACCGCATTTGCTGAGTACCTCTACCCACCGCTAGGCGATATTGAATGGATTGCTGTCGCTGCCACGGTCAGCATCCTACTTGCAACAACCTTTATAGTCTTCGTTTGCTGCCAATCGGCAAGAAGAATACACCCAGTAATGCCCGCAATCTTGACAGTTGGATCGATTCTTAGTATATGTGCCTTGATAGTGCTCTACGTGCCATATGTAAGGCACATTCCAGTGCACAGCTTAAATTTGGACGTGCCAGTATCCATCGGATACCAGAGAACAGATCTTGCATTTCGAGCTTATCCACCTTCAACTACAACTCCGTATACGCAATGGAGCGATTGGGCGATGCTACAAGACGCAGGTCCTCGGGAAGAGCAAATTCAGAAGCTCTGGACTCAGCGCTCAATTTGCGTCGTGAGAGTACTTCTTTGGCTCTTTTATACTCTGGCCGTAGCCTGTTTCCTCTCCGTTATTTGCCTTACTGTTTATCAACACGCAACTGAGAAAGCTCCGAGTGAATCAACTTGAAATTCCCTCCAGAGCTAAAACCCGCTATGATTCTGCAAACTTTATTCAGGGGTTGACCCCCCCGCCTCCCTCCGGAAGAACTTTCCTCAGGGGCTAAAGCCCGAGTTAATCTTGCTGGATTTATGTACGGGCTAAAGCCCGTACCCTTCAAGCTGCGCCACTATACCGAATTACATTTCACCGAATTACATCTCCTTGACGCCTTCGACGAAGGCCTTGAGTTTGCGCGAGCGGGAGGGGTGGCGGAGCTTGCGCAGGGCCTTGGCTTCGATTTGGCGGATGCGCTCGCGGGTGACCTGAAAGCTCTGGCCGACTTCTTCCAGCGTGTGCTCGGAGCCGTCTTCGAGGCCGAAGCGCATCTTGATGACGCGCTCCTCGCGCGGGGTGAGCGTGCGCAGAACCTGCGAGGTGTACTCCTTGAGGTTGACGCTGATGACCGCTTCGGAGGGCGAGACGGCGCCGCGGTCCTCGATGAAGTCGCCGAGGTGAGAGTCTTCCTCTTCGCCGATGGGGGTTTCGAGGGAGATAGGCTCCTGGGCGATTTTGAGAACCTTGCGGACCTTGGCGACGGGGATGTCCATGCGCTTGGCGATCTCTTCGCTCGACGGCTCGCGGCCGAGTTCCTGGACAAGCTGGCGCGAAGTGCGGATGAGCTTGTTGATGGTCTCGATCATGTGCACCGGGATGCGGATGGTGCGGGCCTGATCGGCGATGGCGCGAGTGATGGCCTGGCGAATCCACCAGGTGGCGTAGGTGGAGAACTTGTAGCCGCGGCGGTATTCGAATTTGTCGACGGCCTTCATGAGGCCGATGTTGCCCTCCTGAATGAGGTCGAGAAACTGGAGGCCGCGGTTGGTGTACTTTTTGGCGATGGAGACGACCAGGCGCAGGTTGGCTTCGATCAGCTCGCGCTTGGCCTGATCGGCGTCCATGTCGCCCTGGATCATCTCGCGCTGGGTGCGCTTCAGCTCGATGATGAGGACGCCAGCGTCGACCTCGATTTTTTCGAGGTCGGCCTTGCAGTTTTTCTGCTGGCGGCGGTACTCCTTTTTGAGCTCGTCGCTGCGGCTGGATTCGTGCTTCTGCTCGAGGGAGCGGATCTGGCGCTCGAGGGTGCGCATGGTGTCGACGGTCTTGTTGACCTTGTCGAGCAGGCGCTTGCGCTCGAGCGGGGTGTATTTGAGCTCGCGGACGATGCGCGAGACGAGGACTTTTTCGCGGGCGATAGTCCAGCGGGTGCGGCGCGCGGCGGAGGCTTTGACCTTGGAGGCGCTGGTGGCGGCCTGCTTTTCCTCGAGGGCGGTAATCTTCTTCTGGTGCTTGGCGAGGGTATCGATGCGAGCGACGGTGGCTTTGACGCGGGCCAGCACGATCTCCTCGGTGAGCTCCTCGTCGTCGAAGATGACGACTTCCTTGATGTTGCGGACGCCGCGCTTGAGGTCCTCGCCCAGGGCAATGACCTCGCGAATCACGATGGGGGAACGGGAGATGGCTTTGAGAACGCGCATCTGGCCGCGCTCAATGCGCTTGGCGATCTCGACTTCGCCCTCGCGGGTGAGCAGTGGCACGGTGCCCATCTCGCGCAGGTACATGCGCACCGGGTCGTTGGTTTTTTCCATCGTTCCCGGGGTGAGGTCGAGCTCAACATCTTCGCCATCGACGGGCTCGAAGTCCTTGTCGCCGTGGAACTTGGGGCCTTCCAGCAGGTCGATGCCCTGGGTGCCGATGGTGGTGATCAGGTCATCGAGATCCTCAGGCGAAGTGGCCATCTCGTCGGGGATCATCTCATTGACGTCGCCGTAGGTGAGATAGCCCTTTTCCTTGCCGACCTCGATGATGTTGTCGATTTCATGCTCGTGTTCGTGGCCGGGTTCGTGTTCGGGCTCGAATTTTACTTCATTTGCCAAAATGTTCCTACTCTCTATTCAGTGCAAGCAGATTCTGCACCGAGTTGCGCGCCGGTGCACGGGTTCCGTAAGAGTCCGGTTCAGGGCGCGCGAAAAACGATCCCCAAGGGGGAAAATCGGCGCATGTGGACACGAACTTGAGGTTACCCGCATAAAAGAAGCGGATTCAGGAGATTGCTCGGAACAGGATGACAAGCGCTTCAGGTTAGACCTGGGTCGCCCGCGAGCCGCAGCTCATAGATGGGGCATAGTGGCGCGCATCCGCACAGAGATCAACAGAATACCACGTCTTACCTTCTCCAACCAAGGCAAGATCGGGTCTATGCCGAGGTGCTTTGTTGGTAAACGTACCCGCCGGAATGAGCAAAATTGCACATTTACCGCTACTGATTCCCTTTATATGGACGCGGGAAAACTTAATTTGATGCAGGATTTATGGCGTTTAGCGGTCCGTGAGCCGTTATTGCGCAGGATTGTGCAATTCCGACAGAATGCAGGAACAGGGCCTGCGGAGCACATCAGAGTACCCCAGGCTCTTTGAGAATAGCCTTAATGTTCCTTTTCCCATGCAACACCGCAATGACCTGTAAAGGCATGGTTTCAGGGCGATAGACAACAATGTAGTTGGGAAACTTGGTTACAGTCCAAAAGCGGACCGGCAGATGGGTAATATCGGTCCTTTTGGAGCCGATTATGGGGTGTCTGGCGAGGCTATGGCAAGCTGACAAAATGGCTGATTCGACGCGATTTGCAGCACCTACGTTGTCTTCTGCAATGTAATTCCAGATATCGCTCAGATTGTCGAGCGCCGACGGGGTAAGCTGAAAAGGCGTAGACATTTCTCAGGCGATGCGTCGATTTGCCCGACTCTTTTCGAGAATCTGGCTAACTTGCTCGGCATCTATAAGTTCGCCACGCTCCGCCTGAGCAAAGCCCTCTTCGATCTGAGCGGCAACGGCCTCTTTGTCGGCCAGCATCCAATCTTGATATTGCTCCTGGATGATGGCGAAGGCCTGATCAAGCACTTCTTCCGTACTCATGCCGGAACGTGCAGCTTGATCGAGCACTTGTTGCTGCGCGGGCTTGAGTTCAAGGATCATGTGTTCTCCTACGGCATGTATAGGTTGAATTATACCGGCTCCTGGCTCTGGTGCAACTGGCGCAGGGCGCGGTCCAGATCGAGCTTTTGCTGGGTGAGGATGGCCAGTTCGGCATGGTCGCCGCGGCGCTCGGCCTCGGCGATAAGCGCGCGCAGGTCGCGCTGGCGGCGTTCGATGGAGCGCTCGTGAATCTCCTGAATGGCGCTCTGGACCTCGGTTTCTTCGGGGGGACGGGTTTCGGCCAGCAGAGCCTCGGCCAGCAGGGCGCGTTGGGCCTCGTCGCTGACCACGTCCATGGGGTCGCGGGCCTGGCGGGCGGCCAAGGCCTGGAGGGCGGAGAATGCGCCAAGATGCTCAAACCAGGATGGTTGCTGGGCAAGAACTTCGGCGGCGAGCCGCCGGGAGGGCTCGAAATCCGGGTCTTCGATGGCCAGCGCGCGGAGCAGCACACGCTCGACCTCGGTGAGCGTGATGGCTTTCGCGTCGATGTGGTCACGGCGCTTGAGAGCGGCTTGGCGCAGCTCCTCGCGCAGGATGGCCGAGTCGATGCCCAGCTTCTGCGCAGCGTCGGCGGCGAACTGGTCGCGGGCAAGCTTTTCCGGCATACGGCGGATGTGGGGCAGCAGAAAGTTCAGGGCTTTCTGCTTCTGCTCCGAGCTGGCTCCGGGGAAGGTTTGGCGAGCTCGCTCGATCAGGTAGTCGGTCTGCCGCTGCGCGCCGCGCACCGCCGCGATGTAGGCCTCGACGCCGCGCTCGCGAATATAACGGTCGGGGTCGAGGCCGCCGTCGAGGGTGACGATTTTGATGCTGAAGCCCTCCTCGGTGAGCAGAGCGATGGACTTTTCAGCGGCGTTGGAGCCGGCGGCGTCGGGATCGAAGTTGACGACGACCTGCGAGGTGTGGCGCTTGAGAATGGCCACCTGCTGCTCGGTAAAGGCGGTGCCGCTGGTGGCGATGACGTTCTGAATACCGCGCAGGTATACCGAGATGCAGTCCATCTGGCCCTCGACGAGCAGGGCGAACTCAAGCTGACGAATCGCGCTGCGGGCCTTGTCGAGATTGAAGAGGACGAGACTTTTGGAATAGAGCGGCGTCTCCGGCGAGTTGATGTACTTGGCGCCGGCTTTGTCGCCGGTTTCAAGCGTACGCGCGGTGAATGCGATTACGCGGCCGCTTTCGTTCGAGATGGGAAAGATCACACGCTTGCGGAAGCGGTCGTAGATGGGGCCTTGCGAGCCATCGCCCTGTTCCTTGGAACTGAAAAGGCCGCTGGCACGGAGGGTTTCGTTATCGGCCATGCCGCTGAGCCGGTCGCGCAGGGCGTTGAAGCTGTCGGGAGCGTAGCCGATGCGGAAGGTCTTGATGCCCTCGGGAGTGAGGCCGCGGCCGGCAAGATATTCGCGGGCCAGAGCACCCTCAGGCCTGCGCAGTTGCTCTTCGAACCAGGTGGTTGCCGTCTCGTGTAGCTCCAGGAGCTTGGCCCGCAGGCGCGCTCCGGCAGCCTCTTCCGGCGAGGAAAACTCTTTTTTGGGGAGCGGAATGCCGCACTTGCCGGCGACGATGCGGACCGCCTCGGGGAAGGGGACGTTCTCGATTTTTGCGACGAAGCTGAAGACGTCACCCGAAGCCTGGCAGCCGAAGCAGTGGTAGAACTGGCGGACGGCATGAACGGAGAAGGAGGGCGATTTTTCCTTGTGGAAGGGGCAGAGGCCCTGGTAGTTCTGCGCGCCGGATTTGCGCAGGCGGATGTAGCCTTCGACGATCTTGACGATGTCGGCCTGCTGCTTGACGGTTTGGGCGAAGTCGGACATGGGGACTGTATAGAGGATAAGGCCGGAGGGTGGGCGATGTGGAAGGCGTGGAGAGCGGGGTTGCAATGCCGAATCGACGCCCATTGTTACGTCATGCCGGTCAGTGACAGTAATAGGGACAACTGAGTAGAATTCCAACCTGACGATAGTATTCAGAGCCGGTTGCCGTGAAGCGGCCTAGCGAAACGGGTGAAAGAGGTTGCCCGCGCCTTCAGGCCGGCCAGGACCACTATCGCCGAACCTGGGAGGGTGTATGCGAATTGAAGCTATTTGTTTGATTGTAGTTCTGGCTGGCGCAAGCGCGCTGGCGCAACAGGCTGTTCCGCCGCCTCCGCAACCGGCTCCGGACAAGCCCGTGGCGGCCAACCCGCCCACGACCAGCGCGCCCGCGGCAGTTCAGCCCGCCGCTAACCCGACGGCCGCAAACGGGCCGTCGCTGGAGGTGACTTTGAAATTTATTCAGGACAAGGTGAACGATCAGGGCAAGATTGTTTATGTCGAATCCATCAGCGACTCGCTGACCGGAGAGAGAGCCGAAGAGAATGCCTCATTGGGATTTGCGCATCGGCCGTCTTCCGCCAAAGCGAGCCCGTCCCTTGCCCGCGGTGTGATGAAAAAGGGCTATGCCGGCGCGGCCGGTCCGTCCCCGGAGCAATACGCGGATACAGAAGTTGCAGCCGTCAATCCTGCCGGGATTTTATCCATCAAGGAAACGGGAACGAAGACGGAAGCGCCGAGGTCGGCGTGGGTTGTGGCGGCGGGTACGGAGGATTGGACAAAGGTCTGGCCGGTGAATTTCAAAAACGTTGGAAAGCTGGAGGTGATCAGCTCGACGGACTACAAGCACCGCATGAATCCGGCGATGACGTATCAGGATGATCCGGCGTACTTTGAGCTGGTTGTCCACATGGCGGCCGGAAAACCAGCGACACAACATATCTTGACGGTTCCCAGCAACCGGCACGCCAGGAGTACGGAGTCGGATGAAAACATCCAGGAATTTGCGCTTCATTTCCGGGATGAAGACGCGGCCAACCGCGTGGCCAAGGCGATGATTCACGCGATTGAACTGTGCGGCGGGGGGAGCGCGCCAGAGCTGTTCTAAACGTGAAGGCTGAATTACAGACAGGAGAATCGCATGAAATTAGCAGCAGTGATTCTGGCGGTGGTTATGGCGGGTGCGACGGTGCCCGCTCAACAGGCGGTGCCGCCTCCGCCGCAGCCGGCTTCGGACAAACCGGCCGGCCCGTCGCTGGAAGTAACCATGAAGTTCATCCAGGACAAACTCAACGAGATAGGCACGGTGAACTTCGCCGCCTACTTCCATGACTCATCCGACAACTCAGATTGGGTGCAGAAAATCTCCGTCACCTACAGCAACGCAGTCGCCAATCCGGGAGCCTGCTCGTTCAGCTACCATCGCCTGGCCATTAGTAACGGCAGCAAACAGCACGATGAGAACGTGATCATCAATCTGCACGATGTGCAGAGCATCGTGGTGCTGCCGAATGAGCAAAACTGGCAGATGCACCTGGCACGCAACGGGGACACCACCAATACAATCAAGGATGTCCCGGATATCTATGATATGAACATCAAGCTGCCCAAGGGCGATGACTACTCCATCTCCTTCTACGAACAGGAAACGGCCGACCGCGTGGCCAAGGCCATGGTTCATGCCGTGGAGCTGTGCGGTGGCGGGCCAAAGCCGGAGCCATTCTGATTTGCAACGGGAGAATTTTATGCGAATAGCTACCATGTTTCTGACGTTGGTTCTGGCCAGCGCAAGTGTTCTGGCGCAACAGAGCGTTCCGCCTCCGCCCAAACCAGTAGATGACGCGCCCGCCAACGCTGAAGTGCTGAAGTTGCTGCGGGCAGGGATGCCGGAGAGCGTGGTGCTGGACAAGATTCGCGCCACTACTTATAAGTTCGACACATCCGCCGATGCGCTGGTCGCGCTCAAGCAGGCCGGCGCAACGGAGGCTGAATTGAAAGCCGTGATGGCGCAGGGCGTAGCGCCCGCGACGCCCGCAGAGCAACCGCCCGCCGCCGCGCCAAACCCAAGCAGCCCAACTCTCGCTGAGTCCCTGAAGTTCATTCAGGACATGGTGAACCAGCAGGGCAGCATTGCCTACAGCGAATCTGTCAGCAATACGAGCAACGGTAAGGATATTGGGGTTGCTTTCCAGTATTCCCAGGAGCCGCAAGTGACCGCAATCGATCCGGCGGGCGGGCTCTCCTTCCAGGAAAAGGTCTCCCTGACAATGAGCGTGATGGGTATGAACAGCAACGGGACTACAACCTGGCAGGTGAACATCAAAGACATCGGCAATCTGGAGGTCATGAACTCGGCGGATTACAAGCACAGCTATGCCCAGCAATTTATGTATCAGGACAATCCGCAGTTCTTCGAGCTGGTTATTCATCTGGCTTCAGGAAAGACGGTGCATCAGCATACCCAGACGACGGTTTGTTCAAGAGGCATCCTGATCCCCAAACAGAGCTGCAAAGATTCGCAAGCGGACAACAACGTCGGGGTATTTACGCTGCATTTCCGCGACGAGGAGACGGCTGACCGCGTTGCCAAGGCGATGGTTCATGCCATTGAATTATGTGGCGGAGGCAGCAAGACCGAACCGTTCTGATTGCGACGAAGACGGGAGTTGCGCATCCAATCCTTTGTAAGGCAAAGGAGCTTCCCCATGTCGCTTCGTCCCGTGAAGCAGATTTTCGAAACCAAACCCACCGTGGAAGGCGCCGGAGTCCGGCTACAGCGCGCCTTCGGATTTGGAAAAACTACAGAGTTCGATCCCTTCCTGTTGCTGGATGACTTCCGCAGCGACAATCCGGCGGATTATGTGGCCGGATTTCCCTGGCATCCGCACCGGGGGATTGAAACCATCACATACGTGCTGGCCGGAGAGGTGGCGCACGGCGACAGCCTGGGCAACAAAGGCCGCATGACCACGGGCGACGTGCAATGGATGACGGCGGGCAGCGGGATATTACATCAAGAAATGCCCAAGGGCGACGCCCAGGGCCGGATGCACGGATTTCAGCTATGGGCCAATCTGCCCGCGGCACTCAAAATGACTGCCCCGCGCTACCAGGACATACCGGCTGCCGCCATACCGGAGGTGACCGAGGATGACGGGACCCGCGCGCGGGTGATTTGCGGCGAGTTCTGGGGCAGTAAGGGGCCGGTCGAAGGAGTTGCTGCCGAACCGCGTTATGTGGACATCTCTGTTCCACCGGGAAGGCAGAAACACATCAAAGTGGAGACGACGCGCAATGCCTTTGCCTATGTCTTTGCCGGTGCGGGGAGCTTCCACGGCGCGTCGGAGCCGCATGCCGTGTTGACTGAGTCGGCCGTGGACCCTAATGCGGCGCCTGTTTACGATGCCAAAAACCATTCACTGGTATTGTTTGATCGCGGCGACGAGATCGTGGTCCAGGCCGGCCCCGAAGGCATCCGCTTCCTGCTGGTCTCGGGCAAGCCATTGGAAGAACCGGTAGCCTGGTACGGGCCGATTGTGATGAACACCGAAGCCGAATTGCGCCAGGCTATGAGCGAATTGCAAAATGGCAGTTTTATTAGGCATGGGTAAGATGCGCCTCCGGCTTATTTCGAGGCGGCAAGACTCGATAACGGCAAGAGGATAATCTCAGGAGATGTGATCGATTTCGCTCACACCTCAATTGGCAACTCACCGGAGAGAATCTGCTCTGGAGTGAATCCGCGCAGGCGAAGTGTGCGCAGGCTGAGCGCGTCGTGGCGCTTGGCCAGGCGGCGGCCGTTCGAGTCCGCGACCAGGCGGCAGTGGAACCAGGCGGGAGGAGTGAGCGAGAGTGCGCGGTAGAGCAGGATCTGCCGCGCGGTGGATTTGAGCAGGTCCTCGCCGCGCACGACTTCAGTGATGCGCATGGCGGCGTCATCGGCGACGCAGGCCAGTTGATAACTCGGAACGCCGTCGCGACGCCAGACGACAAAGTCGCCGAAATCCGTGCCGGCGACAAAACGCTGCGGACCGAGATTCACGTCTACGAATTCGATGGCTTCTCCGTCGGGGACGCGGAAGCGCCAGTTGAAGCAGCCGGGCTCGTCAATGTTACGCGCCGGAAAATCGGGCGACAGCAGAATGTTGTTCTCAGAGTGGCGGCACGTGCCGGGATAGACAGGCTCGTCGTCGAGCAGCTCCTGCTCGATGTGACTTTGCGTTTCAACCGAGCTGGATAAAATGCTCTCATGCGGAGCGCTGAGCGCGGCTTCGAGATCCTTGCGCGAGCAGCGGCAGGGGAAGAGAAAGCCACCCTTTTGCAGCTTGCGCCATGCGTCGAGGTAGAAGGCTGTGCGACGGCTTTGCTCGTAGGGAGCGAACGGGCCGCCAAGGTCCGGACTCGGCAAATCCGGACTCGACAAGTCGGGGCCTTCGTGCCAGCGAATTCCCAGCCAGCGCAGATCTTTCAAGGCGGCATCGGCGTACTCGGCGCGGCTGCGGTCAGGGTCCAGGTCTTCCATGCGCATGACCAGAGTTCCGGCGGCGGCGATTGCGCGCTGGCAGGCCGTCCAGAAGGTGCGCGCGTGGCCGATGTGCAAGTAGCCGGTGGGCGAGGGAGCTAGACGGCCGCGATAGCGCGATGGCGGCGATGAAGAAAGGCTGGCCATACTGAATATCAGTGTAGCCAGCCCAGGTCGTGCCGTATTCAAAGAGTTTGGTTTTGCTTTGTTCCTTACTCTGAGTCGCTTCTGTCAGTTGCGCTCTCATGGTTGTGATGTTCGTATTGCCCGAGCTGCTTATTCAACTGATCGGGATTGACCGAGAGCTGCACCACGTCGAGTTCATGGCCGTCGAGATCCACTATGAACATGCCCATCCGGTTGCCCTCGGGATGCACGAAGATCAGGGTTTGCTCGTTGCCCGAACGGCTGGTTTCGCGGATCATGCGATGCCAGCCCGGGCCCAGCTTCTGCTCGACCATACTGTTCAACTCGCCGCCATCCACCGGCGCGGAGAAGGAATCGAATTCCGCGACGTGCATGTTGCCGACGCCATTTTGCGTGGCGGTGCGCGCGATGGCGCTGACGATGCCTATGAAGGGAATGCGCGTGGCATGAACGTGATAGCGGCTCTCGATGGAGCTTACGACGCCGTCAAATCCGCCACTGCCGCTGGCCAGCACTACAACCGGAACCAGCAGGGCTACAAAGACGATGGGAAAAATCAATAGCCGCTTCATTGGTCGCCGCCTTTCTTTTCCTTATCCTTCTGCTTCTCTTCAGCCTTGGTGCTCTTTTCCACGCCTTCCCCCTTCAGCGCGCCACGAACGGCAATGCCCATCACCTTGTGCAGATCCTGCATATGAACGGGCCCCAGGATCAGCACGATACTGATCTCCTTCGGCTCGATGTCGAGAATCAATAGACCGCGTGATTCGCCATTCACCAGCTTGACCATTACATCGCTGGACTCGCCGGTCTTGCGGTCCCGGTCCCGCACCAACGGCGACCATTCGTTGGTCTCGTAATAGGCGCGCAGTTGCTCGACCTGCTCGGCGGTGAACAGGCCTTCCTTGTCGAACTCATAATCGCGGACGTAGATGCCGACCAGATTTTCAATCAGTTTTCGCGTGGCCTCATCATTTTGATCGGCGGCCGGATTGTTTGATTCCTTATGATTCATGAAATTGGCGGCGAAGCCCAGCATGTTCTTATCCAGAGTAATCTCGTCAACATTGGAGGCGCGCGCGGCCAGTTCCTTTTCGATGGGCGAGGGCGCGGGCAACTGCGCGGTTTGCGCGAAAGCGGGCGCGGCCAGTGCGGCTGCCGCAAAGATGAAAGCGATGATGCGGTTTTGCATATGAATTCTCCTTAGTTCTGTCTGAGGCGGCGATGAGCCGCGAGTTGCCGGTTCATGTGGTCGAGCGCGTGATTGGTGATGCGCAGAGCGAGCAGCACTTGCTGGCGGACATCTTCGGCTTTACGGCGTTGCTCCGCCTGACGCTGTTCATAGCCGCCATAGATAGCCAGCGCGGCCAGAATGCACAACGATACTGAAACGAAGGAAGCCGCAAGGCCATTCCAGGCAAAGAAAGGGAAGGATCGCCGCGGCGCGGCTATGCGGCGGCGCTGCAAAATCCGGTTCTTCAAACAGAGCGGCGCGGGCTGCCGCGCGAATGCCTGGCGCAGCTCCCGTTCCAACTCGTCCATGGGTTCAAACTCCACGCGCGTACTCCTTTTCGCGAACGAACTCCTTCAAATGGGTTGCGGCCTTAGCGCGAAGCAGCTTCAGGCCGCGTTGCAGGTGGCTCTTGACCGTGGCCACGGGCGCATTGAGCGTGGCCGCAATCTCCTCCGGCGTCAGATCCTCCTGATAGCGGAGAAGCAACGCCGCGCGCTGCGGCTCGGGCAAAGTCGCGAGCAGGTCTTCGAGGCGCCCACCCAACGGAGATGTTCTGGGCTCAAACTGAAGGCCGTGATGCTCTTCCAACTCCACCCACAGCCCTATGCCGCGCACCCTGCGCCGCCGGAGCGCATCCGCCGAGCGGCTCATGGCCACGCGGCGCAGCCAGAAGCAGGCATGCGCGGGGGATTCGATCTTGCCCAGATGACGATCCAGCTCCAGAAAGACATCCTGGGCAATTTCTTCGGCCAGCCCGCGGTCACCGGTCATGCGCAGGGCGAGCGAAAAGACCATCGACTGGTGATTGTCCACGAGTTGTTCGAAGTCGGGCTGCCAGTCACGGGCCATGGGTTTCGCTTCTACTCTCTAATCCGCAGAAATGCGGCGATGGGGATGCAGAGAGTACGTTTTCAGGCGAAAAAAGTTGCAGCGGCAGCACAAAGAAGCAGGAGCGCACTGGCTCTTTTGCGAAGCGGGCGGCCTGCCGGCGGCGTAAGTCAGAGATGCGCGCCTGCCGCCTCACTTAGCGGATGAGGATGACGTTCATGCTCCATGGGGTGAGAGTCAGAGTAAGGGGCAGGCTCTGCGCGCCGAGATTGGTGGTCGATGGCGCGGCCCAAACGGGGGTAGCCGAGTTCGTCTGATCGTAGATGGCCTTGTCGTAGGTGATGACGGTGACACCTGAAGAGCTGCTTTGTCCCGAAAGCGTAACCTCAACAGATTCGGCGGTGGTTTCATTGCGGTTGAACAAGACCAGCGCCGTGCCCCCGCTATGGGTTGCCGCATAGGCAACCACATCCGCCGTATCGCCGGTTACGCTCGTGGTCAGCACGCTTTCGTTGTTGACGGCCACGTTGCTGAAGAGCTGGAAGGCGCGCGCGGTGGGAGACATGGTGCCGATGGGGCCTGCGCCGGGGCAGGTTGTGTCGGAGGGTCCATCGGAGAAGACATTGTAAGCGCCGAAATCCTGCCAACCATAGAGCGAGGAACTGTCATTTCCGGCGGAACCGTTGCAATTGCCGAAGCCGATCCACCAGGTCAGGCGCGAAACGCCATCGTTCATCATTTCGCCTAAGACCTGACCGGCATACAGGCCTTGGGTAATTGACCAGCTCTGCTTGCCGGGATTGCTATAAGCCCCGCCGATCTCACCCACGTAGATGGGAGTGTTTGGAGTTCCCCACTTCGCCAATTCGGTTCTGATCGTGCTGATGTTGGCGGTCAAATCCTGCGCCGCGGAATTCACCAGGAAGGAATCGCTTTCAGAGCCCGGTGTCTCAGGATAGTAGTGGTATTCCACGAAATCGTAGGGCGCACTGGACATCACATCCTGATCCCAGGGAGCATAATCGGGGTCTACATCCACGCCGACCAGCGTGCTAAAATTGGCCTTCTTGATAAGCGCATAGTAACCGCTGCTTCCCGCCACCGCGGCGGCGTAGGTTGTGGGGTCGTTCTTGATGGTGTGATTGTCAGTCTCCCAGCTTCCGTATTCCTCGTTGCCTACCGTCATATGTGTGACCGTAATGCCGTCAGTCAGCGCGGCAGCTACCCATGCGGCAGCCTCCGTGGGGTCGCCGGGTCCGGTGCAGGCCGTGTTGGTGCCGTAATCCGCCGTGAGCGCCAGATCGAGCCCCGCTGGAGTGACGATATCGTTGACGAAATTCGAAAAGGTGGAATTCGGACTGGCATAACTGGAGCAGTAGGAATTGTTAGCCCAGTGGTAGACGTCGGAGGTTGATCCGCCCGGCCAGCGAACCGCCTGGATGCCGGCGATCTGGAAAGCATCCACAATTGCGGTTTGGTTGGAGGCCACGTCGTACCAGACGGCAAGATTCATGCCCAGAATCTTGTCGGTGACGGCCGGGCCGAGGCTCGACTGGTTCACCGTGACCGAAGTTGATGCCGCCGCTGCGACATAGTTGGCTGTAACTGTGGCAGCGGCGCTCATGGTCACATTGCAGGTGACGGAGGAGGCCGAGGTGCATCCAGTCCACGAAGAGAAGGTATTGCCGCCCGATGTTGCGGGGGCAGTGAGCGTGACGGCTGTTCCGGAGTTATAGGTTCTTGTAAAGCTGGTGATTCCGTTGGTCGCGCTGTTGATGTCCGCGGGAGTGACGCCGATGGATACGCCGCTGGCGGGGCTGGTGGAGTTCACGGTGAGCGTGTATGTGGATGGCGGAACGGCATAGTTGGCGGTAACCGTCGTATTGGCGTTCAGCGTAACCGAACAGGTGACGGTGCTGGTTGAGGCGCATCCGGACCACGAAGAGAATGTATTGCTGCCCACGGTTGCCGGCGCCGTCAGATTCAGCGTCGTGCCGGCCGACTCGTTTACTGTAAAACTCGTAGTGCCCGGGACGATCACATTATTCAGCGGATTGTTGTAGTTGATGGTCACGCCGCTGGCGGGATTCGTCGAGTTAACAGTCAGCGTATACGTTGTTGGCGGCGGTGGACTCGTGGCGCCTCCGCCTCCGCCGCAAGCCGTCATCCACAGGCTCATTCCCATAGCGATGCAAAATGCCGCGACGTGCCTCAAATTTCTCATATCGATGCTTCCTGCTTCTTGAATATCTAGAACCGGTCTCATAAACCATCGGCATTGAGTCGCGGAGTGCATGAGCCCCGCGTTATTCGTGGGTCTCACATTCGACAATACTGGACCTAAGCCATTTATGAGACCGGTTGTAGTCGTTGCCCCGTCTGATCCCCTGGGCAACCCCTGCGCCGGCGCTCTAATCAGGATGAACTAACGGATAAACCATAATATCGCTCCCGACCTGAAAAGGCGGCAGTCTGCGCGCAGAAATACAGGAAGCACCGCCTGAAATGAAAAAGTCCGGCAGTGCCTACGGAGAATTCCGCTCAAAACAATTCCGGAATGGTATGGAAGGAGATGCGGGTGGGGGCGGCGCGGAAGGCGGTGAGCATGGAGGCGGGGGCGAGGGTGCTGAGGCCGTACTTGTGATTGAGGGCGTCCATGGCGGCGACGAGGCGGGCGCGGTTCTGCTCTTGCTCGGAGCCGTCGAAGAGGTTGAGGGTGTGCAGATGGTCGGGGACCAGGCCGTTGAGATGCACGCCGATGAAGTAGGGCTTCTGGTAGGCGGCGCCCGCGGGGCGCGAGGCCCACAAGCGGCTGAGGGCGGCGATCAGCGTGAGGTTGTCCTGGCACTCGGTCAGGCGGATCTCGCCATTCCATCCGCGGGTGGGCATGCCGAAGCGGCTCATGGGCTTCTTTTCACTGCGCGGTACGGCAAAGCCGATGACCAGGCCGATGCTGCTGGCCCACAAGTTGCCCGCGCGCAGACGCATGGCCGCCTTGTGCAGCAGCTTGTGAGCGACTGCCCAGGCTTTTTCCGGGGTGCGCATCTCGGGCGCGAGGACGTGCTGGTGGCTCATGGACTTGGGGTGTTCGATCTCGTCCATGTCGAAGTCCTCGCCGCGGAGCCAGTGGCCCAGCCGCTCACCCAGCACAGAGCCCCACACATTGCCGGCCTGGTCGCAGTCGAGCGCCAGCAGTTGGTCCATGGTTTGAATGCCCTGCTCGTTGAGCCGCTTCTCCATGCGCGCGCCGATGCCGGGCAGGTCGCGCAGCTTGAGCTGGCGCAGGGCTTCAGGGAGAATGTCGAGCGGGAGAGCTACCAGGCCGTCGGGCTTCTCCATGTCGCTGGCAACCTTGGCCAGGTAGCGGTTGGTGGCCAGGCCGACGGAGCTGCGCATCATGGGGCCGACCTGCTCGAGGATGCGCCGCTTGACCTTGCGGCCCAGCTCCATGGCCGCCAGCAGGGGGCGCTCCCGGCCCATCAGACGGCAGGCCATCTCGTCGACCGACATGACCGCCGTTACCGGCAGGCAGCTCTCCACGGCCTCGACGATGCGGTGATGGTACTGGACATAGAGCTCGTGGCGGGCCTCGACCAGTACCAGGCCGGGGCAGAGCAGTTTGGCGTCGGCGACGGTTGTGCCGGTTTTGACTCCGAAGGCCTTGGCCTCGTAACTTGCTGCAAGGCAACAGGTTGTGTCGGCCATCATGGGCACAATGGCCACCGGGAGGCCGCGCAGCTCGGGGCGCGTGTCCTGCTCGACCGAGGCAAAATAGGAGTTCATATCGACGAAGAGCCAGTTGAGCCGCTGGCCGTTCTCGGGGCTGGCTTCCGGTTCTTGCGCTGGCTCGGGCTTCAGGGACCGAAGCTCCTCCGGCCACTCTTTGGTAATGGCGGCCGGCACCGGATTGGGAGGCAGTACCATGGAGTTTTAGTATTCGCCTTATCTTCGCCTATGGCAAGTGGAAATCGAAAAATATTTGCCGATGTAGTCCTTGGAGCGCCTGAACTCCGACCACAAAAATGCGTCAAAACAGGTGAGCCGTTGGGGCCATACAGCGGCATAGTTTCTGGAGTAAGTTGCATCAGGTGAATGACGATGGAAAGCGTGATTAGCTGGTTCACGGTCTATGAGAACGCCATCGCTGTTCTGGTCACGGTGGGCGTGGCCCTGCTGCTGGTCTGCTGCCTGGAGTGCGTGACCTCTCCCCCTCGCGACAAGGACGACATCTTCAACAGGCATACGGTATAGGGGCGCAGGGCTGCGGCCTTCATCTGTCAGGCGCGCTTATTGAACCGGCGGTTTCAGATACTCCTCAAAGTGCGCAAGGATGCGGTTGTACAAATGCTGCCGCACATCCGGGCCGGCGATGGAGTGGGTCTTGCGCGGATAGAGCTGCAAATCGTAGGGAATGCCCGCCTCAATCAGCTTCTGCACAAACTGCACGGAGTTCTCCATGTGGACGTTGTCGTCTCCGGTTCCATGCGCCAGAAGCAAATGCCCCTTCAAGCTGGCCGCCGAATTGAGCACGGAAAACTCCTTGTAAACATCGGGAAACTCCGCAGGCAGGCCGAGGTATCGCTCGGTGTAGATGGAGTCGTAGTTGCGCCAGTCGGTGGCCGGGGCCACGGCGACCCCGGCGCGGAATCGGTCGGAGTGGGTCATGGCGTAGAGAGTAAAGGTCCCGCCCCAGCTCCATCCCCACCAGCCCAGGCGCTTGGGGTCCAGTTGCGGATAGCGGGCCAACGCCGTATCCACAACGGTGAGTTGATCCTCCAGTTGCACCGCGCCAAAGTTGTGATAAGCCGCCTGGGCAAAGGCGCGCCCTCGTCCGCCCATGCCGCGATTGTCGGCGTGCAGCACCGCAAAGCCATGCTGCGCGAGCAGCTCATCGAAGAGCCAGTCGTCGTACCAGCGGTTGACCACCATCTGCGCGACGGGGCCGCCGTAGGGATTCACAATCAGCGGGACAGAAGCTGGAGCAGTCCCCTCGGGCAGCAGCAACGTGGCGTAGAGCGTTGTTCCGTCGTGGGCCTTCACTTCCAACGGCACCGGCGCGCGCAAGTGATAGGGCTCCAGAGCATGCGTCGCCCAAAGAAGATTGCAATTGCCCGCTTCCGCGCACAGCCGTCGCGTTGGCGGCTCCATGAGCGAAGATTGCCGCTCCACAAACGCGCTGCCTACTGGCGCAAAGTTGCCGATATGCGTGCCCGCGCCCGAGGTCAACTGCTTTCGCTCGCCCGCAAAGCTCACCTGCCACAACTGCTGATCGAGCACGCTGCCCTCGTTCGAGGCGTAGTCAATCAGCTTGCCCTCAAAATCAACGCGGTAGACGTCGTCCACCTCGAAATCGCCCTGCGTCAGTTGCCGGACCAGCTTCGCGGTGGCGTGGACCGGATCGGTCTGGTCATAGCTATAGAGATACAGATGATTGTGTCCGTCGGACCAGTTAGTCAGCACAAGGCTTCCGTTGCCCACCCAAACGTCGTACTTGTTGTCGATAAACTTGTCGTCGGTAAGTTGCAGCGTCACATGCGACTGGCCGGTCTCGGCATCGGCGAAGTAGAGGTCACGATGCTTATGGTCGCGGGTCAGGGTCTCGATCCACACGGTTTTGGCGTCCGCCCAGCCAAAGCGGGGAATGTAGTCCTGCCCGGCGCGGATGGGCAGGCTGACCCAGACTGTTTTGCCGCTCACAGCACTGACTACGCCGACGCGGACCGCCGGGTTGGGATCGCCCGGCTGCGGATAGCGCTGCGCATCCACGGTTGCGTGCGTTGGAATCCAATCGGTGATGGGATACTCGGGCACCTCGGCCTCGTTCATCTCCAGATAGGCCAGCTTCTTCGAGTCCGGCGACCAGAAATAATTGCTGCGCACATCCAGTTCTTCCTCGTAGACCCAATCCACCTCGCCGTTGAGGGTGGTCTTGCTGGGCGCGGGAGCGACCATGGTCATCGGAGTTCCCGGCTCCTTGAGCCTCACCACCGCCAATCCGTGCTCGCGGATGAAGGAAATGGATTCGCCGTCGGGCGAGAATTTGGGATCGTCGCCCGAGGCAGCGCCCGACGAACCCACCTCCACGCCCGCGTGGGTGTGCAGGTCGTAGAGCCACAGATGGCCGCTCATGTCGAAGAGCAGGCGAGCGGAGTCCGGCGCCCAAAGATAGCTGGCCATTTTGTAGCGCTCGCGATGGTCGCGGTCCTGCTCTGATTCTTTGGCTCCTGTGAATGAAGCGAATTTGGCGCGATTCACGATGACATACGTATTGTCGGAACCGGGCTCCATCTCCGACAGCTCGTCGGCCACCATGAAGGTGAGGTGCTTGCCGTCCGGCGACCAGGCCAGATCCTTCGGCGGCGTCCCGATCAGCGGGCCGTGCGCGAAGATCGCCTCGACGGTGAGTGGCTTGGCGGGGGCCTGAGCGGAGAGCGGAAAAGTTGCAAGCGAAAGAGTGGCGATGGCTGCGAGCAGAAGGGCGGTTGTGCGAGTCATGAGAAAACCTCCGGGAGAGGAGCACGGCATAGCGGAAGAGCGATCCGCCGATTAGGGCCTGTAACAGACCTTAATAACTATAACTCCGTGCTCCACTCCTCGATGGCGCGCAAGCAATGCACTTACCGCATTGCCGCCGCGCGCTTGCGATAGCTATCCAAGCTCAGCCGCCCGATGCCCCAGAGAATTTGCAGCAGGTTAATGGCGCAGAGCACCAATAGACTCAGGTGGATCGCTTTGTTGATCGAGTTCAGAGTCACGCCATAGCGCAACTGATCCAGCGCGGGATGCTTGAGCGTGATGTAGGCATGATCGCCGATGCTGAGCAGCAGCCCCAGAGGAATCAGTCCCAGGGCCGCAGTCGCCGTGCGCTCGGCGTTCCGCTGCTGTTGCCACTTTCCGAGATATAGGGCAATGCAGCGCCAGATCAGCTGAAACAGAGTCAACGCTACGATCCACCAGTAGACCTGGACCCAGACAGGAGCCAATTGAAAGGGCGAAATATACTGACCCCGGGCATGCAGATAGGCGGCGCCTGGGCCGATCAGAAGATAGGGATAATGGGGGAGCAGCAACAGCCAAGCCAGACCGAGAAAGATCAAAATCACTTCAGCAACGGCATGGGCGCGACTGCGCGGCTTTTGTCCA
>Ga0326727_10000576_pt1 | contig 149476 bp, 122 predicted proteins | sample MB2enrmetagenome_FD_207643 | JGI IMG/M metagenome (GOLD analysis project Ga0326727, IMG submission 207643) | Lab enriched peat soil microbial communities from McLean, Ithaca, NY, United States - MB29MY | ecosystem: Environmental > Terrestrial > Soil > Wetlands > Peat | place: USA: New York... | reverse complement strand
AAGTAACGAAGTCCGGCACCCTCTGCACGGCATCCACTCTTGCGTCATCACACAGCCCATCACAGCGCCATCGCCACTACGCTGCTTTGCTCCGGAGGTGGAAGGGACTTATTCGGAATTGCGGTCGCATGCGTCTAGACCTTGACGCATGGCTGGAAAAGTGGTAATCTGCGTCATGCCAATTTTGCGACGACGGACTGCCGGAGATTCGCATCAACTGACGATGAACGTATTGAAGCCGACGCTCCATTTGGCCGGCTGTTTCCACTTCCACCGCGATGTTTGGTTCCAATACCGTCTGCCTTCCCATCAACTGATGCTGATTGAATCCGGACGCATCAAGGCCGAAACCGAGGACGGCGTCCTCAACGCCGGGGCGGGCGATTTGGTCTGCCTCCGGCCCACGGACTTGATTCGTTACGACGCACAGGCGCCAACGTTGCTTTATCAGGCGCTCGTCCAGTTTGCCGGCCCGCCGCGACACCGGATGACACCCTGCCTGGACGGCATGGGACGGCTGCCGCTGCGCGTCTCGCTGGGCGAGTCCTTTGAGGAGATGCGCAAGCTCTTCGAAGTGCTCTGCTTGGAAGTGTCGCACACGGGAGTGGTTCATCAATTGCGAATCCGCGCCGCCCTCTTTGATATTCTGGCCGTCGTGGCCTCGGTCGTCGGACCACATGAGGAGAAGACCGCGCCCCTTGACCCCTGGCTGCGCGTGCAGCAGCGGTTGGATTCGTCTTTGAGCGGCAATGTGAGGATTGAGGACTTGGCCAGCCAGATGGGCTTAAGCACCGATCATTTCATCCGCCGCTTCAAAAGTCGCTTCGGCCTCAGTCCCAAAGCTTATCACATGCGGGCTAGGCTGCAGGAAGGCGCGCGCTCTTTGCGCGACGGCGGCCAGTCCATCAAAACCGTGGCCTATCACCTGGGTTTCAGCGATCCGACCTCTTTCGCCCGCCGCTTCAAGCACTCTCTGGGCGTGACCCCTTCCCAATTTCGATCCAGTTCTCCGTCCGATGCCGCCAATCCAGTCCATCCGCAGCAAAAAGGCTTCCAAATCAACGTCCATCTGGTCCCACCGCCCCTGAATTGGAACAGCTTTGTCAACCGTTATCTGCCAAGAAGCTCCCGCTCTTCTACGGCCTTGGCCGACTTGGATGTCGTCCTGGACAAAATACGGCACCCCGAACATTACGTGTGACGGCACGGACGGCGACGGAAGGGTCACTGGCCGGGGCGCGCCCGCTCATGGCATGGCGTACTCGTGATGCGTGATGATGCCGGGCATGGGGATGGGATAGGCGCCGTCTGCGGCGGAACGCAATGGCGGGGGCGAGTCCATCGTGAACTTGTCCGCGTCCGGGGCGTATTCGTCGGGGTGGTTGAGCATGTCCTCGTAGGAAATCTCCTGGCCGGTGTGGGCGGCCATGCGGCCCATCGAACTGACGACGCTGGCTTGCACGCCGCGGGGGACTTCGTTGTAGGGCTTGTCGTTGCGGATGGCGTCCACGAGGTCGTTCCACTCATTCTGATAGGCATTGGTCTCATCGGGACTGACATTGGAGGTCCATAAGGCGTTGTCGTGCCGCGGGTTCTGGCCGGTGTGGATGGAGCACGGCCCGTCGTCGCCGGTGGCGGTCACGACGGCCATGCCTTTGCTGCCGTGGGCGCAGGTGAAGTAAATGTCATTGCAACCGGTCACGCAGCGTCCGTCCATGTATAATTTTGCGCCGTCGGCAAAGGTGTATTCGACCGCGTAGGAGTCAAAATTCTGGTCCACCAGCGGGAGGCCTTGAGGGGTTGTGCGATAATGGCGGCAGCCCAGGGCTTGGGCTTTGACCGGCCAGGCGTTCTTCATCCAGCAGAGGCGATCAATGTGGTGGATATAGAAGTCGCTGAAGAGACCGCCGCTGGCCCAGATGAAACTGTGAAAGCGGGAAATCTGCCAGAGCAACTCGGACGGGCTGCCGCCGGGCCATTTTTCGGTGAAACAGGCCGCCAGCGGACCCGCCATGCGGTAGGCGCGCATCAGGATGATGTCGCCAATTTGGCCGTCCTGGAGGCGCTGGGCCAATTGCTGGATGGCCCGGCTGTGGCGGCACATCAAGCCGACGCCAACCTTGAGGTTTTTCGCCGAGGCCTCGTCGGCAAGTCTGAGCATGCGGCGGGAAGTGGGGCCGTCGGTCGTGAGGGGCTTTTCCATAAAAACATGGAGGCCCTTTCGGATGGCATAAGTGAAATGAACCCAGCGGAAGGCGGGTGGCGTGGCAAAGAGGGCGATGTCGCCCGGCTTCAAGCAGTCCATGGCGTGTTGGCAGGCGTCGAATCCGATGAACCGTCGCTCCGGGGGCACGTCCATGTTGGCGCGCGGTTCTTTGCTCAAGGCGTCATAGCTCCCATTGAGCCGATCGGCGAAGACGTCGGCCATGGTGACCAGTTTGACGGGGCCGCTTTTGACTTTCATGGCGTCCAAGGCCGCGCCGGTGCCGCGGCCGCCACAGCCGATCAAAGCCACTTGGAGGGTTTCATTGCCAGCGGCATGGACAGACGGGAGGGCCAATCCCGCCAGGGCGGAAGCAGCGGCGAGACGGCCGCGTGTCTTGATGAACTGCCCGCGTGGAGGGAGACGGGTCGCTTCATTCATAAGTGAATTTGGCCCCAAAGCGCCGGGAATTATCCCGACCGTTGCCGGCGGGTCATTTCATCGCGTATTCACTGTGAATGACGATGCCGGGCATGGGGATGGGATAGGTGCCGTCGGCGGCGGAGCGCAACGGCGGGGGCGAATCCATCGTGAATTTGTCCGCGTCCGGCGCGTATTCGTCGGGGTGGTTGAGCATGTCCTCGTAGGAGATCTCCTGGCCGGTGTGGGCGGCCATACGGCCCATCGAACTGACTACGCTGGCTTGCACGCCGCGGGTCACTTCGTCGTAGGGCTTGTCGTTGCGAATGGCGTCCACCAAGTCGTTCCACTCGTTGGCGTAGGGATTTGACTCCTCCGGGCTGACTTTGGAGGTCCAGATGGCGTTATTGCGCCGAGGGCTCAGGCCGCTGTGGATGGAGGAGGGAAGGCCGCAGTCGCCGCTGGCGGAGACGATGGCCGTGCCTTTGCTGCCGTGGGCATAGCTGGAGTAAATGTCGTTGCATCCGACGATGCAACGCCCGTCCATGTACATCTTGGTGCCGTCGGCAAAGGTGTATTCGACGGAATAAGAATCAAAATTCTGGTCCACGTGCAGGTTGCCGTCCCGGGTCTTGCGATAATGACGTCCGCCCAGAGCCTGGGCCTTGACGGGCCAGGCGTTCTTCATCATGCACAGATGATCAACGTGGTGAATGTAGAAGTCGTTGTAGAGACCGCCGCTGGCCCAGATGAAGCTGTGAAAGCGGGCGATCTGCCAGAGCAGCTCGGTCGGGCTGCCGCCGGGCCATTTGACCGAGAAGCACGATCCCCCCGGCCCATGCATGCGGTAGCCGCGCAGCAGGATGATGTCGCCGATTTGGCCGTCGTGAAGGCGTTGGGCCAGCTCTTGCAAGGCCCGGCTGTGACGGGACATCAGGCCCACAGCGGCCTTGAGGTTTTTGGCTGCGGCCTGCTCGGCCAGCTTGAGCATGCGGCGGGAAGTGGGGCCGTCGGCGGTGATCGGCTTTTCCATGAAGACATGGAGACCCTTTTGAATGGCGTAGGTGAAATGGACCCATCGGAAGGCCAGCGGCGTGGTCAGAATGGCGATATCGCCCGGCTTCAAACAATCCATGGCGTGCTGGTAGGCGTCGAATCCGATGAACTTGCGCTCCTGGGGCACGTCCACGTTGGCGCGCGGCTCCTTGCTCAAGGCGTCATAGCTTCCATTGAGCCGATCCGGGAAAACATCGGCCATGGCGACCAGTTTGACAGGGCCGTTCTTGACCGTCATGGCGTCGAGGGCCGCGCCGGTTCCGCGGCCGCCGCAGCCGATCAAGGCCACTTGGAGGGTTTCATTGCCGGCGGCATGGACATACGGCACGGCCAATCCCGCCAGGGCGGAAGCGGCGGCGACACGACCGGTTGTTTTGATGAATTCACGACGCGAAGGGAGACTTGTTGCTTCATTCATAAATGATACGTAGTTGGACGCATGGCGTTAACGCGGGCTTCAAAAAACTCCGGTTCCCGGCGCAAATCAAGCATTTTTTGCCGCACGGCCAGGCAAAGCCCCCATTTGCTCAGGCGCGCCTTCCAAAAGTATTACTGGAGTTTCCTTCTTTGTCTTACTGCGTTTCGCCGCGCGTCACCCGCAGGAACACTTCCTCCAATCCCAATTCGTCCTCCCACAAGCCGGTGAATTTGACGCCGCCGCCCACCAGCACATCGGGCAAAAAGGAGGGGTCAATGTCGTGGTTGGCGAAGGTGACTTTGACCTGGCCATCCACCGCCACGGCATCGGAAACTTCCGGGCGCCTTTTGAGAAGTTCGACGGCGGCGGCGGCGGAATCGCCACGAACGACGACCCAGTAAATGAGGCCGGCGGACATCTGGTCGCGCACGCCCTGGACGGGGCCGCTGTAAATCAATTTGCCCTTTTCAATGATGGCGACGCGATTGCAGAGGGTTTGCAATTCGCTCAAGATGTGGGAGGAAATGACGATGGTCTTGCCCAGGCGCTGAAGTTCCTGGAGGACGGCCATCATCTCGATGCGGGCGCGGGGGTCCAGGCCGCTGGCCGGTTCGTCCAGCAGCAGGACCAGCGGATCGTGGATGAGCACGCGGGCCAGGCCCAGCCGTTGCTGCATGCCGCGGCTGAGGGCGCCGATGATCGCGCCGCGCTTTTCGGAGAGGCCGACCAGTTCCAAAACATCGTTGACCGTCTTTTCCCGCTGGGCGGTGGGAATCTTGTAACAGGCGCCGAAGAAATCCAGGTATTCGGTCACCTCCATGTCCTTATAGACGCCGAAAAAGTCGGGCATGTAACCGATGACATGGCGCACGGCGTCGGCCTCGCGGATGACATCATGGCCCAGGATTCTGGCGGTGCCGGAGGAGGGGGCCAGGAAGGTGGCCAGGATGCGCAGGGTGGTGGTCTTGCCGGCGCCGTTGGAGCCGATGAAGCCGAAGAGGTCGCCCCGGTTGATGGACAGGTTCAAGGAATTGAGGGCGGTGATCGCGCCATAGAGACGAGTCAGGTTGATCGTTTCGACGGCCGGAATGGGCGGAGCATCCATAGGCGGTTTTCAAAATTCGGGGTTCACGGTGGCGATCAGGATTTCAGGGGAACAACCAAGCGGAAGAGCGTGTTGCGATGGGTGCGCCGGGCCTTGAAACGATTCAATTCGGAGGGCGAATAGTCGGGGACCCACGCCAGCACAATGGCGTAGCCTTCGGTGGCAAAGCGGCTAAGGTCCAGGCTGGCCGGGCCGGTGAAATTATCCCAGGACTGCCCGCCGCCATGGTTGACGTAAGTGAGAAAAGAAGCGGCCACCGAGCCGGACGCCAGGTCGGAAATGGGATTGCCGTTGTTGCCGAAAGTGTTGTTGCGGGCCTGGACCGCGGAGCGAAAGGTGTCGCCGTAATGGCCGGCCATTTCGCTCACCCGCGTGCTCCGGTTGGTGCCGAGGGAGAAAGTCTTGATCTGGCTGGCCGGCACCTCGCCCAGGTCGTAAATGCGGCCATCCAGCACGGCCCGGACGCCCGGCAGGGCGCGGTCCATTTTGTTATCCACCGTGACTTCCCAGCCGGAATCGCCGCGGCGGGCTGTCAAGTCGAAGGGCAGGCCGGAGGGCTGCACCCAGTCGCTGACCAGGAGCTGGCTCATCCAGACGGGCACGTCGGCCTCGGCCTGGAAATTGTTGCCGGTCTGCGTGACCAGCGTGCGGCCTTTCTCCTGGTTGCCGCCGAAATTGCCGACATACTCCCCGCGCAGGGTGGCGAACTTTTCCGAGCCGGCCAGCGGGTAACGCGCGTTGTTGGGCGAATAGATGGAAAGGTAGGTCTGGCCCCGCAGCACGGCCCGGTCGTTGTCAGGCAGAATGTCCACCACGTTCAACTCGTTCCATTCCAGTTCGCCGGCCCGGAGGTGGAAGCCGATGAAGTAGATCAAGGCGGAAAAGACCACGACGTAGCAGGGGAAGGTCAGCCAGGTGAGCATCTGGCGGTTGATTTTTTTGAGCCAGTACTGGTCCAGCGGCCCGATGACGACCAGGTAGGCGACTAGCAGCGCCAGCAGCCAGCCCAGGGGCAGCTTGCGGACCTGCTTGGTGTCAATCATCGCCCCAAAAATGCCGTCGCTGCTCAACCGGCTGGGCACGACCATGGAATTGGGATTGAGGAAGGCGGCGGGCGGCACTTCGGCCAGTTTGCTCCAGAACCAGGCGCGGTTTTTCCAGGACAGAAAAGGTTCCCGTTCCGCGCTGAAATTCAGGACGGTGATTCTCCCCCGGCCGCGATAGCCGTCCACCGCCAGCGGCGCCGAAGGGTCTCCGATGAGGATGACGCCGTCGTGCAGCGTCCCCGTTGCCACTTGCATCGGCGCGGAATCAAACTGAGTGTCCTCGGTCGCGGGGCCGGCGGCGTTGAGCGGCGAGGGGGCCGGTTGGCCCTGCGGCGGCAAGGGGACCGATTGGCCCTGCATGTTGCGGCGAAGGCGGTTGGTCTGGCTGTTGCCGGCATAGGGCGCGGGGCGGGGGTAGCCGAGTCGCCGCAGCGGTTGTGTTGCCGTTGGTTCGCTCTTGGCGGAATCCGGAGCGGGGGAGCGGGTCCAGGCCTGCAATGGATCGTGGGCGCTGAGGGTGATCATGGAGGTAAGGGTGCAGGGCAGCAAGTCGCGCAGCCAGGCCGTGGCGTTGACATCGGACAATTGCTCGACGCCCAGGACCAGGTGCCCGCCGCGTTGGAGCCAGGCCATGAGGGCGTTGACCTGGCCGACGGATAATTCGACGGCCTTTTCCGAGCTGACGTAAAGGGCGTTAATTCCCTCCAGCGCCAGCGGGTTGTCTGGAAAGAGGGCGGTTTGGAGGCGGGCGATGGCGTATTTGGAGTCGTCGGCCATCGAGGCGGGCGATTCGGGCAGGACCGGGATGCCGGCCACGGTGCGGGAGAGAGCGGCGATGAGCGGCAGGTTGTTGCGCATCGTCCGGCGGGGTTGGAGGGGCTGCTCGGCGCGGACTTTGCCACGCTCGTCCAGCAGGCGGACGTTCCAATTGCGGGCGGTGGAGAAGACGGGGATGACGATGCGTTTGCGGGTGTTGGTGGGCAAATCCAGCGCCATGCGGCGCGTCTGGCCCTGTCCGAAATCCTGGGCCGTGACCTCCACCACGGCATTGAAGGCCGGGCCGTCATTGTAGAGCTCGCACGTGATGGGGAACCAGCTTCGCTCCGGCAGAATATCGTCGTAACCGAGGAAGGCGTCAAATTGCAGCGCGGCGCGGGCCGGAGCAGCGGCCAGCCAGAGCGCCGCGGCCGCAAAAGACAGGGCGTGCCGGCCCCAAACCGGGACGGCCCGGCAAATAACGTTCTTTCGCGGCATAGATTGCTTGACCGGGGAGATTTATAGCCAAACCGGGGCGGAAGCAAAGGCAATAATGCACCCGATGCCCCGTGCGGCAAGCCGATTGGGGCCGGACTTGACGCGGGCGGAGCGGGAAATTAGAATGAAGAGAGGCTGGTGGCTATAGCTCAATGGTAGAGTCCAAGCTTGTGGAGCTTGTTGTTGCGGGTTCGAGTCCCGTTGGCCACCCCATTTTACCCGGAATACAAATTCCTGTGTGAATTTGGCCATAATCTTGCCTGTCCTTACCAAAAAACCCGTCCACGGCGCGGAATGGCGTTATCGAAGGCAGCCTGCTCGCGACAGACGCGTAGCCGGGTGATTTGCTGGCACATTTCAAGGGTCGCACGAAGAGTTACATGGCGTTTCATTCTCCGGCGGGCGGTCAACTGCGTGGCACAACGGTCATCGGATAATTCAACGATCCATCCGTGCGCAGACGACGCGCTTGGCGGTCTCTGATCTTCTGGATTCGATGTTCTCGCGGGTGAATCTCTGGCCAGTCCAGGTACGTGAATGAGTTCAAAAGCGTTGTCCGGCTCGGACCTTGGGCATCCGCGCGAATCCATGCTGGCGAAAACGGAGGTCCATCCCGGGCCAGTGCTACCCAAAACCGAACGACCGCTCCCTGGGCCAACCATCAGCCTAGTCTCCGCACCGTAACCGAGTTCCTGGCGCCAAGGCCACAGCGCTCTCAACTCGTCCCAAGCTTCCTTCAGTTCCGCAGTCAGACCGTTGTCCCGCAGCACCGCCAGTTCGTTCCGCAGAAACACACCCCAGCCGGGGCCACGACCCAGCCGACGAGGCACCATGTATTTGGCCACCGTCGCCTGCGAAACCTTGAGTCCCAGCTTGAGCAGTTCGCCGTGGAGCCGAGGCGCACCCCAGAGGAAATTGGACCGGCTCATCTGTCCGATCAAACTGATCAGTTGGTCATCCAGCGGCGGCCGCCCAGGCCGGCACTTTCCCTTCCCCCTCCGCCAGACCCTCCAAACCCCCTCTCGTCGCCAACGCAATACTGTGGCCGGCTTAGCAATCACCAGGGACTTTGGCCAGCGATCCCAGAGGGCGGACAAAGGGATCCAAAAGCACCGATCCGCCCCACTAAACTGCGCTCTGCGTCGCGACCGCCGCAGGACCATCACCTGGTGCGAGAGCGCCAGATGCTCGAATACCAGATCCAAGCGAGACCGCAGTATCGACGCAAAGTTTGCCAGGATTGCGCCAACGGACGAAATCATCGTTGATGAAGAAGCTGCCGCTAAACTGCTGAGAACTCAACAAATCCCCTGTGGATGGAGTTTCTGGCAGGGACAGGACTTTCACCGGCTGCTCTGCCAGCCTTGTGGGCTGCACAGTGAATTCTCTCATCGGGTGGCGGTTCAAAGTTTCGTCTTGATCCCGCACGCCCGCAGCGCGCACCAACCGCGCAGCGACTCGAAAAGGACAAAGGCGCCTGACCCCAGCAGCACCCCGCCGAGCCACACCGAGACGGTAAAGCCGAAAACCGCGCCGACGAGCAGCAGGAGCGCGACGAGGCCGCGCACGAGCCGTCCCTTGTTGCCAATATTAGGAGAGAAGAGGTTCTTCATGATTTTGATTTCCTGGAGGGTTTGCGCAAGTCGTCGAGAATCGAGCCTAGGTGGGGGAGGTCTTTTATTTGCAGCGCCCCGACCTTCCTCAGCGCGTCCCTGTAAGCGGGCATAGCCCGGCCGCCGGCCAGAAGGACCGTTTCCGGCGGCATCAACTCGCGCAGACGCGCCAGTTCTCCCTCCAGTCGCGAATCGTCTTCGGGATAGACCAGGCTCAAGGCCACGGCGCGCGCCCGGTTTTGGAGCGCCGCGCCGGCAATCTCCGCTGCCGGCAGGCTCGCGCCGAGATAGGTAACGTGCCAGCCCAGATTGGCCGCCGCCGCGCCGACCAGCAAGGCACCCAGTTCATGCAGTTGGCCACTTGGGGTGGCCACCACCAGAACCGGCGCGTTTCCCACACCGGCAAAGGATTTGGCCGCGTGCCCAAGATAAATCCGGATTACCGCGCTCGCGAAATGCTCGTGCGCCGCCGTGATCGTCCCGTCGCGCCACAGGTCCCCAATGCTCTGCGCCAGAGGGGCGACCACCCGTTGCAGCAAGCCTTGGGCACCCAGCGCGGTCGCAGCACCTTTGAGAGCCTCCTCCAACTTGACTGCGTCGAGCGTCTTGACGGCCGTCATGCATTCATCCAGCAGGGGTGTCGCCCCAACCTTTTTGGTTAGCCCCGGAGTGACGTGGCCGTTGTCGGCGGAAGCCTTGGCGGCGAGTTTGCGCAACTCCTCCGTCCGCAGCTTGGCCACCAGCCCGATACTATGCCCCGCCCGCGTGATGTCGCGCAGCAGGCCAAGCCGCTCGATCTGTTCTTCAGAGTAAAGGCGGCGGTTGGTGCCTGTGCGGGCCGGCTCCACCGCGCCATAACGCTTCTCCCAAATCCGAATGACATGCGCACTCAACCCGGTGCGTCGAGAGACTATTTTAATTGCCTGATGGGCATCAATCATAAAACTAGACAAAACATGGACACAATCGCAATCAATTGCAATAAAAAAATTGACCCGCGCCGAATAATCAGGTCAACAAAAGACATAACATGCTGATAACGTGATGAATACGACAGGATAACACCGATTTGAAAACAAATTAGACAAAACATTGACATGTTGCCAATCATTAGACATATTCTCCACAGGTGCGTCGTTGGCAGTTGGCACCTTGAATATGAAATCGAATCGCGGACATCGGAAAATGAGCTTAAGCCTCGTTCATATCGGGGCCATCAAATGCCCGTTTGCGGGACCGGATCGCCTCGCGCTGGCCGTTGGACTTGATGGCAGGCAGAACTCTACCCAAGCCCACCCGACCGCCAACTCCTGATTTAACATCCATGAGTAAACAAGCTCTCATCATCGGTGCCGGGCCTGGCGGACTGGCTTGCGCCATACTGTTGGCGGCGCGAGGCCTCAAAGTAAAAATTATCGAACGTCTGCCGGTCATTGGCGGACGCACCTCCAGACTTGAGGCGGACGGCTACAAGTTTGATCTCGGCCCGACCTTTTTTCTTTACCCACGGGTGCTGGAAGAGATATTCCGCGCCGCCGGAACGAGCCTGCGCGCCGAGGTTGAAATGGCGCGGTTGGATCCGCAATACCGGATTCAGTTCGGGGCGGGCGGCCAACTCGACTGCACGTCGGACATACTGGCGATGGAGCGGCAGATTGCCGCGCTTTCGCCTGATGACGCCCCCGGTTTCCGCCGTTTCCTCGACGAGAACCGCACCAAGCTCGCGCTCATGGAGCCGTGCCTGGAAAGCGCCTTCCTCGGCTGGCAGGACCTGGTTCAGGCCCGCCTGCTCAAGATGCTCCCCATGCTGCGTCCGCATCAGTCTGTGGATACCTACTTGAAACGATTCTTCACAGACGACCGTGTGCGTCTCGCGTTTTGCTTTCAGTCGAAATATCTCGGAATGTCGCCGTTCCGCTGTCCGAGCCTCTTTTCGATTCTTTCCTTCCTGGAATACGAATACGGGGTCTTCCATCCGATTGGCGGCTGCTCCGCCATCACTGCCGCCATGGCCCGTGTGGCCGAGCGCCTCGGCGTGGAAATCCGCCTGGACGAGCCCGTTCAAGAAATCCTTTTCACCGGAAAACGTGCCGTCGGCGTCCGCACAACCCAAGGAACGCATCGCGCCGACGCCGTCGTCGTCAACGCCGATTTCGCCCGTGCCATGGAACGCCTTGTGCCCGACCACCTCCGCCGCCGCTGGACGAACCGGAAGCTCGCGAACAAAAAGTTTTCCTGCTCCACGTTCATGATGTATTTCGGCATTGAAGGGAAATTCGACCTGCCCCATCACACCATCCACATCGCCAGGGACTATGCGAAAAACCTCGATGACATCGAGAACCGGCACGTGCTCAGTGACGACCCCAGCTTCTATGTGCAGAACGCCTGCGTCACCGACTCTGGCCTTGCGCCGCGCGGTCACTCAACGCTTTACGTGCTCGCCCCGGTCACGCACCAGCACCCTAACGTGGACTGGTCAAAGGAACGCGCCTGTTACCGCGAGTTGTTGTTCCGTCAAATCAGGAAAGCCGGTTATGACCTTGACCCCGGCCGCATTCGTTATGAGCGCGTCATCACGCCCGCCGACTGGGACAGGCGCTACGAAATCTATCGCGGAGCGACCTTCAATCTCGCGCACAGCCTCGACCAGATGCTGCATCTGCGTCCGCACAACCGTTTTGAAGACCTCGACGGCGTTTATCTGGTCGGCGGCGGCACGCACCCGGGCAGCGGCCTGCCGGTGATATTCGAGAGCGCGCGCATCAGCAGCAAGCTGATGTTGGAAGACCTCGGCATGAACAGTGGCCGCGCGGACGCGCCGAAGCAGAGAGGCGCAATGCTTACGACCCCTGGCAGCGAGAGGTTGACCGAAGCCATCGCGACTTTTTCCCGCCTGCTCAATCTGAAATTCGCGCCCACTATCAACGAGCGTGTCATGGAATCTCAACCCAAGCCATGAGATCCGCCGCCAAATCAACGGGCATCCCCGTCCTCTTCAATGACGCTGATGCCGACGCGACCTCTGCTGTTGCGCGAGCGATGACGGAGGCTCGCGCGGCACAATCGCGATGGTGGCGCACGCCGTTGGATCGCCGCCTGAAGTTGATTCGCAAGCTCCGCCGATTGATCGCTGAACACGCGCTGCAACTGGCTGAAGCTTCCGCCTCCGTGCGCCGTCGCCCCGCGCTCGAATCCTTGACCGCTGAGGTTCTTCCGCTTGCCGAGGCCTGTCGGTTTCTCGAACGCGAGGCAGGAAGGATTCTGGCCGCGCGCCGCCTCGGCAGGCGTGGCCGACCGCTTTGGCTCGCTGGTGTCCGCAGCGAAATTCACCGCGAACCGCTCGGCGTCATTCTCATCATCGGTCCGGGCAATTACCCGTTGTTGCTCCCGGGCGTGCAACTCATTCAAGCCCTCGCTTCCGGCAACGCCGTGCTGCTCAAACCAGGCCTCGGGGGCACGCCAGCAGCCAGAGCGCTCGCCGAATTGGCCCTGCGTGCTGGTTTCGATCCGCAACTGGTCACGTTGCTGCCCGAATCCGTCGAAGCCGCCCGCGCCGCCATCATGACCCGCCCGGACAAAGTCTTGTTCACCGGCTCGGCGGCCACGGGTGAAAAAATCCTTGGGCAACTCGCGCCGCACGTGATTCCCGCGACGATGGAACTGAGCGGCTGCGACGCCGTGCTGGTTCGCGCCGACGCCGACCTGGACCTCGTTGTTCGTGCGCTGGCCTTCGGGCTGAGACTCAATGGCGGGGCGACTTGCATGTCGCCCAAGCGTGTGCTGGTTCACCGCAGCATCGCCACGGAACTTGAAGGCCGACTGGCCCAGAGTCTTTGCACCCGGCAAGGCAACGAGTCCAGCACCTCAATCCACAGCCCAGGTCTTCCAGCGTCGGCTGCCACCGAAAATTTGCGCCCGCTCCTTGACGACGCCTTGGCTCGCGGGGCGCATTTGATTGCGGGCGAAATCAGCGATGACGGCAGCGTCACTATTCCGCTCGTGCTGGGTGGAGTTTCGCCCTCGTCGCGTCTGCTGCGCGAAGACATCTTCGCCCCCGTGCTCGCCATGGTCACCGTTGTGGATGACGACGAAGCCGTCTTTCGCGCCAACGATTGCCCCTTTGGTCTGACCGCCAGCATTTTCACCCGCGACGAACCGTCCGCCCGCTTGCTCGCCGCCCGGATCAGCGCCGGCTTCGTCACCATCAACGATCTGATCCTTCCGACCGCCGATGGCCGCGTGCCTTTCGGCGGACGCGGACGCAGCGGCTTCGGTGTCACGCGCGGCGCGGAGGGCTTGTTGGAACTCACAACCCCGAAGGTGGTCACGGTCAGCCGTGGCAAATTTCGGCCGGCGTTCGACGCACCGCAGCCAAGCGACGAAGCCATGTTCAACGCGTATTTCAGACTAGCTCACGGTCGGGGCCTCAAATCGCGCTGGGCCGCGCTGGTTTCACTCATTGGCAGTATTGCCCGCAGACCTAAAGCATCCGGAAAGGACAATCTATGAAGACATCAGAAAACGAACGCATTGGCGTCATCGGTGGCGGACTCGGCGGACTCGCGGCCGCCTGCACGCTCGCCGCTCGCGGCTACAAGATCATTCTCTTCGAGCACAACGAGTGGCTGGGCGGCAAGGCCGCTCTGGTCCAGGGCGCGGGCTTCCGTTTTGACGCCGGGCCGACCATTGTGACCATTCCGTCAATGTTGCGGCGCATCTTCGCCGAAGCGGGCCGGCAAATGGAAGATTATCTCGAACTCGTCCGCCTCGATCCGCAGTGGCGTTGCTTCTTTGACGACGGCTCGGTTCTCAATTTGAACCAGGACCCTGACGCGATGGCGGCGACGCTCGATAAGTTCGCGCCCGGCACCCATTCCGGCCGGGGCTATCGCGACTTCATCATGTTAAGCCGCCGGCTCGACGACATTTCACAGCGCAATTTCTTCTACAAGCCCATTGGTGGATTGCGCGACATGATTGATTTCAAAGCGTCCTTCGATCCGAAGCTCCTCGGCGATGTGCTCGCGATGCGCATGGGCCGGAGCGTCGCGGGCACCGTGCGCGCGTTCAATCCTGATCCGCGCGTCGCGCAGATGGTGGATCACTTCACGCAATACGTCGGCTCCTCGCCCTACGGCTCGCCCGCCGTGCTGTGCGGCATCGCGCACATGCAGCACGATGAGGGCGTCTGGTATCCTCTCGGCGGCACGCGGGCCGTGCCGGTGGCTTTGGAAAAACTGGCGCGTGAACTGGGCGTCGAATTCCGCCTGAACACCAGGATTGAAAAAATCCTCACGCACCAGGGTGCGGTGACCGGTCTGCGCACCCATCAGGGAGAGGAATGGCCACTGACCGCCGTGGTGTCGAATTGCGATTCGGTTCGCACCCACCGTGAACTCATCAACGGCCGCGTCGGCGCGAAGTTCGAGAAGCGCCGCCCATACGAGGCCGCCTGTTCCGGCGTCGTGCTCTACCTGGGTTTGAACAAGCGCTATGAACATCTCGCGCATCACGATTTTGTGTTCAGCCGCGACCCGGATGAAGAGTTTGATTTCATTTACAAGAAAGGCGAACCCGCGCCCGACCCGACGTGTTATCTTGCGGCGACCACTTGCACCGAACCCGGCACTGCGCCCGTCGGCGGCGAGGCGCTTTACGTCCTGGTGCATACGCCGTATCTGCGGCCGCATCACGATTGGAAAAAAATGCTGCCCGCCTACCGCAAAGTCATCATTGAGAAACTCAAGCGCACCGGCAACATGCCGGACATCGAGGAACGCATCGTTTTCGAGCGGACGCTCACACCGCAGGACATCAACGACCGCTATCACGTCTTGAACGGCGCGATTTATGGACTGGCCAGCCACGGCAGGTTTCTCGGCGCGTTCAAGCCCAGCAATCGCTCCCCGGACCTCCGCGGACTGTATCTGGCCGGCGGCGCGGCCCATCCCGGCCCGGGAATGCCGATGGTGCTGATGAGCGGCTGGATTGCCGCAGACGCTCTGGACAAGGACGGAGTGGTTGGGCCGTGCGAAAACGCAGCGGGACTCTCCCAGCAGCCGCTGGCGGAAGGGGTCGAAGCTTAAAATCATATTCAAGACCCGAATGATGAAATCCGGAACCATTCCAAACTCCGAACTCCGAACCGAAACCGCCTTCGTGCTTCGACGCGCTGCCTGTGCTTCGGAGGTCGGAGGTCGGATTTCGGATGTCTCCAGGCGCGTCCCCACCGTTTCCCGCCTGCTCCTCCGCTGGTTCACCTGGTATTCGCGCCGCTACGTGCGCCGCCACTTTCACTCCGTGCGGGTTTCGCGATCGGGCTTGCCGCCGGTGTCGAAGCTGCCGCTCGTCATCTACTCCAACCATGCTTCCTGGTGGGACGCTCTGGTCTGCGTCGTGCTCAAGGAGGAATTCTTTCCCGACCACACCGCCTTTGCGCCGATCGATGCAACGATGCTGGAACGCTACAAAATGTTTCGACGACTTGGCTTCTTCGGCGTGGAGCAGCGAACCCGACGCGGCGCGATTCAATTTCTTCGCACCGCCGAAGCCGTCCTTCAATCGCCGGGGCATCTGGTCGCGGTCACACCGCAAGGCCGCTTCACCGATGTCCGGGAGCGCCCGGTCCGTTTTGAGGCTGGATTGGCTCACCTGGCGAGGCGCGTTCAACACGCTCTATTCCTGCCGTTTGTTGTCGAATACGTTTTCTGGGAGGAACGGTTGCCGGAAATTCTGGTGCGCTTTGGCGAATCGGTCGAGGTGCGGCGGGAACACGCGGGGGCTTTCGAGCCGGCTTATTGGACCAGGCTCTTTGAGGAAAAACTTTCCGCCACGCAGGACGCTCTGGCCGGGGAGTCCCAGCGCCGCGACCCCGATGACTTTCAACGGATCCTGCGCGGTGGCGCGGGCCAGGGTGGCATTTACGATTGGTGGCGCATGTTCAGGGCGAAGCTGCGGGGAGAACCATTCAACCGGGAGCACGGAGGCAAATGAACTTGGATCTTCTTGCCTTTATTGCGCTGGTTCTGGCGGCCATCCCATCGAATTTGTTTTTGCTGAACCTGCTCGTCTATCGTCCAATTGCGAATCGCAAATCGCAAATCTCCAATTCTGTCAGCGTCCTCATCCCTGCCCGCAACGAAGAGCAAAACATCCGTGCCTCGCTCCAAGCCGCGCTCGCCAATCACGGTTGCGACTTTGAAATCATCGTGCTGGACGATCATTCCACCGACCGCACGGCCGCGATTGTCACCGAACTGGCGCGGGGAGATGATCGGGTTCGCCTCGAATCCGCGCCCGCGTTGCCCGCCGGTTGGTGCGGCAAGCAACACGCCTGTTTCGTCCTGGCGAGACTTGCGCGGCATCCGCTGCTTGTGTTCATGGATGCCGACGTGCGGCTCGCGCCAGATGCTCTCGCACGCATGGCCTCTTTCATGGAGCGACGTGACGCCGCCCTGGCCAGCGGCGTGCCCCGCCAGGAACTCGGCACACTGGGCGAGCGACTGCTCATTCCGCTGATTCATTTCATTCTGCTGGGCTTTCTCCCGATGCACGCGATGCGGCGGACAAGGCTGCCCGCTTTTTCCGGAGGTTGCGGCCAGCTTTTCATCGCCCGCCGCGATGCCTACGCACAATGTGGCGGCCATGCGATGCTCCGCGATTCATTGCACGACGGCATCAAACTCCCGCGTGTCTTTCGTCAGGCCGGGTTCGCCACTGACTTGTTCGACGCGACCGATTTTGCGGCCTGCCACATGTACCACACAAACGCGGACACGTGGCGCGGTCTTGGCAAAAACGCCACGGAAGGCCTCGCCGCCCCCGGCACCATCTTGCCCATGACAGCGCTGCTGCTCGGCGGCCAAGTGTTGCCGTTCGTCCTGCTCGCTTTCGCTCCGAGGTTATCGTCTTTTGGTTTGATGCTCGCTGCAGTCGCCGCCAGCCTGGGCTACCTGCCGCGACTCCTGGCCGTCCGCCTTTTCCGTCAGCCTCTCGGCGGCGCGCTGCTGCATCCGATCGGCGTGATGACGTTGCTCGCGATTCAGTGGCACGCCCTCGTTCGTCACCTCGCCGGCAGGCCGTCCGAGTGGAAAGGCCGCAGTTATTCGGTCGCCGAACCCGCCAAAGCCGCATGAAGCAAATTCTTTTACTAATCCTCGTGACGCTGGCAACCGGCCTCGGCGCCGCGCCAAAAGCTGAATCGTCCATCATACCCACCAACGCTCCGTCGTCGATTGAACTGCACGATCAATTCAACGCGCCGCAAAAACTTTCGTTTCCTGCGACCAACGTCACGTTGCTCACCATCGCTGACAAAAAGGGTTCGGAACAAATCACCGGCTGGATCACGCCGCTTAAGCAACGGTTTGGCAAACGCATTGATATTCGCGGTCTCGCGGATGTGTCCACCGTGCCGCGACCGCTCCGGGGCATGATTCGGATGAAACTTCAAAAGTTTCAAACCTACGCCGTCATGATGGACTGGTCGGGTGAGGCGGTGAAAGCCTTTACTTATGTGCCGGATAAAGCCAACGTCCTTCTTTTGGACAGGCGCGGCCGTATCCTCAAGCGCATCAGCGGCGAAGCCAACCTGGGGGCGGTTCAGGAATTGTGCGCCGCGATTGATCGCGCGCTGGCCAACCCTTCCGACGCACTTTTCGCGCATTGAAATCTTCGCCGAACCATCCCGGAAGGCTTCGGCTCGGCTTGTGCTGCCAATTCAGCCAGGCACCCATCAAGTTTCGCAGCACCACTGCAACCGCGCTCGCGCGCCTGGCGCGAGGCGACCAACTCATCAGGCTGGCGGAACTTTGCCGGCACAACGCCGACTCCTTGCTGGCGGCGCTGGACTTCTGCGCAACGCACGGCATCGGCTCTTTTCGCATTCAAAGCCAGATTCTCCCGGTCAAGACGCACCCGCAGGCGGGTTACCGCATCGAGGAACTTCCAGAGGCGAATGACATCGTGATGCGGTTTCAGCGCTGCGGCGCCTTTGCGAAGGAGAAAAAGATCCGCACCGGTTTTCACCCCGACCAATTCGTGGTGCTCAACTCGCCCGACCGCGGTATCGTTGGCCGCGCGGTTGCCGACCTTGAATACCAGGCCGAAGTCGCCGAGTGGACAAACGCCGACACCATCAACATTCACGGCGGCGGCGTTTACGGTGACAAACGCAAGGCGCTGAAAACTCTTCGCCGCAACCTCAAGTATCTTTCCTCCCGCAGCCGCAGCCGCCTGACCCTGGAGAACGATGACAGGAGTTTTACTCCAGCCGACTTGCTTCCGGTTTGCCGCGCGGAAGGCATCCCGCTCGTTTATGACGCTCACCATCATCGCTGTTGCCCGGATGGTTTAAGTGTGGAGGCAGCGACCTCGGCGGCGGTCGAAACCTGGGGAACGCGCGAGCCGCTGTTCCACATATCGAGCCCGCTGGAGGGCTGGCGCGGGCCGCGGCCCGGGCGGCACCACGACTACATTGATCCAAAGGATTTCCCGGCAGGCTGGTTGAGGTTGCGCCTAACCGTCGAAGTTGAAGCCAAAGCCAAGGAGCTTGCGGTGCGCAAACTCCAAGCGGCATTATCGGCAAGAGCGGGTTTTGTCCCATGAAGCGAAGTTCGACTATTTTCTGTTTTGACCGTCGCCTCGCCCTCGGCCTGGTCGGGTGGCTGGTGGCATGTTTTCTGGCCGCTTCTCTTGGTGCCGTGTTCATGCCGGGCGAGTGGTATGCCGCGCTGAAGAAGCCGGCTTGGAATCCGCCCGCATGGATTTTTGGTCCGGTTTGGACCGCGCTCTATGCGATGATGGCCGTCGCGGTATGGCTGGTGTGGAAACGCGGCGGCTTCCTTGCGCACCGCAGACCGCTGGCGTTGTTCCTCACGCAACTTGTCTTGAACGCGGCGTGGACACCGCTGTTTTTCGGCCTGCACCAGCCGGGCTTCGCCTTCGTCGAAATGGTGGCGCTATGGCTGGCAATCGCCGCGACACTCGCAGCCTTTTGGCCGTTCAGCCGCGCCTCCGCGTGGCTGCTCGCCCCCTACCTCGCGTGGGTCAGCTTTGCGGCGGCGCTGAACTTCGCGCTGTGGCGGCTGAACTCCTAAACTTTCCAAACCCGAATGACTGTCCACGCTGCAACTTCACTCCGTTACGTCGCCGCTCTTGCATTAACTGGCCTCACGATCACCATGAACACCCACGCTGCTCCCGAAAGAATTCTGTTTGATTTTCAAGCTCCGACCACCTCCCCTGCCTGGCAGACCGTTAACGACGACGTGATGGGCGGCGTGTCCGCCAGCCTATTCCAAATTCTCACCAACGGCGGCGCGGTCTTCAGTGGCATCGTCTCGCTGGAAAACAACGGTGGGTTTGCTTCGGTGCGGTCGTCGCCGGCGCGCCACGATCTGAAGGGCTGCGGGTGCTTCGTCATCCGTCAGCGCGGCGACGCACACCGTTACAAATTCACCGTGCGCACGGAAACAGGATTCGACGCGCCGCTTTACCAGTGCGCCTTCCAGACGAAGCGCGGGGAATGGGAGGAACATCGGCTGGCGTTCAAGGACTTCGTGCCGACCTTTCGCGGCCGCATCCTGAGCGGCGTGCCGCCGCTCAACCCGGCAATAGTGACCTCGGTGGGCTTCCTGATTTCCGACCAGCAGGAAGGGCCATTCAAACTGGAGGTGGCGTGGATCAAGGCGGCCCCCCGCTTGGGCAACTGAGCATGAATATCCTCGTCACTGGCGCGAGTGGTTTTATCGGCTCTGCTCTGGTTTGGCGGCTGACGAAAGCCGGGCATCGCGTCGTGCCGCCACGCCGCGCTCCTGCGACCAAAGAAGCCGGGCCAACTTGGAATCCGGACGCCGGAGAAATCCACCTCGAACCATACGCGTCCAAATCATATCACCTTGGCTGCAGCCGCGGCGAATCTGCCTAAACTCGCTACAGAGTACTCCCATTGCCTTAAACGTTCCGATCATTATGATTGGAACGCCGACTTCGTTGGTAAGCTGCACAAAGAAATTCAATAGTTTCTCGGCACCCCCCGACTTAGCAACGCTGACATGTTGGATCTCGTCAACCACCAGCAACCCCAAAGCGTGAATACTTGCCACCAGTGCCATGGCATGGATTGGTTGCTCAGTGGTTCGCCGCCCACCACGGGTGTGGTCCCGGAAGTACGTTGTGCCCAGCAAGGAATCGACCGCTCGCAGGAAATCTCCGCAAACAGCCTTGGTGCTGCCATCATAAGGGCATGGCAAAACCAACCAGGGGATTTGAATCAAGCTGAACGGCCTCCCGCGCCGGCTTCGTTGATTTCTGATGCGTGGCAGGCGCCCAGTCCGGCCACCGCCTTTTCAGTTGGTGGACGTATTGTTTGGAGCATTTCGCCTCATCCGCTGGTCGAATTGAAGGTAGGACGGGGCAGCCCTGGACAGTCTTGTTCGCAGCCGACGGGGGGGATATCCTTGCCAGGAATCCGCCGCTAACGCAAATGCTTGCCACGATCCGGCAAGGATATGGGCACAGGTATCGTCTGGAGAATACGGGGCCAGGCAAGGTTATGCCTGCAGGCCGACGAAAGAACCGGCGCAACATTGCAGATGTACGGTTTCCGGACTGGGCGACCGCCTTGGCAAGGAATTCCTTAAGTCGGCGGCAAGCTTATCGCCGGATCGGCACGTTGCCGTTCGCCAAAATGAAAGAGTGCCTCCTATCACGAGGCCGGCATCCCCTGGTACTGGCCTTGAAACAATCGGCGATTCCAGTCATAATAGTCAAATGAATGGTCGCATCCTTCTCTGGTGTGTCACCTCGGCGCTGGCCGGGTTTCTCTTCGGTTTTGACACCGTCGTCATCTCTGGAGCCGAACAAACCATCCAGTCGCTGTGGGGACTGGGCACGGGCATCCACGGCATCGCGATGGGCGCGGCCCTCTACGGCACTGTCCTGGGTTCGTTGCTCGGCGGCTGGCCCGCCGACCGGTTCGGACGCAAAGCCACGCTGCTCTATATCGGTCTCCTTTATTTGGCCGGGTCCGTCTGGTCTGCGCTGGCCGCCAACGTCTATTCCTTTATCGTCGCGCGGGCCATCAGCGGTCTGGCCATAGGCGTCTCCACGGTGGCGACCCCGCTTTACATTTCGGAAATTGCCCCGGCCAAATATCGCGGCTGCCTGGCAGGCATGTTTCAATTCAATATCGTTTTCGGCATCCTCGTCGCCTATCTGTCCAACTCGCTGTTGGCGGGCACGGGCGCCAATGCCTGGCGCTGGATGTTGGCGGTGGTGGCCTTCCCATCGCTTCTCTACACTCTGTTCTGCCTGGGCATTCCCGAAAGCCCCCGTTGGCTTTTGGGCCGGAAGGGCGACCGTGCCGCCGGCCTGAAAGTTCTCCGGCTCATCGAACCCAACGCCACCCAGGTCGAGATCGAAGCCCAGGCGGACGGGATAATAGCCGCCTCCTCCGAACAGGGCACCGCCGCGCATTTCTGGACTTGGCGGCTGCGTGTCCCGATCCTGCTCGCCATTCTCATCGCCTTCTTCAACCAGATGTCGGGCATCAACGCGATACTTTACTTCGCCCCGCGCATCTTCAAGCTGGCCGGCCTGGGCGCCCAAGCCGCCCTGCTGAACTCCGTGGGCATTGGCGTGACCATGCTCATCTTTACCTTTGTCGGCATGGGACTGGTGGACAGGCTGGGCCGGCGCGCCTTGCTTATCATAGGCTCGCTGGGTTACATCATCTCGCAGGCTCTTGTGTCTTGGGCCTTCTTCACCGGGCATTTCAGCATCGTCCCGGTCTGCATCTTCGTCTTCGTGGCGGCGCACAATATCGGCCAGGGAGCCGTCATCTGGGTCTTCCTTTCGGAGATCTTTCCCAACCGCCAGCGCGCGGAGGGCCAGGCGCTGGGCTGCTCGACGCACTGGATCTGCGCCGCCCTCATCACAACCTTCTTTCCGCGGATGGTTTCGGCTTTCCCGCCGGGTTACATCTTCTCGTTCTTTTCCTTTATGATGGTTCTCCAGCTCATCTGGGTGAAGACGATGGTTCCGGAAACCAAGGGCGTGCCGCTGGAGCAAATCCAGAAACAACTGGGAATCGAGCCAGCCTGATGACGAACCTCAGATCAATTAAATCACCCGCTCGTTGCCGCCGTCCACCGGAACCTGCGCGCCGGTGGTTTTGGCAAAGAGCGGCCCGCACATCTCGGCGGCCAGCGCGGCCACGTCGGCGCTCTTGATTTCGGTTCGGAGCACGTTGTTGGTCTTGTATTGCTCGACCGTCAACCCGTAATGGCGCGCGCGCGATTCGAGCACTTCCGGCGTCCACAGGCCGGTGTCAAACACCTGGTTGGGATGGACGGAGTTGATGCGGATGCCGTCCGGCCCCCATTCCAGGGCGGCGACGCGGGCCAGTTGGTTCATGGCCGCCTTGGACGCCGAATAAGCCGCCGCGCCGGGGCCGGGAGCGGGAACGTTCTTGGAGCCGATAACAGCGACCCGGCCGCCGTTGGGAGCCAGTTTGAGCAAGGGATGGCATTCGCGCATAAGCGCCAGGTTGGCGTCCAAATTGATGCTCATAACTTTGCGCCACGTTTCATCGGTCATTTGAGCAATCGGGCAACCCTTGGGGAAGATGCCGGCGTTAAGCACCAGCATGTCCAGGCCGCCGAAGCAGCGCACGGCCTGTTCCAGAGCGCCGACAACCTGAGCGGGGTCGGTCAGGTCGCACACAAAGCCGCAATAGTCCGGGCGTTCATGGAGCCGGACAATGGCCGGGTTCAAATCCAAACCGACGACGGCCGCGCCGCGGTCCAGGAAGGACTGGACGCAGGCTTTGCCGATGCCGGAGGCCGCGCCGGTGACGAGGGCAGTTTCGCCTGTGAACATCAGGGGCTTGAGCGCCCGGCGCAGCTTGGCCTGCTGCAAATCCCAATACTCCATGTCGAACATGTGCTGCTCCGCCAAGGCCTGCCAGCCGCCCAGGGCCTCGGCGCGCAGAATGATGTCAATCGTTTGACGATAAATGTCGCCGGCGATGCCGGCTTCTCTGGCTGTGCGGCCCGCCGCGCATAATCCCAGGTCGCGGTCAAGAATCACACGCGGGGCGGGATCGAGCATCGTCAACGGCCGGCCGGCGGCGTGTTTCTCGAAATAGCGGGCGTAGGCGTCGCGGAAAGCGGGCACGTCGCGCCCGACCAGCGGCACGCGTTTGGTGCGGGTGACGTGATCGGGCGTGGCGGCGCCGCGCTGGGAAAGTTCCCCAACGTCCGGGCGCCGGGCAAAGGCGAGGCAGACCGCATCGGAACGAGTCTGCAAAATCATCGGCGCGCCCGCCGCGACGGAAATCTCCCGGCGCAAGGCGGCAATTTCCCGTCGCATGACAGGAGGCGGCGGTTGAGCTGCCGCGGGGATGTGGACATTCCAGGCCTGATGTTGCGCGAGGTATTCTTCAGCGCGCGTGACCAGTTCGATCATGCGATCGTAGGAGGTTTTGGCCGTCTCGCCGAAGGTGAACAAGCCGTGGTTCATCAATACGATCCCCAGGGTGCCGGGACCGGCCAGTTTGGGAAACCGTTCGGCACAAACGCGCGCCAGTTTGAAGCCCGGCATGACGTAGGGAATAACAACGACGGAATTGCCGTAGATTTCAACCACGCGATCCTGTCCGCCGGGAGCGTTCATGAGGGCGAGCAGCGCGTCGGCATGGGTGTGATCAACAAACCGGGCAGGAAGCAGGGCGTGCAAGATCGCCTCGACCGAGGGCATGGGCGCCGCCGGATCCGTCATGGAGGCCCGGAGTTCGTTGACCATTTGCAGGTCGGAGAGCGTTTCGAGTCTTGACAGCCGGAGCAGATGCGCCAGGCGGCAGGGAGCGAAACCGGCCGGAGTGATGGATTCCAAATCGCAGCCGCTGCCTTTGATGAGGAGGATGTCTTCCTGCTCGCCGAAGACATTCGGCTGGCGGATTTTGACCGAGGTGTTTCCGCCGCCGTGCAAAACCAGGGTCCGGTCCCGCCCCAACAGACGCGAGCTGTATACGCGCAACGCCAGATCGTCCTTGCATTGGGCTGCTTCCTGGGGGTTCCAGAGATTCTTCATTTTTTCAGTATGTCAAGCAAAAAACGGACATTGGCGGCGGGGGCCTTGCCGTCGAACACCGCGCTGCCCGTCACGATGACATCCACACCCAGTTGCGCGATTTCGGCAAAATTGTCGCGCGTGACGCCGCCATCGAGGTCGATGAGAATTTTTTCCCCGGCCATCTCTTTGAGCCGGGACAGGCGGTCCCGTGTAGCGGGGATGAACTTTTGGCCGCCCCAGCCCGGGTTGACCGCCAGCAGGACAACCAAATCCAGTTGATCGAGCAACGGTTCGATGGCGCACAGCGGCGTGCCGGGATTCAGCGCGAGGCCGCGGACAATGCCGCGGGCCGGATCGTTGGCATTGGTCATTTTCCCCAGGGCCTGCAATGCGCGATGAATATGCGGGGAGGACTCCGCATGCAGCGTGATGATATCGGCGCCCGCCGCGACGAAACTCTCGAGCTTGCCCAGCGGTTCGTCAATCATGAGGTGGACATCCTTGAGCAAGGGGGTCTTGAGCGCAGCGATGACGGGAGCGCCGAAGGTGAGCATCGGGCAAAAGCTGCCATCCATCACATCGAAGTGCAGGAGCTTGACGCCGGCATTCTCCAGCAGTTTCAATTCCGAACCGAGAGCCATCCAATCCGCGGTCAACATTCCGACGCTGATCTGCGGGGCCTGCAGGCGGAGTTGCTCCAAGACTGACGGGCTAGGCATGTTTGGGCTTTCCGGCCAGCTCCTTTTTCTTGAGGGAGAGGAACAGATCGTGCGCGTCGGCCGGCTTCATGTTTTTATGAACGATGTTTTGGATGGCCTGCATCATCGCTCGGGGAGCTTCGCTCTGGAAGATATTGCGGCCCATGTCCACGCCGGCCGCGCCTCTTTGGATGGCGTTATAGGCCATCGTAAGGGCCTCCAGCTCGGGGAGCTTTTTCCCGCCGGCCATCACGATTGGCACCGGACATGAAGCCGTCACCGTTTCGAAGTCTTCCGGGCAATAATAAGTTTTGACAATGTGCGCGCCCAACTCGGCGCAGATACGGCAGGCCAGCCGCAGATACTGGGCGTCGCGGACCAGCGCTTTGCCGACCGCCGTGACCGCCATGGTTGGAATGCCGTAGCGCAGTCCATCATCCACCAAGCGGCACATATTGTGGACGGAGCGGGTTTCGAATTCGCCTCCGATAAAGACCTGAAGCGTGACGGCCGAAACGTTCATGCGCACCGCATCCTCGATATTAACGGCCAATTCCTCGTCGGACAGTTCCTTGAGAATGCTGGGCCCGCCGCTGCACCGCATGACAATGGGTTTGGTCAACGTGGGGGGCACCGTTGTCCGCAGGATGCCCCGTGTGAGCATCAAGGCGTCGGCCATCGGCATGAGCGGCACGATATTGAGGTCCACGCGCTCCAGGCCGGTGGTTGGCCCCTGGAAATAGCCGTGGTCAATGGCCAGCATCACGGTGCGGCCCGTTTCGGGATTAAATATGCGTGACAGGCGGTTTTTCATCCCCCAATCCAGCGCACTGGCGCCCCGCAGGAAAAAGCCATGTTTTTCCATCGGGATGTTTTCGTGGTAATTCTTTTCTTTTGCCGGCTTTGTTGTCTCTGCTTCAGGCATAATTCCTTTCAAGTTGCTTTGTTGTTAATCGCTCAGGCTGTTTTTGTAATTCGCTGAATTTCAGGGTCGGTAAAAATGTCATTCTCATCGGTGCTGCGGGTGGAGAACTCGCTGACTACAGCTCCCTTGTCACCGGCTTGGAACCAGTGCAACGTGTTGGGCGAAATGGTGAACTGGTCGCCTGGGTTAAGTTCGATCTGGCGCCACACCGTATAAGTCTTCTCGCGGCCTTTGGGCGGATGGCAGTGGAGAGCGGTAGTTTTCCGGCCCGCCAGGTAAAGCCACACTTTGCCCCACCGGCAACGAAAGGTTTCTTCCTTGCCCGGCTTGGAACCCACCCGAGGATGCTTATGTTCGGGGCAGGTTTGGCGCGGCCACATGGCCAATTCTTTGGCGCAACAGCGGCGGGTGTTGACATAGACCAGCACCGCCAGCCCGGTTTGTTCGAATTGGCCCAAGCCAAAATCGGCCGTTTCAATCCGCTCTTTTTCGGCGGGCGTGATGTGGATGCCCGCCGTGCGAAAAAGCGACGCGGCTTGCTTCCGTCGCTGTGCGGCTTCTTTTTTACTTAGCATAGTCTGGGTTTCCTTTTCCGGGGCGCTCAGGAAGCCGCCAACCGTCGTCCTGCGGCGGCGATTCGGGCGGTATCCGGGCGATAGGCGTTCTCGAGAGGTGGAGAAAACGGAACAGGAACATCGGGCGACGCGACCCGCGTCACTGGCGCCATCAAACTGTCGCCAAAGCGTTCCATGATTCCGGCGGCGATTTCGGCGCTGACGCCGCCCGTCTTCGGTCCTTCCTCCACGATGATGACGCGCCCGGTCTTGCGTACGGACTGGCCAATGGCATCGTAATCCACGGGAGAAAGACTACGCACATCCAGGACCTCCGCGTCAATGCCTTCCTTGGCCAATTGGGCCGCGGCGGCCAGCGCGTAATGCAACATGAGCAGCCAGCCGAGGATGGTGACATGGGCGCCCTCGCGGCGCAGAGCCGCCTTATCCAGGGGCACGGTGTAATCGCCTTGCGGGATGTCGGCGGTGGCATCGATCGCTCCAGGTTCGGCGCGCGCACCGCGCGAGCCGTAGAGCAGTTTGTGCTCGAAGATCAGGACGGGGTTGCCATCGCGCACGGCGGCTTTGAGAAGGCCCTTGGCATCGTAGGCGTTGGAGGGGGCGACGACTTTCAGGCCGGGCACGCCGGTAAAATAGCGTTCCATGCTTTGTGCGTGCTGGGAACCGCGGCCAGTCGCCCCGATGGGGGCGCGCATGACCACCGGCACGCTGGCCGTCCCGCCGGACATGTAGCAGAGTTTGGCGGCATTGTTGATGATCTGGTCGCTGGCCAGAAAGAGGAAATCCCCGTACTGCACGTCCACAATGGGCCGCATCCCCATCAAGGCGGCGCCCACCGCGACGCCAAAGAAGCCCAACTCGGCGATGGGGGTATCAATGATGCGGCCGGGGAATTTCTTCTCCAATCCAAGCGTCACCGTGAAGGCGCCGCCCCAGCCGCCGGGCACGCCAATGTCCTCGCCGAGGCAAAAGACCCGCGGGTCGCGTTCCATTTCCTCGGCAATGGCTTCACGCAAGGCTTCGGCAATACCTAATCGTTTTGTTTGCATAGTCAGGAAACAGGGGCAAAGACATCTTGCAGCAGCTCTTCCGGCCCGGGCTGCGGCGCTTTTTTGGCCATTTCCACCGCCTGGCTGATCTGTTGCCCGACGCTGGATTTAACCTGGTCCAAGTCGGCTTGGGAAATGTCCTCGCGTTGAGTGAGAACGGCGGCAAAGCGGTCAAGAGGATCGCGGCTGAACCAGTCTTGGCGCTCCTCCTTGGGCTGGTAGCCGCAGGTGTCCCGGCGCGAATGGCCGGTGCGGCGATAGGTTAGCAGCTCCAAAAGCACCGGCCCGTTGCCGGCGCGACATTCAGCCACGGCGGAGCGCGCGGTTTCATAAACCGCCAGAACGTCGTTTCCATCCACAGTCTGCCCGTTGAATCCGTAATAGGACGCGCGGCGGGAAATGCGCGTGTCTTTCATCACCTTGCTCACGTGGGTGGAAGCGCCATAGAGATTGTTTTCGCACACGAAGAGAACCGGCAGCTTCCATAACGCCGCCATGTTGAGTGCCTCGTGAAAGGCCCCCTCGGCCACGGCCCCGTCTCCGAAGAAGCAGGCCACCACTTGCGGGGCGCCGCGCATTTTGATGGCCAGCGCCATTCCAACCGCCAGAGGAATGCCGCCGGCGACAATGGCGATGGCTGGCACCATGCCTTTTTTCATATTGCCCACGTGCATTGAGCCGCCTTTGCCTTTGCAGCAGCCGGTGCGCGCACCGAAGAGTTCGTCCAACAATTCCCGCGCCGTCAGCCCTTTGGCCAGGGCATGGCCGTGGCCCCGGAAAGTGGAGGTGATCCAGTCATCGGCATTGAGGCTGGCGCAGACGCCGGTGGCGGTGGCTTCCTGCCCCTGGCACTGGTGGATCGTTCCGGGCATGGCTCCCTCGAGAAAGAGAAATTTCACGCGTTCCTCAAACTCCCGGATCAGCACCATCCGCTCGTAGAGCGAGAGGAGAAAACTTTTTTCGTAGGGTGTCTCGACGGGCATATCAGTGGCGGTTTGCGGCGCGGTTAAGGTTCAAAAGGACTCAACTTCGCGAATGACCGCGCCCAAAAAACCGGCCGCGTACTTCCCGTTAATGACGCGGTGATCGGCCGAGAGCGTCAGAGCCACACGGTGTTGAATGGCGACCCGGCCATCCTGGGCGACCGGCACAGGCCCGATTCTTCCGATGGAGAGAATGGCGACTTCGGGAGGATTGATGATGGCGGCAAAAGACTCGACGCAAGAAGCGCCCAGGTTGGTCACGGTAATGGCCGCGGGCTGGATCCCCCGCGCCTCTCCGCCGCCCAGCTCGATTTCCCGCGCGCGCGCTCGAATATCATTGGAGAGTTCCTCCACCGAACGGCCCGCCGGGGCGGTGATAACCGCGACGAATAGATCGCCCCGCACGTCAACGGCCACGCCGATGTCGAAATTGGGTGAGATGGTGACGCCCTTTGTCCCCGGACGCCAGCGAATGCGCTCAAAGTCCTTGAGCACTTTGGCGATGGCGGAGACAAAAAAGGCCTCCCAAACGGGTTTGGGCGAGGCGGCTTGGCGGCGGCGGATCATCGGTTCGGCGTTGGCAGAGGCCTGCAAATAAAAATGCGGAATGTTTTGCTTGCTCGCCTGCAAGCGCCGGCCAAGAGCCTGCTGCCATTGGCTTAACAGAACGGGCGGGGCGGGCGCGGGAGAGGGGCCTGAAGCCGGAACAGCCGCGCGGTTTCGCGCAAAAAGTCCAGGCCCTTTTGCCGGCGCCGGGGCGGCGGCGGCCGGTGCGGGGGAAGCTTCCGTCTCGAAGAGCGCCAGCTCCTGTCCCACTACGAGCATGTCGCCCGCTTGGGCACGCGCTTCCTTGAGTACGCCGGTGACGATGGATTCGACCTCCGAGGCGGCCTTGTCCGTCTCAATTTCGCACAGCGGCTGGCCGCGCTTGACCGATTGCCCCGGCTGCACGAGCCAGCGCACCAATTTGATGGCCGAATCGGTCGTGGAAAGGTCCGGCATTTTCATTACAACTTCCATGACTTCTAAATCTTTCCCACGGAGATTTCCAGCCGGTTGGATCGAATAAAAGCTTCGGCTTCCTGAGCGGTGAACACACCGTCGGTGGTGCCGATGGCGCGCGTGGCGGAAGTGCCCAAGGCGCTTCCGTAGCGTAGCATATCCGGCAAGTCCCATCCATGCAGGATGCCCGTGATGACTCCGGCGGCAAAGGCGTCGCCCGCGCCCGAGGGGTCTATGACGCAGGCCGGATAGGTGCTGGCACGCCAGCACTCGTTGCCCCGCCCGGCCGTGACGCCTTCACGCCCCTGGGTTATGATGACGGTGCCGGCCCCGCCGGCGAGAAGAGCGCGCATTTGTTCCAACGGCTCTTCGGCGCCCGTCAGAAAGCGCGCCTCGTCGTCGTTGGGAAGGAAATAGTCAATTTGCGGCAGAAGCGCGCAGACGTCGGGAGTGGCGGAGAATTGCCGCGGGATGACGACATCCACCACCGTCACCACCCCTTTGGAGCGGCAGAAAAGGAGCAGGTCCGAGAGTTCGGCCATCCGCAGACCGGGCATGACGCAAAGGCCGCCGAGATAAAAAACCTTTAATCCCGCAACCCAATTGCGCGGGATTTGACCAATGGTGAACGCGCTGTTGGCGCCAAAAAAATGAACATAGCGGCGGTCCTCGTGTTCCACCAGGAGGATGACCGTTTTGCTGGTGGCCAGACCGTCGGTGAAAATCAACTGGCGGCAACCAACTCCGTGCTCCTCCAGCGCCTGCTTCAAGGCCGCCCCCGCGCCGTCGCGGCCAACGCAGCCGATGATTTCCACTCCGACACCCTGTTTGGCGAGGTCAATGGCGACGTTGGCGGCACATCCGCCGACCTTGGTCGGCATGGCATCCACCGCGACCAACTGCCCTTCCAGCGGACATTGGGGCATGGGGCCGCAAATTGTGTCCTCCACCAGGATTCCCGCGCAACCGACTTCAGTCATTTCATTGGTTCTTGAGCTGCAATTTGAATGTCTTGATCTCAAAGGGATGCAGATCAAATTGCAAGGTATTTTGGCGGACCGTGACTTTCGCGCCGGAATCCTCCATCAAATTGGCTTCGTTGGCTGAAAGCACCCTCGCGTGCAGTTTGATGCTGGCGCGGGGGGTTGCCTTACCGCTGGCTTCATAGACGCGGATCACAGTCGTGCCATCCCTGGCCGGCTTCAACGCGCTGAGCACGACATTGGCCGGAGAAACGTCGAGCCAACCCCACGTTGGCGGCAAGGGCCCTGGGTGAGAAGTCAACTTGCACACGATAAGTGGATTGTTGAATTCCAAACCGGTTCGATATACGCCGGCGTCGCGCCAATCCCCGGCATGAGGCTCCAAGGCGTAGTGGAAAGTCAATTCCTTGCCCAGTTCAAGCCCGGTATTGCTCTGTTGCGCCTCCACCCCCCAATAGACGTCAACACGGGTCGCGCGCATGAGCGAGAGCATCATGGTGCCCTCGGCCACATTATTGCCGGGCAGACCACGATTGATCAGCGCGACCCCGCGTTCTCCATCGCTGTAGTCGCTCCAATTCTGCGCGGGGAACTCCTGCGCGTTGGGCCGTTCAATGGCGCCGAAGGGGATTTCCTGAAAATTCCTTCCATTCTTGATGGCCGTTGGCGCCAGCAGGCGGTAGCGCACGAACGGTTCATTATTGCGGATTCGGGTGGTGAATTGCAGCCGCTTAAGGCCGCTGTAAAGCCGTGCGGAGGTGGCAAAGAAATTTGAACCGAAGGGATGTTCCACGTGAAATTCGGAGAATACCGCTCCGCGGATGACCTCGCCGTTTGTCCCCCTCTCCTCTGTGCTGAAGCGAGCCTGGCCTTCTTGCGGCACAGGAAGTGGACGCGTCATGGTCAGATTCTGGCCCCCGTCGAGCGTCTTGTAGAGTTCCCAGAAATCCCCCTTGTCCGGCTCGCAGGCGACGACATTGGCGGGGCCGCGCAGGGCCTGCCACTGGCCCGCCTTCACGGTCAGATTGGTGAGGGCGCCCGTTGTGACATCGAATTCGGCTCTATAATAGTCATTCTCAAGCAAGCCTTCGCGGCTGGTCACGAGGCGGCCGCGCACGGATTCTCCGGTTGTAAAGAGTGGAACGACGTGGAAGAGAACGAAACCGAGCGCCGGAATGTCCCGTGCCACAAAGGCGAATTTGACCCGCCTTAAGCCGCCGTCCTCGTAACGTTCGGCATCCAAAAGCTGGCTTGGAACGACTTGGCCCGAGGCGTCGCGCAATTCGAAGTCATGAACACCGCCCAGGGCAAATCCGATGTCGGCTTCCGCCACGTCCGTCCGCAACCAGCCGAGCGTGTTGAAGACCGCGAGGGCGACGCCCGCGCCGCGAGAATCAATGCGGGCCAACACGCTGTCCTGGCGGGTCGAGATCAATTCGTTGGCCAAACGCTGTGAAAAGTCGTAGCCGCGGACGACATCTTCATAAACGTGATCCATCATCACGCCGGAAGCCAGGTCGTGGGTCACATTGAATAACGCCGGCTCCCAGGCGCGCCAGATCAATTGTTCGTCAACCCGGCCGCCCAACCAGTTCGCCAGCGCCCCGAACTTCTCGGCCGTCGTGAGCAAGCGCTCCGTTTCGCGCATCCGCTCTTTGAGTTCAATGCGGCTGCTATAGACGCCTTGAAAAAGGGGATTGCGTTCGCCGGTGACCACCGGGAGGTCGGTTCGCTTGGCAACCCGCGCTGCAAACTCCCTCGGCACGCCGTAGCGCAAGATAAAAGGCCGGTTAGTCTGGCGGTTGAATTGTTCCACCAGCGCGGGCACCCACAGCTCGGGATCGGTAACGTCCGCTCCATCCATGCCAACGCGATCCAGAGCACCGCGGGAGAAGGGGGCAAGATCCTCGTAACGCTGCTTCATGAAAGCCGTGAAAGCGGCCAGCTCGCGGGGCGGCGAATAAACATTGCCGTACGAAAAGGGCAGCCAGAAGGCCGGGATGCGGGTGCCATCCAAACCCTGCCAGAGAAACTCCGAGGGCATCGTGCGGCGATCTTCAACGCCCCGCGCAAACCAGAACGAATCATATCCCGCCAGACGCAGAATCTGGGGCAGTTGAGCATGATGGCCAAAGGTGTCCAGCAGCCAGCCCGTTTTCACCTCCACTCCCAAGACGTCCCGGACGTAGCCTTTGGCGTAAAGAATTTGCCGCACGAAGGACTCGCCGCTGGGCATGTTATCATCCGGCATGATGTCCAGCCCGCAGACGATTTCCAAACGTCCTTCGGCCACGAATTTCCGGAAGGCGTCCGCCTCCTCCGGGTAACGCTCCAGGAACGGCCTGAAATAAGCCACCTGGTCCAGCGCAAAGCGATAGTCGGGATGTTCCTTGAGCAGGCGGATGGCGGTAAGGATGTGAGGCAACCCCATTTCAAGGTACTCCTCCCGGGTATTGAAAACCGCCCCCTCCCAATGGGTGTGCGGGATCACATAAAACACCCGCTCCGATTGGCTTGGCGGCGAAGCGGCGGCGCAATCGCCTCCAAGCACGCCGGCTGCCGCCAGGAGCGCCCCAAGCCCGGCGATCAGCTTTTTGTCATTTACTCTGTGATTCACTTACAGGCACTTCCCAGGTTTGAAACTTGAAGGAACGCAACTCCGATCATGGGTCGGGATCATCGAATCGCTCACGGCGCGCATCCGTGAATAGGGCGCCGACGCGAATTGTCCGTCGCGCAAAGCGCCTCCGGCTGCGCGGATGTAACGGCCTCCGGGCGGGACCGGCCGGCGTAACCATAGGCGAGGATGAGTTCCTTGACCTTTTCTTTGACAGCATGGCGGCCGGCATCCATGATGTCGCTCTCCCCGCCCATTCCCAAGAAATGATGCGGGTTCATCGGCTCGGCGTAGGCGCCCAATGCTTTGCGCACGGCGGCCAGATAGGCCTGCTTGAGGTTGGTGCCGAAGTTGAATTTGGCGACACCCAGCGCAATGGCTTCGCCGGCGTATTCGGCCGGGAAACCCGTTCCGCCGTGGACGACCAAAGGAATATCCACCGCGTCGTGAATTTTCTTCAGCGACTCCAGATTGATTTTGGCTTTGCCGCGTGTAAGAACGTGGACGTTTCCGATCGAGACTCCCAAGGCGTCAATCCCGGTATCCTGCACAAACGCCCGCGCCCGTCCTGAATCGGTCACTTCACCGCAGCCGTTGCTGATGTCCCAACCATTGGGCAAATGGCCAACTTGCGCTTCGACCGAAACGTGGTTGGCGTGGGCCATTTCCACCACCTCTTTGACTCGTTGTTGGTATTCTTTGGGACCGAGCCGGTCGTTTTCCACCATGACCGAGTTGAAGCCGGCGCGAATGCCTTCCTGGATCTGGGCCAGATCATCGGATTCGTTGAGCAGATAAGCAATGGGCACGGAACTGGCCCGCACGGCTGCGGCCAGGCACCCGTAGAAAACCAACCGTTCGGGCCGCGGCCTCTGGGAACACATCAAAAAGCCGCCGTTAAAACCGGCCACGACCGGCGAACGCAGCTCCTCCGCCGCTTCAATGACGGCTTGCAGCGACTCCAGATTCCACGACTCGCAATAGCAGACCGCGTAGCCTCCCGCCTGGGCGCCGGCCAGCAACTCATTCATCGAAACCAATGGCATTTTCTCTCCTTATCGCTGCGGCCGCCCGGCACTCGCGCCTGTGTGAATATGTTTCATTAAACCTCAAATCATATTGAACTTTAATCAATTTGTGCCATATTCATCGTTATCCTGTCAAACGATAATTCAAGAATTTTTTAATCTCGCCGTCACTGCCGAAAATTTCCGCAAATGGCTGGTGACGGCGGGCTGGCCGGCTGATATGATGCCCGAAATTGAATTGGAACTTGTCCCATGACCCCGAACAAGCCGACAACCCGGGACAGTGATCCGGCTACCGCCCGGGCCGGTTCCCCGGAAACATCCAAGCGTCCGGTGCTCGTTTATCTGCAGGCCGTCCTACCCTCCCTCAACCCGGTGGAGAGGCTCATTGCCCAGTACATCCTGGACGACCCCGAGAGAATTCTCTCCTCTTCCATAGCGGAGCTGCGGCAGGGGTCGGGCGCCAGCGTAGGCTCGATTATCGGGTTTTGCCGCAGCCTGAGCATCAAGGGCTTTGCCGATTTTAAAATCACCCTGGCCCGGGAACTTTCCCAGGGCGGGCTTTCCGCCTCGCAAAAGGCCGGCCACGAGAACGCCTCGGTCTTCCAAAATGTCTTCGAGTTCCAGAGCCAGAATCTGAGGGAAACCCTGCAACTGAACAGCGCCGATGAATTGGAGAAGGTTTCCCGCGCCCTCGAACTGGCCCGTCGCATCGAGTTCTTTTCCATCGGCATGTCTTACCCCGTCGCCTACACCGCCTGCGCCAAATTGAAGCTGATCGGGTTGAGGACCGCCGCCGAATGTGACTCGCATCTGCAAATGATCAACGCCACCCAGTTGCGAAAAGGCGACGTGGCCTTCGGGATTTCCTGCTCGGGCAGCACGACCGAGACGGTCCGCTGCCTGGAAATCGCGCGCCAGGGCCGCGCCACGACCGTTTGCATGACCAACTGCATGAAGGCGCCCATCACCGCGCAGGCCGACATGGTGCTTTACGCCACGCCCAGCGAAATCAAGTATTTTCAGGCGCCCCTGGCTTCCCGCATCACCCAACTGGCGCTGGTGGACGCCTTGTTCGTTTCCATCGCCCTCCGCCGCAAAAACCGCACCCTGGCCCAACTGCAGAGCGCCGGCATCAAGCTTCTGGAACACCGGATTTGACCCGCCGCAACGTTCGACGGCAGGCCACTTTCATGAGGTTTCTTCAACAAGACGGCCACCGGCCGCTTCTCGACCCGGGGGATGCCGTCCACGCGAGTCCATTTACAAGATGTTGATATCACGATGGTTGCATGAAAAACGGAAAAAAGTGAAAAAAAGAACATTTTTCCGTTGACATAAAATTCAAAACTGGTGTATTTAATTGAACAATGTTCACCAACTACACGAACGCGAACAAGATTGACTTCAATAATCAAAAGGCAAAGGACTTACTTATGCGCACCTCATCATTCAAATTGTCATCCCTGCTGTTGCTGGCGATCGGCTTGACCCAGTTCAACGCGGCGGCGCAGACCAACGCGAGCACGCCGATTGATGTCGGCACCGTTGTCAACGGCTTTCAGGACAACTTCACCGCCGCGACCCGCGATCCAGCCTGGATGGTGGTCAATGCCTACAACGAGGACACCTACGTCCAGACCAACGGGGTGCTGCGGGTATTCCCGCCGATCCCGGCCGATTATGAGAATCCCAACCATCTGATTTACAACCCGACCAACGTGACCTACAACGGCGCGGTGCAGGAAGTCCTGGCGCGAATCCGGGCCGTCAACTGGCAGTACTTCGAAAACAACGAAGGCGATCTGCTCTTCGGCATCGCCTTGTCTTGTCAGGCGACTAACAACCCCTCGTCTGGAAATCTGGGCGGTTACTGTTGGATGTTCGCGGACGCCGATGGCAACGCCTATATGGGTGATCCAGAGATTGGCCGTGTTCATGGGTATCAAGCCAGATTGCTGGATGATTATACCGCCTGGGGACCCGGCACGCCCTTCCTTTGGACGACCAACCAGTGGTACTGGATGCGCCTGGGTTCGGATGGAACCACGCTCAGTGCCAAGATTTGGCCGGACGATGCTGTGACGCGCGAACCGACCAATGCGCAACTGACTTGGACTGAGAATGGCCGCACCGGCTTTGCCGGAATCACAGGCTCCCATGTCCCCGGGGTTGAATTCGAGGTGGATTATTTCCTGCTCAAGGCCAGCGGCCTGCCGAGTATTACGGTCAAACCCACGGCCAATCCCCTCTACTTCACCAGCGTGCCGCAGAGTTCGACGAATGCGGTCGGCACTTCAGCCACCTTCAGCATCACTGTCTCCAATTTGGCGCCCGTCACCTATCAATGGTTGGTGGCGCCCTCGAACAGCACCGCCTTCACCGCCATTACCGGGGCCACCAACGCCTCTTACACCACCCCCGCCCTGACTTTGGCCGACAATGGCAACCAGTATTCAGTGCTCGTCACCGAGGGCGCCCTGAGCGACGTTAGCCAAGTGGCCACGGTGACCATTGATACGACTCCGTTCACGCTGGTTTCGGCCACGTCATCGGGAAGCTCGACGCAGGTCGTTCTACAATTCAACAAATCCGTGCAGGTGCCCGCCAATGCCAACGGCTTTTCGGCCAGCGGCCTGCACTTTAGCACTGTGGCTCAGGGAGTGCTTCCGAGCCAATTGGTCTTGAGCAGTTCCGCCTTAAGCTTCGGGACGGCCTACACCCTGCAGGCCAGCGGCGTTGAATCTCTGGCCGGCAATATCCTTGCAGCCACCAACCTGGCCATCAGCCAAGTCTTGCAGATGCCGGCGGAGTTTGGAACCACGGTCAACGGTTACCAGGATGACTTCACCGGCGCCAGCTTGAATACCAACTGGGTGACGGTTCCAAGTGACCCCGCGGTTCTCGCCCAATTCACTCAAGCCAATGGAATGCTCACTTTTGCCACCGACACCAATGTTGGGGGCTATGACCCGGAGCACCTGCTCTATGAGCCGGCGACTCCGTATGATTCGGCCAACCAGGAGGTTTTGGCGCGAATTCGGATCAACAGCGCCTATCCACCTGATGCGGAGGTCCGTGTCGGCGTGGGTGCCTTGTGCGATCCGGCCAGTTCGCCTGTGCCGGGGCTGGGCGCAGAAGCGGTCTTCGATGATTGGCCTTACGGGTTTGCATACAACGGAGTCATGGCGGTGGACTTGGTTGATTACCAGTTTGCCAACGTCGTGGAGAATGTGACCAGCGCGGGTCCAGCTCCCACCAATGCCATTTATGTGCAGTACGGCCAGTGGTATTGGATCCGTGAGAAATGCACGTCTGGGAACCACATCGCCGTCAAATTTTGGCCGGCAGATGGTGTCACACCCGAGCCGGCCACTTTTCCGCAACAGGACGGTTTTACACCGTCCAAGGACAGTCCGCTCTATGCCGGCATCAGCGCTGCATCCGCGGGCGCGGTGGAAAACTTTGACGTGGACTACATATTGATCAAGGCCGCCGGCCTTCCGAGTATATCGGTCACTCCGCCATCTGATCTCTCTTTCGGTCCGTACATCACCTTTACCGAACAACCCGTGGGCGGGGTGGTGGCGGTGAGTACTCCCTTTACTCTGACCGCGACGGCCGCCGGGTCGGGAACGCTCACCCTCCAATGGCAGAGCGCCCCGCCTGGCTCCAGCACCTTCACCGACATTTCCGGCCAGACCTCCACCAATTTGACGGTGACCTTGACCATCGCCCAGAGCGGCACTCAATATCGCTGTCTTGCCTCCGTTCCGGGTCTTACCCTGGCCAGCGCAACGGCGACGATTTTTACCGGTCCGCCCATCTTGCTTTCAGCGCAGACTTTGGGCAGCCCGACGAACGTGACGCTCACGTTTAACCGGGCGATGCAGACCCCTGGGAGCGCCTCGGGCTTTACCCTGAACAACAACGCGACGGTCAGCTCGGTGGCCGCGGGAGCATCCTCCGACGTTTTGGTCCTGACCACTTCAACTCTCTCCTTGGGCACCACTTATACCCTGACCGTCTCCGGGGTTCAGGATGCCTATGGAAACGCTTTGGTCACCACCAATATCACCGTCAATTTCACTGTTTATCTGCCTGCCGAAGTTGGCGCTTCAGTCGCCGGTTACCAGGATGATTTCACCGCCGCCACCCTGGATACGAACTGGATCGCGTTGGGAATTGACGCGGAGCAGAGCGTCAACCTGTTTATTCAGAATGGCGACGGCCTGCTCCATGTTCTCAGCCCGACCAACAGCTTCCCCAGCAATCCCAATCGTCTGCTCTACAACGGCCCGGCTTATGACGCCGCCAACCAGGAGGTGTTGATGCGCTTCCGCATAACGTCCTTTGCGCCCGGCGGCGGCGCGGGTCTCGACTCGATCGGCGGCGTCGCCGTGGCCAACACCGCCACCAACCCCGGCACCAGCACCGATTACTACGGAGCCGGCTCTGGCGGGATTGATTGGCTGTTGGGTGATGACACAGGCGATTATACAGACGTTGCGGGATTCCAAGCTGTCTTTCTGGATGATTGGGCGGCTTGGGGACCGGCTATCAGTTTCCAGTGGACGTCGAATACCTGGTATTGGATGCGTCTCCTTCAAAATGGAACCAATACCAACTCCAGCCCCAATATTTTTGGCAAAATCTGGCTGGCGGACGGAACGGCACCCGAGCCGGCCGCCTGGCAGTTGACGTGGAGCCGGGGTGAACGCACCGGTCTGGCGGGAATTGCAGCCGGCAGTGATCAATTCTACAATGAGATTCCATTCCCATTGTTCACGTTTGACGTTTCTTACTTCCTGTTGAAGGCGGACGGGCTGCCCAAGATAACGGTGGCTCCCAGTTCGTTCTCTCTGGTGCCTCCGCTCAGTCCGCTCCAGTTTACAGCCATTCAACCCTCCAGCAACGACGTGGTACTGCAATGGACCGGAGCGGGCACGTTGCAACAGGCGACTTCGCTCGCCGGCCCGTGGGTTGACATGGTGGATCCAAACGGGGCCTACAGCCCCTACACCATCCCGGCATCCTCGCCGGCGATGTTTTATCGTCTGCGGCAATGAAATCGCGATGCTGACGGTAAAAGAGACGCCGGAAGTTCAACCCTTCCGGCGCCGCCTTGTTGCAAAGAAAAGAGTTTAGAGGTACATTAAAACAGATATGACAACAATTGAAATGGGCGGCGCCGGCAATGCGCATTCAAACCGGACTCGGAGGGGAGGCTTCACGTTGATTGAATTGCTGGTGGTCATCGCCATTATCGCCATTCTGGCCGCGTTGCTGCTGCCGGCTCTGACAAAGGCAAAGCAGCAAGCACAGGGAGTCCAATGCTTGAGCAACAACAAGCAAATGACGACGGCTTGGAAGATGTACACCGGTGACAATGGCGGCTGGCTCGCGTACAATATAGCCGGAGATCTCATGGATAACAATCACACAAACACTTGGGTTTCGGATTGGATGGATTTTACCCCGAATTGGGCTGACAATACGAATTCAGCTCGTTTGCTCGATCCGCAATACAGCCTGCTCGCCCCGTACACCGCCAGCGCCGGCATCTACAAGTGTCCAGCCGACCAAAGCACGGCCCTCGAAGGGGGAACCCCCTGTCCGCGAGTTCGCAGCGTGTCCATGAACGAAGCGGTCGGGCGGTTCGCTGACCCCTACTGGTTGAATTACTTGCAGCCATCGGTGAATTTCACGGTGTTTCAGAAAGAAGGCGATTATGGCGGGATGTCCACTGCCTTGCTCTGGGTTTTTGATGATGAGCACCCGGACAGCATCAATGACGGGTGCCTGGCTGTGGCGATATGCCCCACACTCGGTTCGACAATGTGGGTTGATGTTCCAGCCTCATATCACAATGGCGCCTGCGGGATCGGATTCGCCGACGGTCACGCGGAAATCCATAAATGGCTGGATCGCCGCTCGGTTTTTCCCATTGAATATAATGCCTACCTTTATGAGACTGTTCCGCATATCCAGCCCAATAATCAAGATATTATCTGGTGGGGGCAGCGCACCTCGATCGCCCAATAGTCAGGCGTCATCCCTCTTTTTTTCCAGAGCTGCCGTCCCTGCCTTGGAACCCGGGCCACGTCAGGCGGTTGAGCGCATCCGCAATTTCATCACTGGCTGAATGGAGGTTTCGCCCGGCCGCTCGAAACAGCGACGCGCAAGGTGTCATACAAACCGTGGCGCACGATGAAACTGCGCGGACGCAGCGCACAAATCCCGCGCGTCTCGGCGCGAAAGGCCCGGGGCGTCAGCCCGGTGATCTCCAGGAAGCGGCGGTTGAAATGCGAGAGGTTGTTGAAGCCGCATTCCATGGCCACGGCAGTGATGCTCTCGTCGCCGTCGGCCAGGCGGGCGCAGACACGGGCGACCCGGACCTGGTTGAGGTAGAGCTGAAAATTGCGACCGGTCTGTTTCTTGAACCAGCGGCAAAAGACGGCCGGGTTCATCTTGACATGCGCGGCCACCGCGGCCTGCGAGAGCGGCTCCCCGCTCCGCTTATCCACCAGGGTCAGCACTTGCTGGAGCCGGGGATCGGGCCGGGCCGTGAGGGAGGATCCCGGCCGGGAGTTGAGCAAACGAAAGGGGGCCTCCAGCAGCCGGCCGCAAATTTCGATGAACAGGGCCAGGGCCTCGAAGGAATAGGGCCGCAGCGCGGCGGCCTTCTCCATGCGCCGGCCAATCTGCCCGGCCTGCCGGCCCACGAATTGCACGCCTTGTTCGGCGGTGCGCAGCAGCTTGCGCAATTCTCGCAACTCCGGCATCTGCCAGAACATCTCGCCCCAGCGATCGGGATCGAACTGGATGACCGTCCATTCAGCGTCGCCCTGCTGATCGGGCGCCGAACCCCAGACATGCGGCACGCCCCGGCCCAGCAGAACGAGGTCGCCGCTTTGGAATGGCTCGACCACCAGGCCGGTGTAGCGCAGACCGCTGCCGCGGCGAACCCAGACCAGTTCCAACTCCGGATGGTAGTGCCAGAAAAAGGGGAAGGTCCCGCGGCAGGGCGTAATCATGAACGCATGGTTCTGCGCCTCCACCAGCGGCACGCAGATGGGCCGGTCGCCGGGGATGGTGGCGGTAATCGTTTTCATGGCTGGCCTGAGCTTGGCGTCTGAGAGCGGCCATGTCAATTGCGTATGTAAATTTCCGAACTGCCGGGTAGTCGTTCCCGCCTTGGAACTGGCATATTCGCACCGTCGTTGTTCCGTTTTATATGAACCAGCAAAGGGATGGCACTTGCCGCCGATCCAAGCCACCGCTGCGGCGGTCTCGCGCCGCCGGAGGCTGGCTCATGGAGTCGCTGCTGCTCATTGCCTGGCTGGCCGCCGGGGATTGGCTTTGCGCCGCCGGGGAGGGGACGGCGATTGATTTTGACCGCGAGATTCGCCCCATTTTTTCAGAGAACTGTTACCCCTGCCATGGCCCGGATGAAAACAAGCGCAAGGCCCATTTGCGCTTCGATCGCAAAGATGGGGCCTTCAAGGCGCTGAAGGATGGAGAATTTGCCATCGTGCCCGGCGACCTGGCTCAAAGCCGGTTGGTCCGCCGGATCACGACATCCGATCCCGACGAGCGCATGCCCCCGCTGAATTCGGGCAAGAAACTCACGCAGGGGCAAATTGACCTCTTGCAAGGCTGGATCAGCGCGGGGGCCAAATGGGAGCCGCATTGGTCCTTTGCGGCCCCCCAACATCCGCCCCTGCCATCAGTCAAGAATAAGGACTGGCCGCGCAACCCGATTGACACCTTTATTCTGGCGCGCCTGGAGCGGGAAGGGCTTCAACCCTCGCCGCGGGCTGGTGGGTTGACGTTGCTGCGCCGCGTGAGTTTGGACTTGACGGGGCTGCCGCCCACGCCCGGCCAACTGGCGGCCTGGTCCGCCCGCGCCGATCCGCTGGGCGCGGCGGTGGATGAACTGTTGGGCAGTCCTCATTTTGGAGAACGAATGGCCTCCGATTGGCTGGACGTGGCGCGCTACGCGGACACCCACGGCTTTAACAATGACGCCTCGCGCAGCATGTGGCGCTGGCGCGATTGGGTGGTGCGGGCCTTCAATCAAAATATGCCGTACAACCGTTTTATCACCGATCAACTGGCGGGAGACCTGGAGAAAAATCCCGGCTTGGAACAGGAGATCGCCACCGGCTTCAATCGTAATCACGGGATCAATTCCGAAGGCGGCATCATTGACGAGGAATATCGTGTCTCCTACGTCAATGACCGCGTGCGGACGACGTCCATGGCCTGGATGGGATTGACCATGGAATGCGCCCGTTGCCACGACCACAAGTTCGATCCGATCAGCCAGCACGACTACTACCGGTTCTTTGCCTTCTTCAACAATATTGATGAGACGGGCCAGGAGGGCCGTGTGGCCAATGCCGCTCCGATCATTAAAGCACCCACCGACGAACAACAGCGGGAAATCAGCGCGTTGCGGCAACGCATCGAAGCCGCTGAAGAAAGGATGCAAGAGTTTTTGGACAGGCAAAACTGGCGCAACGTCAAATTTGACCAATTCTCGCAGCCGCCCGCCCCGGCCTGCGCCATGCCCGCCTCCAACCGGTTGGTGTCTCTCGATCTGCACTCGTGGATGGCATCCGCCAAGACTATCACCAATGCCGGCGGCGGACGTTCTTTCCAAGTGGAGGGGAATGTGACTTCGACCGCAGGCCCTCTTGGAGAAACGGCTTTGGTCTTCGACGGTCAAAGCGATCTGAGAACCGGAGGCTTGCCCGACCACTCCGGCCAAGGCTGGGTGTGGGCCGCCTGGGTCCGCCGTGATCGCGCCGAACCCGCCCCATTGTTTTCAACCGCCTCCTTCACCGTGCCGGAGTCATCGGATGATTACGGAAAGGGCGTCCAAATTCTCCTGACCGCGGCCGGGGCGATTGAAGTGCGCAACGCGACTCGCTGGCCGGCCTATTCGGCCAATATTGTGACGCGCGACATGTTGCCGCTGGGTCAATGGCAGCGTCTGGCGGTGGCTTGCGACGGTTCCATCAAGTCGGCCGGGCTGCGCGTGTTTTTGAACGGCCGGGAATGTTTTCCAGAAATCATTCATGATGATCTGACGGCCGGTGTCGGCCTCTCCGGTCCGGCGCAAATCGGCGCATCGGAGGAAAAAGGCGCCCGCCGATTTGCCGGCGCTCTGGCGGCCATCGAGGTCTCGGCCAATGCGGCCCAGCTCGATGACTTGGCTGAGCAGTCGCGCCGGGAGTCGCTTTGCTTCGACGCCGGGACGGCTCCCGCCGCGCGTCATGCAGACCAGAACGATCGTCTGCGCCGCGCCTGGCTGGAGGCCACGAATGTCCATTTTGCCCGCGCGGCCCGCGAAGAACGCCAGGCGCGCGCCGCCCTCTTGAAGCTGGAAGCGGCGGCGCCGGACACCATGGTCATGCGCGAGTTGCCCAACCGGCGGCCTACCCGTCTTCTTTTCCGCGGTCAATACGATGAGCCGCGGGATGAAGTCCAGCCGGACGTGCCGGAGTTTCTGATGCCCTTTCCCGCCGCGGCGCCGCGCAATCGTCTCGGTTTGGCGCAGTGGCTGACTGATCCCCGAAACCCATTGGCGGCGCGTGTCGTCGTCAATCGGTTTTGGCAGAGCCTTTTTGGCAACGGCATCGTCAAGAGTTCCGGCGATTTCGGCTATCAGGGTGACTCCCCCACGCATCCCGAACTGCTGGACTGGCTGGCCACCCATTTTGTTGACAGTGGATGGAACGTGAAGCAACTCCTCCGGCTCATGGTCACCTCGGCCACTTATGCCCAATCGTCCGATTCTTCCGCCGAACTGAACGAGCGCGACCCGGATAACCTGCTGCTGGCGCGCGGTCCCCGCCAGCGTCTGACGGCCGAGATGCTGCGCGATCAGGCCTTGTTTGTCAGCGGACTCTTGTGTGATAAATTGGGCGGACCGCCCGTCTTTCCCTATCAGCCCACAAACCTCTATCAGGGCATTGTCGTCGCGGCCGACTATCCGGGCACCACTTACACCGAGTCCCGCGGCCCGGACCTTTATCGCCGCAGCCTCTACACGTTCTGGAAACGGACCGTGCCCTATCCGACTTTGTCCATTTTTGACGTGCCGGACCGCGAAGTTTGCGTGGTGCAGCGTTCCAAAACAGACACCCCGTTGCAAGCCCTGGCGCTGATGAATGATCCCGTCCAACTTGAAGCGGCGCGCAAGCTGGCCGAACGCATGTTGCTGGAAGGCGGCGGCACTCCCGGCCAGCGGCTTGACTTTGCCTTTGAACTCGCCACCGCCCGGAAGCCGCGGCCCGGGGAGCTGCAGCCGCTGTCGGCGCTTTTGGAAAAACGCCTCGCCGCCTATCGTCAAGACCCCGCGACCGCCAGAGCGTTGATTGCGGTTGGTGCGTCCACTCCCGTTGCAACGCTGGATCCGGTTTCTCTGGCGGCTTACGCCAATCTGGCCAGTCTGATTTTGAACCTCGATGAAACCATCACCCGTGAATAAGCCATGCAGACACCTCTTATTCTGAACCGCCGAAGTTTTCTCACCCGTTCAACTCTGGGTCTGGGTGCTCTGGCCTTGGGCCGGTTACTCGGCGGCGTCGCCCAAGGCGCGGCCTTGCGGCCTGCGGGCACTGACTTCAAACCACGGGCCAAGCGTGCGATTTTTTTGTTTCAGGCGGGCGGCCCCTCCCAGATCGAACTCTTCGATCCCAAGCCTTGCCTGGAAGGCAAGTTCAATGAGGATTTGCCCGATTCGGTTCGCATGGGCCAGCGCATCACCGGCATGGTTTCCGGCCAGGCCCGCTTGCCGATTGCGCCCAGCCAGTTCGGATTCAGCGCTTGCGGCCGCAGTGGCATGAAATTGGGGAACCTTCTTCCCTGCACGCAGAAGATCGCCGATGAGATTTGCCTCATCAACTCGATGCACACCGAGGCCATCAATCATGATCCCGCCATTACCTTCGTCCAGACCGGCCATCAGCAGCCCGGACGGCCCAGCATGGGTTCGTGGGTGGATTACGGGCTGGGGTCGGAAAATGAGAATCTGCCGGCCTTTATCGTGCTGATTTCCGTTCCCAGCGCCGCCACAGCCGATCAAGGGCTGTTGTCCCGGCTCTGGGGCAGCGGCTTTCTGCCCAGCCGTTTTCAAGGCGTCAAGTTGCGCGGCGGCGCCGATCCGGTCCTCTTCTTGAACAACCCCCCCGGCCTGGACAGCGCCGGGCGCCGCCAATGGCTTGACACTTTGGATGTTCTGAACAAGGAACATTTTGCGCGCGCTCACGATCCCGAAATTGAGGCGCGCATCGCCCAGTATGAAATGGCCTGCCGCATGCAGACCTCCATGCCGGAGTTGATGGACCTTTCCAAGGAACCCGAATCCACCTTCAAACTTTACGGGGAATCCGCCCGTCAACCCGGTTCCTTTGCCGCCAATTGTCTCCAGGCCCGCCGCATGGCCGAGCGGGGCGTCCGCTTCATCCAACTTTATCATCGCGGCTGGGACCACCACGGCGAACTGCCGGGGCGGATCAAAGTTCTCACGCGCGACGTTGACCAGGCCTCCGCCGCCTTGGTCACGGATTTGAAACAGCGCGGCCTGCTGGACGAGACGCTGGTTATCTGGGGCGGTGAATTTGGACGGACCGTTTACTGCCAAGGCCGGCTCACCAAGGAGGATTACGGCCGCGATCATCATGGCAGGGCCTTCTCGGTCTGGATGGCCGGGGGCGGGGTCAAACCAGGCCTGACCTACGGCAAGACCGACGATTTCTCCTTCAACATCACGGAAAACCCCGTCCATATTCACGACTTGCAGGCGACCATCCTCGCCTGCCTGGGTCTGGATCACGAACGGCTGACCTACCGTTTCCAAGGCCGCCAATATCGTCTGACCGACGTTTCCGGCCAGGTCGTCAATGACATCCTGGCCTAAGCCGGAACAACGCGGTTAAAACGCAGGAATTTGACAGGATGGGCAGGATTTGCAGGATGGAGAACGGGTCTGCGGAAAAAACACAGTTTCACCATTTGGTAATGCCTGGCTAAATCGGCAGCCCATTCTGTTCATCCTGTTCATCTCAACTTCTTCCTGGCGTGATTTCCATCTGCATGGAAAGCATTCGGGGTTTGGGGTTCCTCTCCCTTTCCCTGCATCGTTGAGCGGAATCCTCTGGCAATCAGCGGCTTGCGAATGCAGAAAAATATATTTTGTATTCCCACACAAATGTGGTAATATGGTGTCTGTTCGGCGCTCGCGCGCCTGTTCTTTGACATTTTGCAGCGGGAAGGGGCCGGGGATGAGTGGCCAGGGGTTGGTGTTTGGTGGTCAGTGGCCAGGGGCAGGTAAGGCCGGGGAAGAATGGCTGAAGGCTAAATCGTAACGATGCAGTGGAACCTTGACGCAAAGACGCAAAGATTCAAAGGCGCAAGGGCAGGAGGCGAGATTGACTGGCTGATCAGAGCTTCACTGTTTGGTGCGCCGAAATGGCCGGATAGAATCCTCTTTGCGTCCTCGCGTCTTTGCGACTTTGCGTTGAAAGCTCCCTGCCTTATTGCATGAAATCGCGCCCGGTCAAGGCTGGTCAAGGCCAGTCAAGGCTGGTCGCACTTTGGCGCCTTTTTACGGAAAAGGCGTCCAATCGGCCATCCAGGGTGGCCATTCACAGGCCGCATCAGGCGCCGAGTTACGGTCAGTTACGGTGGGGGACACACCCCCAGCCGGCATTTCACGCACCGCCAAACGCTGCGTGAAGATCACGCGGCCCACACCCGCCGCCGCCAGGCTTCCGCATTCCCAAAGGCTACGGCGGTGCAGTGGAATCTTAACGCAAAGACGCAAAGGCCCAAAGCTGGAAGGTCAGGAGACGAGATTGACTCGCTGATCAGAGCTTTACCGTTTGGTGAGCCGAAAGAACATGGACTAAATCCTCTTTGCGCCCTCGCGTCCTCGCGCCTTTGCGTTGAAATCTTCCTGCCCTATTGAATGGACACGGCTCAATCGGGCCTTCCGATGGAAAGCGCGGCGAGCGAACAAAGCCAATGAACACGAGATCAAAGCTAATCAAAGTCAATCAAGGTGAAAAAACGCGTCCAACAAGGTTTGATCGAACCGGATGGCGGCCGGAACCGGCAATTTTTGCCCATCCTCGCAGGGACCCCGCAGCCCGCACGGCGCATGCTGCTCCGCCCCTGCCAAAAACTGACTTGCGCCCTGGCGTCGTCCTGTCCAAAAATGGGCATTGACATAAATTCAAGAATATTGTATTTGAATGAATAATGTTCACCAAACAGACGGACATTTGAACACGGCAGGCAAGATCGCAATTATGAACACCCACCTCCCACAACAGAAGAAAGCGACCCCCAATAACATAGTATTGATTCCGACCACGCGCCGCGCGTTTTTGCGCACGACAATTCTCGGCGGCCTGGGCGCCGCCGCCTGGCCGCTTTTGTCCAGACCGGGCGCGGCGGCCGACGCGGCCACCCATTTCTGCTTCGTCATCTGCAACCATTGGAGCTACACCGGCATTGGCTGGCAGTTGGGCGTTGAATCGGATGTTCTCTCGGTCAACGACGGCATGGGGATCTTTGACGGGCCGCCCCACATCAAGACATGCCTGGAGATGGACGCCCGCGCCTACGAGAAGATAGCGGAAGATTTCCCCGAAGTGGCGGCGCGCTTAAAAGGGTACTTGGCGGCGGGCCAGTTGGAATTGATCGGCGGCACCTACGGCCAGCCCATGGGCACCACCATCAGCGGCGAATCCAACATCCGCCAGATCGTTATGGGCCGCGAGGCGATCCGCAAGGTCCTGGACTTTGATATGGTGACCTTCCTGGAGGAGGAGGAATTCACCCATCCCCAAGTGCCGCAGATCGCCGCGGCTGCGGGGTATCGTTACGGCAGCATGGCCCAGTTGGACACTTGGGGGCGCACGGGCATCCCCATGCTCGAATACAACGTCATCGCTTGGAAGGGAGTGGACGGGACCATTCTCCCCACCACGCCAAAGAACGCGCTCTTCCTGAATCTGGCCGACGCCCGGAAGCTGCCGGAATCGCCGGCCTTTAAGAAACTGCAGGCCCTGGGCATGCCCTTGTTTCTCGGCTGGGACGAATTCGGCTGGGAAGACCCGGAGCATCCGTGCTATGTGGACGGCTCGGACAACATCAACAATGCCAAGGCCCTGGCCGGCGAGTATTCCGTCGAATTCGTCACTCTCAAAGAGTATCTGGACAAGTACGGGGCCAAGCCGGAGCAGACGATTTATCTGGCCATGAATGATTTTAACAAGTGGCTCACATGGGGTTTGGGCGGGGACCAGGTGCGCGTCATGGATCGCAAGGTGGAAGGGCTGCTCCTGGCGGCGGAACTTTTCGACGCTGCCGCCGCCGCTCTTGGGGCCAAGTCGCAAGCCGACTTGCTGGAAAGGGCCTGGAAGGATCTTTTGGCCTCGCAAAGCCACGACGTCGGCTTGTGCGAGTCCTCGCGCTGGCAGGGGGACCAAATGGCCCCGCTGGACCGGCTCGAAGACAAGCATAATTTCACCTGGGGCGCGCTGGGCTACAATCTGCTCGACTCTGCCCAGACCCAAGGGCGGGCCGTGCTTGACACCACCTTGAAAACCCTGGCCGCCGGGATCAATTCCCGGCACCAACAGCAAGGACCGCTTGTGCTGACGGTCTTCAATTCCCTGGGCCAGGAACGGACGGATTTGGTTTTGACCGGCAAGCTTCATTCCCTGCCCGAAAAGACCCAAGGCTTTGTGGTCAAAGACCGCGCCGGACTCGTGTTGCCCTCCCAGATCATCACGAGCGATAAGGACCAGCAGGGCAATTTCACCGTGGCCGAGCTGGCCTTCATGGCTTCCAAAGTCCCGTCGGCAGGTTACGATACCTATTACTTGGAACCGGCCGCCAGCCCTGCGCCCGCCGGCCAGACCAGCCTGGTTATTGACGAATCCAAGTTCCTTCTGGAAAACGAGTATTTGCGTGTCGCGCTCGATCCGACGACAGGGGCCATTGCCAGTCTGATGCACAAGGCCTCCGGGCGCGAGATGCTCGCCAGCCAGGGCGGGGCTTTTCCACGCTTTACGGGCGTGCCCAACCCCAATCTTTCCCTGCGTCCTTCGCCGCCGGCCAACTACGACAGCGCCGCTTCCAAAGGGCGCCTGGATTGGGTGGCCCGCGGTCCCTTGTTCGCAACGGTGCGCGCACGGCACCGCTGGAAATATCTGCATATTGAAACGCGGATGACGCTCTGCGCGGGGCGGCCCTATGCGGAAGTGATCACCCGCGTCTTCGCCCAGGTGCCGCCGCTTTTCCGCGGCACCGGGCCGGTGGATATGAATACCGGCTATTGGTTGTCGTTCACCCCCGCCTTCGAGGTTGCGCAAGTGGTGCGCGATTATCCGCTGGCGGTCGAGGCGACCGTCAAAAGTACCTTCCATGCCTTGACCTTCGCCGATCTTCTGGGCAAGGAGGGCGGACTGTTGCTGCTTCATCCGGGCACGCAATGGTTTGCCCGCGACGACAAGGGGGCGGTGGGCAACCTCCTCATGCGCGAATGGGAATCCAACTTCACCGGAGAATACGGCTGGCCGCTCTATTCGGAATACCGGCACGCCCTCTGGCCGCACGGCTTGGAAGAGATGAGCAACGCCGCCCGACTGCGGGCCGCCGCCGCCTTTACCCGGCCCTTGCTCTGCCACGTGGACATCCCTCGCAATGGCCGGCAGCCGCCCACTGGGAGCTTCATCGAACTGAAACCCGATACACTCCTGCTTTCCTCTTTCCGCAAGACGGCCCACGGCCTCGAACTGCGCGTGTTGGAAAACGAGGGCCAGGCAGCGGAGGCAATAGCCGAAGTGGGTCTGCCGATCAAGGGAGCCGTCGAAACAGACCTCTTGGGCCGTCGCACCGGCGAAATGGCCCATCAAAAAGGCCGGTTGACCTTTCACATTGAACCATGGAAGTTCCGCACCTTCCAGTTGACGTGATTATGGTCAACCCAAACAATCCGCGACGCGATTTGAGCGAACACCGCCACGCGCACCCATCGCCAACTGACCGCGGCCGGATGACGTCCAAGCAGCGCCTGTGCTGTGCGCTCGAACGACGCCAGCCCGATCGCCTGCCGGTGACGACTTTGTGGCCAACCAAGTGAGGCTGGAACTGCGTGCTGGCGTACAACCTGGGCAAGTTCCTGCGGCAGGCGGTGTTGCCCCGGGCGGTGCGTCACTGGACGTTGACGACGCTGTGGGAGAAATTGATCAAGATCGGAGCGAAGGTCGTGCGCCATTCCCGGAAGGTGGTCTTCCGGATGGTGGAAGTCGCGGTTCCACGAGAGCTGTTCCGGGCGATTCTGGAAGGAATTTGGCGGCTGAGATTGGCAACCGCACCGACAGGATGAAGGCCGAACATTTCAAGACACCGGAAACTACGGAGGAGGTGTCTTCGCAAGGGCGGAAAGCCGTGTGGCAAGGAGCAAAAAAGCACCGAAATACCCCATCTGCCTGAGACAAACCGAGCGCGGACTGGAAAAAGGACTTGCAAATCTGTCGAGCAGGAAGAAAATCACGAAAAAGGCTCACGCTGTTCGTGGGCAAGAATCCAAATGGGAAATATCAATTAAACAATTATAGCAAGAAGACGAAGCGACCCGCAAAAAAACGAACAACGAGCCCGCCTGTCGCTGGGCAATCCGCGGCCTGTATCTGGCCGGCAGGGTTTATGATTTCGTAATTCTCTGTGCCCGGCGTGGGCGGCTGCAACGACAGAACGATCTGAACGGAATCCAAACATGAAATCGCCCCATAACATAAGAATCGCCCTCCGCGCTGCGCTAGCCATCGCTTTGTGCGCCGGCGGATTGGCACTCCGCGCCCAATCCTATTCCAACGCCGTGATGGGACTCCACCCCATCATCTATTATCCATTGAACGACACCACGCCCATTCCCAACGACGGCTTTGCCAACACGGGCGCCGCCGGGGCTCTTGGATACATGTTCGATGAATACAGCGCCAACTACGCGCCGACCCACCGGGCCGCAGCAGGCCCAATTGTGGCCGAAACGAACATGGCGCCTCACTTTGATGGCGCATCAAATTACACCTTCACCCCCTATGGCCTGGCGGTAGATCCCAGCTCCGTCGGCGGCATCCCGCAGAATCCTCAGGCGCCCTTTACCGTCGAAGCCTGGCTCAATCCCGACAACGCCACTCCCACGACGGCCTGCGCCCTGGCGTTTGGCCAATTCGTTCTTCGCCCATACAGCGGCTGGCTGATGTACCAAAACGGCAACAGTTGGGAATGGCAAATGTATGACGGCACCAATACCGCCGGAACACCGGCCGCCATTTTGGACAGCGACTCCACCCCGACGCCGGGAACATGGAACCACGTAGCGATGGTTTGGGACGGCACCAACGCTTCTCTCTCCGTGGACGGCGTCTTGAAGGCCGGCCCGGTGGCGGTTCCGACCTTCGCCCCGGTCAACTATTTCACGCTGGTGACCAGCGGCAATTTTATCACCGGGCCGACGATTGGGGAACGCAGCGACATCGTTCAACTGAGCACTTACGGCGCGTCAGACACGGTCACAGGCACTTCCTTTCCGTGGGCTGGCTACGCGGCGGAGGTGGCCTACTATACCAATGCCCTCTCGCAAGCCACCCTTCTTTCCCATTACCAGAACGGCGTCAACAGCGGCTCTGCCCCCGGCTCGTATGAAACGCTGGTCCAGGCCAGTCATCCTTTGCTGTTCTACGTCATGAATGACCCGGGCCTGACCACCCTCGGGACGGCTGGAACGGTGACCACCCGCAATTACGGTTCGCTCGGCAGCCCAGCCAGCGACGGCACCTACGAGCCGGGAACGGCGGTTGTCCCGGGTCTCCCCTATGCCGGATTCGGTCCCAATCATACGGCGGTGAATTTTGCCGGCATTGGCTACCTGGCCGGGGCCGGCACCTACACCAACTCCGGCATTATGATACCCCCCATGAACGGCGTCGTGGTCAATACCTTCACCTTCACCTGCTGGGTCTATGAGCGGACGCCCATCCAATACGCCAACAATTTCTTCTGGCAGCGCGGCAACGGAGATGTCGGCGTCTGGGCCAACAACTGGTTCAATCCTCCCGATCAGCTTGCCACGATCTGGAGTGGCGCGCCCACCAACGGGGTCCTGGCCGATTACGGTGTCGTCTGGCCCACCTCCCTGCTGCCGGCGACCAACTTCTGGAATTTTGTGGCAACGGTGTGGACGCCCACCAATGTGACCGTCTATGTCAATGGCGCGGCCAGCCTCTATCAGACCAGCGACTTCGGTTCCAGCCAGGGAACCAGCATTCACTTTCCGAGGGACTTCAGCGCGGGCACCTTGTGGCTCTGCTCAGACCCGGCCAATACGGGAATTGTCGCGCCGTTCATCATGGATGAGGCGGCCTTCTTCACCAATGCGTTGACCGCCGCCCAGTTGCAAGGCTTGGTGGACGCCAGCGGGCTGACGCCGGAGATCACCAGCCTGAGCGCGGCGCCGGCAGCTCTCTACGATGCCGGCCAGAGCGTGAGCCTGATTGCGACCGTTTTTGCCAGCTCATCCAACTACAGCGCGCAGTGGTACAAAAGCGGCGCTCCCACCGGCACCCCGATTGACACCTTTACGCCGAGCAACATCTTGGCCTTGTCCAACCTTCAAGCGAGCGACTCGGGCACTTATACTCTGGTGGTGACGAACAGATTTGGCGCGTCCACCAGCGCGCCGTTGGTGCTGCACGTGGAGGCGGGCTCGCCCATGATCAGCCAGCAGCCCACGCCCGCGGCCGTCACACGGTTCATTAACGGCTCGGTCACGTTCACCGCGGCGGCTCTGGGCAGCCTGCCGCTTTCGTACCAATGGCAGCACGGAACCAGCCCGATCAGCGGCGCCACCGCCACCAGCCTGAGCTTGACCGGCGTGCAGCCCGCCGACGCGGGGAGTTACAACGTGGTGGTCTCAAATCTTCATGGCTCGGTGACCAGCTCCAACGCGGTGCTGACGGTGACTACGCCGTCGGCCGCTTATCCCAGCGCCATCGTGTCGTTGGGGCCGCAGGCCTATTGGCGACTGAATGAAACGACGGGGACGAATGCCAATGACTTCATTGGCGGCTTGACAGGGACCGTTGTGGGCGGAGTTACCCTGGCCCAGCCCGGCCCCTCGGGCGCATCGTATCCCGGCTTGGAATCCGATAACACCTCCTTTCTGTTCGACGGCTCCAGCGGAGTCATTGACACGCCGCTGCTAATCAACGGCGAGGAAGGCACCTTTACGGCGCTGGTCAATGTCCCGGCCGGTGGCATCTTCCTTCCAGGCATCCTGGACGCCCGGGGCGGACCGGGCAGCAGTTGCTCATTGGAACTCTATACCGACGGGGTGACGCTGATGTACACCTGGGCCAACGCGCCGGACACCTGGGGCTGGTCAACGACGGCCAACTTGACCGGACTGCAAGTGACTCCCGGCGCCTGGTGCTTTGTGGCCGCATCGGTCGGCCAGGACCAGACCATTCTTTATGTGGATAACGGGAACGGCCTGCTTGCGGAAACCAACGAGGTCGTCAGTGTGGGTGTCACCAATACGGGTCAGATGGTGATTGGTCGGGACCCGGCATTTGCCTTCTTTAACGGCGGGATTGACGAAGCGGCCTATTTCAACCGGGCTCTGACCCCGGCGGAAGTGATGGGCCTGGACCGGGCGCTTTTCGCCGGTGCGGCCTTCGGCGCGCCGGTCATTTCGGTTCAGCCGGTTCCGCAGTCGGTGTATCCCGGTGGGGCCGCCAGTTTCACGGTGAGCGTGATGGGCGCTTTGCCCTTGAGTTACCAGTGGCAGTTTGACAACGCCAATATTCCGGGCGCCACCGCGGCGTCGCTGGTCATCCCAAGTGTGGCTGAGAGCAACGCCGGCTCCTACCAGGTTGTCGTCAGCAACTCGTTCAGCGCGGTGACCAGCCTGCCAGCCGACTTGAGGGTGTTGACGCCGCCTGTCCTGGGCGTCCCGGGCAATGTGACCTACGGATTGGTGGGGCACTACAAGTTCGACGGCGACTTTACCGATTCGTCCGGGTTTGGGCATGACGGCGTCCCCTACGGTTCGCCGCCATTTATAGCCGGGAAAATCGGCAGTGGCGCCATTAAGGTCTCCGACGACCAGGTTAGCATCTACCAGTGTGTTGCCTTGGGCAATCCGGCCGACTTCCAGTTCAATGCCGGGGACAGCTTTTCGGTCTCTTTTTGGCTGAACTACATTGACACGCCGGGCGACCTGCCCATTATCGGCAACTCGGTCAATGCGACTGGCAACACCGGCTGGGTTCTGGCCGACAGTTTCTACGATGATGGCGGCGGCAACATCACGTGCAGTATTGAAGGATTGTCCGCCGGGGCCTATTTCCAGGCGGTCAATCCGGCGGGGCCGATGAACGACGGCAAGTGGCATCACTTCGTTTTAGTCAATGACCAGGTCAGGGGCGTCATCAACGCCTACACCGATGGCGTCCTGGCCAACGCCGTTGTTGCGATCGGCTTGGGTTCGTTGAATCTCAACCGCCAGATCGTTATCGGCAATGATCCCACCCTGGAATATAACGGCGCCAATGCCGCCGGCGGGTATTCTGTTGATGACGTGGGCATCTGGCGCCGGGCGCTGACGACGACGGAGGTGGCCGGCATCTACGCCGCCGGCACCAATGGCAGCAGTTTCGACACCTACGGGCCGGTGTTGCTGACGACCAAGTTGACCGGAGCCAACCAGTTGCAAATAACCTGGCAGGAAGGAAGGCTGGAGTCCGCTTCGTCATTGACCGGGCCTTGGACGCCGGTGGCGGGGGTGACGGCGCCCTCTTACGTGGTGACGCCGACCAACAGCCAGCAGTTCTATCGCGTCCGATGATCTTTGCCGGCGCCGCGTCAGTTATGAGAACTAATCCGTCAGCAATCGGGCGGCCAAGGGCATTTACCTTGATCGAGCTTCTGGTGGTCGTGGCGGTCATTGCCATCCTGGCTTCGCTTTTGTTGCCGGCGCTGGCCAAGGCCAAACAGGCCTCGCAAGACGGCTACTGCAAGAACAACCAGAAGCAAATCGCGACGGCGGTGGGCATGTACTGCCTGGACAATCAGGAACGCCTGCCCATGATCACGCAATTCGGCAAGGCGTGGGTTGTGCAAGGGGAAAGCAGTCTGATCTCCTCCAATCCCCCGGACTACCCCGACCACCTGCGGCCTCTGGCTTACCTGCCGGATATGCTGTTCCCTTATCTGGGCACCAATAAATGCGCCACCGACACACTGACCCCTGCCCAAATGGCAAACTATCGTCCCACGCCCGGACTCTACACCTGCCCGTCGGCCATCACCATCCAAGCACCCACCAGCGACCTTTCAGATGTCGATTATGGAGATGAAAAATTCTACGCGGATAACGACGGGGTTAGTTACGTTTGGATGGCAATCTACTATAACATCAACATCAACGACGGTTGGGAAGGCAATGATGACTTTGGGCACCCGGTCAGCGGCCGCAAATCCAGCCAAATCGCCAGCCCCACAAAAGCAGTGGACGTTTTTGAGATGCCTTACCACGATTGGCTCTACCAGCCGCACTTCAAAGGACAAAACGTCTGCCACCCGGACGGTTCAGTGACCCGGTTCAAAGGGTATCCGGCTATGACCGACTGGTATTTCGAGAACAGCGAGTACGGCTGGGATATCAGCACCGCATCCCCCAATCTCCACTAACCAAGGCCGACTGAACAGGGGACAGTTTGGTGAATCGGGTTTGCAGCCGGCGGCTTGGTCGGCGCGCGAACCCAAGTTGCCGTTGGCGGTGCGGGACAGAATTATCGAGATCAAGAAGCAGGAGCCGGCGTTTGGTTTTGAACGCATCTCGCAGGGGTTGCGCCACCGTCAGAGAAAATCGCCGATTACCTTTGAATGCGGGCCGTTCCACCCTTCATCACGTGCAGGACTTCCTCGAGTGTCACTTGGGACGTGTCACCGCGCGTCGTTTGCAGTAGCGCCCCGTGAGCCGCGCCAAAATTGACAATTTCCTCGGGCGTCATCCCTTTGCTAAATCCGTACACAATTCCACTGGAAAACCCGTCGCCACCGCCGACGCGATCTTCGATTTCCATGTCCTTGAATTGGCGTGCCTGGTAGAACGCCCCTTCGCACCAAAGGATACCGCCCCAATTGTTGATCAACCCGCTTTTCACTTCTCGTAGCGTGGTGCAAACGGCCTCGATATGCGGAAACTTCTTGACAACTTTTTCCACCATCTGTTTGTAAGCTTCAAGCTGCAACTCTCGCAGGTCTTCCTTCGCGCCCTCGACTTCGAACCCAAGAACTTTTTGAAAATCCTCCTCATTGCCGATCAGCACCTGAATGTGCGGAATCAGATCTCTCGTCACCGCGATGGCCTTTTCGCTGCTCCAGAGCTTGCTCCGGAAATTCAAATCGTAGCTGGTAATCGTCCCGGCAGCGCGCGCCGCCTGCAGGGCCGATTTGGTCACGGCGGCAGCGTTGTCGGAAAGGGCGGTCATGATGCCTCCGGTGTGCAGCCAGACGGCCCCCTGTTCCTTGAAGAGTTTGGACCAATCAACGTCTTGCGGCGCCATTTGGCTGGCGGAAGAATGGCCGCGATCATACATCGTGACGCTCGCCCGCGCGCCGGTGCCGACTTCGGTGAAATTGAGGCCGACACGGCTTTTGCGCCCGATTCCGTCGTACTTTTCCAGGGTGACGTTGGACACATCAACCCCCGCCGCTCTGGCATGATTGATGACAATTCGGGCGACGGGATTATCCGGCAATTTGCTGATGAAACCGGCGCGGAGTCCAAGTCGTGCGCAGGCATAAGCGACATTAAACTCGCCGCCGCCCACATCCACTTCGAGCACCTTGGAGAACTCAATTCGGCCATGCCCCGGCGGTGACAGGCGCACCATGCATTCGCCGAGAGAAACGATATCAAGTTTGCATTTCGCCGGATCGCGTAACTTCAAAGCCATGACAGCACATTAATTAGGAGTTCCATCAAACCCCGTCAACTTCAGACATCAAAAAAAACCAGGTCGGCCACCCTCGACCAGCCTTGACTTTGGAGGCGCGGCAAATCAGTCTTTCCAACATCATCTCACGCGTGAGACCTGAGTCACAAAAGAATTATGATCAGAGCGGATGAAAACCCGTTCCGTTTGGATGGCCAGACCGCCCTCATCACCGGCGGGGGGACCGGGCTTGGCTTTGGGATGGCCCGATGCATGGCGAAAGCCGGAGCGCGCGTGGTGCTCGTTGGACGGCGCGAAGATAAATTGGCCAAAGCGGCTGCCGCCATCGGCCGGCGAGCCAGTTTCGTATCGCACGACATCACCCGGCTGAATCATGCCGGCGAACTGATCCAGGCGGCCGAGAAGGCCGCCGACGCGCGGATTTCGATTCTCGTGAACAACGCAGGCATTCATTTGAAACGATCCGCTGTGGATACCACGCCGGAGGAATTTCAAGCTGTGCTCACGACTCACGTCTGTGCCGCACATTCGTTGGTGCGAGCCGTCTTGCCGGGCATGTTGGAACGCCGGCAGGGCAACATTCTCTTTACAGCGTCGATGGCTTCGTTCCTCGGCGTGCCCCTGGTGTTGGCATATTCTGCGGCCAAAAGCGCGTATCTGGGCATGGTGCGCTCCCTGGCCGCGGAGGTTTCCGGCTCTGGCGTGCGCGTCAACGCCATCGCTCCGGGCTGGATCGAAACGGACATGACCTCCAAGGCGCTCCAAGGCGATTCAGAGCGCCTCAACAAAATCCTGGGACGGACACCCATGGGCCGTTTGGGCGACATTGATGATGTCGGACAGGCGGCGGTGTATCTTTGTTCGCCTGCGGCGAGATTTGTCACCGGCATCATTCTGCCGGTTGATGGCGGAGCCAGCATTGGTTTCTAAACCCCTCACATTTCCGAATGAGTTCACCAGCCACACATCACAAACGATCCGCTGCGAGCAAGCACCGGATCAAGCACATCAACTTTTTCAAGGCCGTTTCGCCGCTATCTCGCCCCATCGCCGACAGCACCCATTCCATCAGCGAAATCGCCTTCATCGTCACGCGTATCGAACTCGAAAGCGGCATCACCGGCGAAGCCTATCTTCTGTCGTTTCATTACTCCCGGCACGCGATAGCAGGAGCCCTCAAAGACATCCAGCCGCTCGCGCTCGGCAGGGATGTCTCGGAGACGGGGCGGTTTATCGCCGATTACGAAAAGGAATCAGAGTACTTTGGCCACGCCGGCATCCACCGCTGGGCGCTGGGCTCCATCAACATTGCCATGTGGGATGCCTGGGGCAAGACTCTGGGCCAGCCGATCTGGCGCCTCTTCGGAGTTTGCCACGACCGCGTCCCGCTTTATGGAAGTGGCGGCTGGCTATCTTACACCATCGATGAATTACTCGCCGAGGCAAAGGGCTACGTCAAACGTGGCTTCCACGCCGTCAAGGTCAAAGTCGGTTCGCAGGAATTGGAGCGCGACGTCGAACGCCTCACGCGCGTGCGCGAAGCGGTGGGCGCGCACGTCAACGTGATGATGGATGCCAACCAAGGGCTGACGGCGGGGTCGGCCTTGCGTCTGGCAGAATTGGTTCGGCCGCTCCGAATCGCCTGGTTTGAAGAACCCTTGCCGCACACGGATTTCGACGGTTACGCACACCTGCGCCGCCAAGCCGGCATCTCGCTGGCGATGGGTGAACGGGAATTCGACACGGTCGCTTTGCGGGAGTTGATCCACCGCTCGGCGCTGGATCTCTGGCAGCCGGATATTCTGCGGCTCGGAGGCGTGGAAGCCTGGCGCGTCTCGGCCGCGCTGGCCGGCGCGCACCATATTCCCGTGCTGCCGCACTACTACAAAGAATACGATGTGCCGCTGCTCATGACCATTCCTGACGCTTTCGGATCGGAGTCGTTCGATTGGGTCGATCCTATCATCACTCATCCCATCCGCATGGAAAACGGTTTTGCTTATCCGCAATCAGGTCCTGGCTGGGGTTTCCAATTTAAGGACCATGCTTTAAGTGATCTCTAAATTCATGTCTCTGTCACCGATGCAAAACACCATTCTTCTGAGGAACGTCTTTTCCGCTTTGACGATGTCAACTTTCCTCCTGCTGCGGCCAAGTGCTTGGAGCGGACCGGCTGAGTTTGGCCGCCAGGAAATGGACGGCGCGCTGCGCAAAGCAGGTCTCGCCGCTCGCGCAGGCGACATCGCCGTAACCGTGGCGAAGTCGGGCGCGCCGCAGACCTACACCATCAGGCTTGACGGCCAACACGCTGTCATCGAGGGAGGAGACGCCGTCGGCGCCATGTACGGAGAACTTGAAATGGGCGAACGCGCCCGATTGGGCGGCGCGCAAGCCTGGGAGAAAGGCGTCGTAAACGGAGCGCCTTTTCTCAAGGAGCGCGGACTCAACCTCTTTCTCACCCTGCCGTGGGATTATGAGGCCAATGACACCGATTACCGTCCCGAGTCCCTGACCGACCCGGACAAGTGGTGGTTTCAGAACGACGATTACTGGCGCATGCTGCTCAACTCGATGGCCCGGCACCGGATGAACTGGCTCGATATTCACGGTGCATGGGATGTCAGCGTCACCGACGCGCCCAACCTCTACGCGTACTTCATTCAGAGCGACAGATTCCCGGAAGTCGGGGTCGCGCCCGAGATCAAGGCGAAGAACTTGAAGCAATTGAACAAGGTGATCAAGATGGCCCACGCGCGGGGCATTAAAGTGAGTTTGATGGCCTACCAGGCGCAATTGAGCATTCCCCAAAAGCGCGACGTTCCTTACCCCAACACGGAGGAAGTTGACTATGAATACACGAGGGAAATGGTGGAGAAAATGATCCGCCAGGCGCCTGAACTGGATGCCATTGGCTATCGGGTTGGCGAGAGCGGCAAAGGCGAGTCCTTTTTCCGCTGTTATCAGGAGGCCGTGAAGGCCAGCGGGAAGGACATCCCGCTGCTGACGCGCACCTGGATTACGCACAAGGCCCAAATCCTCCCCTTGGCGCGAGCGAGCGACGATTACAGCACGCTCATCAAATATAATGGCGAGCAATGGGGCCCGCCTTATTTTGTCGCCGGTGGCCGAATGGCGGGATGGTACAGTTACTCCTTTGAGGATTACCTCAGTTCTTCAGGTTCGGAGCCTGCCGTGCGCAATTGGCCGGGAAACCCGATTCCCCAAGACGGAGCTTGGCCGTCCGAGCCTTACAAACCGGTGTGGCAAGTCCGCGCCAATGGCACCCATCGCATTTTCCCTTTCTACCAGCCGGATTGGGTCCGGCGCACCATCGAGACCATGCGGTTGGGAACCGCTTCCGGGTTCACTGTCGAACCGCTCAATGCCTATTACCCCGACTCTCCGCGGTATTATGTCGCCAACCCGGAGGATCTTTACACCAGGTGGATTCTCGACCGCGATGAATCTTACATCATGCTTTGGGGCCGGTACGGTTACGATCCCAAAACCCCGGAGGCGGCGTTGGATTTGTGGTTCGAGGATGCCTTTGGGAAACAGGGGCTGGCCGTCGCCAAAGCATGGAAGATCGCCAGCAAGATCATTCCCACCGCCTACACCTTATATAGCCTGGGACCCGACCACCGCGACCACAATCCAGAGATGGAGTTGGGGGGAGATTTGGACGATTTTGTTGACAATGAACCTTTCGATACGTTCTCGATAATGTCGGTCCGGCAATCGCTGTCTCTGAACGCCGTCGGCGGGAAGGACGGCCGCGTGCCGAACTATGCTTATGCCGGCCGGCTGGAATCTTACGCCGCGCAGGTCCGCTCGGCGCTGGCGGACATCAGCGACAGCGATCTGCCGCCCGCGAGCGCCAAGCGTTTGAAGGAACTGCGAGCGGCGATGATGATGCTCAGCCACTTGGGCGATTACTACTCAGGCCGCCTGGAATCCGCCTACTGGTACGCATTGCCCGACCAGGACGAGGGCCGCCAAAACGCGCGGATACGCGCGGCCCTGGCCCGTTCCAAAGCTGCTTGGGGACTCCTGAGTGATTCCCCGGAGGCGAATTACTACAAGCCCTTTACCGAACGTCTCCGCATGCATACCAATTCATTCCATTGGAAAAACGAGATGGCCGCAGTGGACCGCCTGCTCGAAAAAGTGTCCGCCCAGCCGCGCGACTCCGAACCACGCGCCCAACTCCCGCTTTTTCCTCCGGCGCCCGCGTCGGCGGCGCTGGACTGGACGGCTCGCGAGAATGAAATTGTCTGCACGCTCCCGGCCCGGGGTTTGACCGCCGCGTGGCTGCTGACCAAGCCCCTGCCGAGCACGACTTGCTTTCACAAGACCGCGATGAAAAAGAACGGGGCTGTCTTCGAAGCGCGTTTCGAGAGGATGAACTGCGGTCACCTCATCGCCGCCGATGTGGAGTTTGACGGACACGTTGCCCGCGTCCCCAGTTGGGAGAACTCGGAACCTTACCTTGTCATTCCGAGCCTTCCCGGCCCCACGCCGCTCATTTATGGCAGCGCGGAAGCCCTGTCCTATTTAAAGCCCGAAACGCTGACCCCGGCGAAATATGGCACGCTGCTGCTCCCAACCCGCAGTGAACGATTCTTCGGGGATTTCGATCTCGCGACGAAACGCAAAATTCTTGACCCCGTCGCACGCGGCATGCGTCTGGTTGTGCTCGAACAGAACTACGGTGAAGGGAGTCCTTACTCGTTGGATTGGCTGCCGGTTCCTCCCCGCGTGGCCAACCGCCCCTCCGGCGAGTTTGAGTCCGGCGGCGCGCTCGGCCTGCCGAATATCACGGCGCAAGAAATCCTTCGGCAGACGTTTCTGCCAACTTCAGGCTGGGAAATCTTTGGCAACGGCGGCATCGCCCGTTTCAAGTTGGGCCAGGGCGAAATATGGCTCGTCCAAGCCCGCGCATTTCAACTCGCCCGCCACCCTGCCGCCTCCAAATTTCTCGCGGCGCTCGTTGCCTTGGACCCTGCCAAACCAGTCGTGCTTCTGGATCATCCGGGCGAAAGAGCCGAAAGCACCTCATCGTACTTTACTGACTTGATGAATGCGATGGGTGTTCCCTTCCTCACACTCGGCGAAGTGATCGCCAGGGAACAAGCGATGGATTCATTCAAGAAGGTCCCGGGCAAGGTGACCGATGACGCCGTCCTGCTGGGCCGCGGACCAGCCAAAATGAAGCGTTTCCTTGAAGAGAAGGTGAAACACCTGGCAGCCCGCCCGCTCCCGGCGACCAAGGCGGAAATGGAAGCCGTCAAGCCAGCTCGCCGGCAGGAGTTGATGCGGTGCCTGGGCCTGGATCCGCTTCCGCCCCGTACGCCCCTCAACGCCCGAGTCACAGGCATCATCAAACGCACGGGCTACCACATCGAGAAAATCGTCTTTGAAAGCCGCCCCAATTTTCCGGTGACTGGTTTGCTTTATGTGCCAGATGGTCCGGCGGGATCGAAGTATCCCGTCATTCTCAACCCCCACGGCCATTGGGCGCACAAGAAGATGGAACCCACCGTGCAATACCGGCTCATCTCCCAGGCTTTAAACGGATACCTGGCCTTCATTATTGACAGTCCGGGCTGGAGTTTCGAAGGCGACGCTCTGGTTGAGCGCCGGTACGCGGGTTCCCATATGGATTTCCCGTTGGTGGAAGGTTCGGCCAACACCACTGCGATTTACGTCTGGGATCAAATGCGCGCGTTGGACTATCTGGCGACACGCCCTGAAGCCGACATGACCCGCGTCGGCCTGACCGGCGCCTCCGGTGGCGGCTTGGCAGCGATGTATGAATTCGCCGCCGACGAACGCGTCACGTGCGCCGTGCCCGTCGTGTATCCCTCGAGCCTCGAGATCAACCCGGACAACGGCTGTCCCTGCAATCACGTGCCTGGCGTGCTGCAAATTGGGGACCGCTCCGACATCCTGGCCCTCCGCGCGCCGGCGCCGCTGTTTGTCATCGGAGCACGGCAGGATCAGGAGTTCCCGCCTGCGGGAACACAGCTCACCGGCGAGAAATTGAAAAAAATCTGGGGTCTTTACGGTGCCGCCGACGCGACGGGCTGGCTCATCTTTGAAGGCCCGCATGATTACAACAAGTTGATGCGCGAAAAAGCCATGGGATTCTTCGACAAATTTCTCAAGGGCAAAGGCAATGGCTCGCCTGTGCCCGAACCGCTCATTCAAACCGAAGATCCTTCGGATCACCAATTTCTCGCGCTGCCCAACGTCCCGGATGGGCTCAAAACGATGCGCGACATCGCCCGCGAAAACCTCGCCGACTCCAAGCCGGCCTCATTCGATGATCTTGTGCGCCTCAATGGTGGCATGCCCAAGCGCGCGCCGTTGGCTTTCAAGGTTCTGACCACCAACGCCGCGAAATCGGCGGTTACCTTCCAGTCTGAACCGGGCCTGACGATTCCCGGCCTTCTTTGGCAGCCGGAAGGAACGCCGAAGGGCGCCGTGGTTTTGGTGTCCGAAAATGGAAAAATCGCCGCCGAAAAGGAATTCGACATTCCCGCGCTGGTCGCTGCCGGTTATGCCTGTCTGGCGATTGACGCCCGAGGCACAGGAGAGCTTAAGGGGCTTGATTTTCGCCTCATGACTTACTTGGGCACCGCGCCGGCGTTCGCCATGGCTGTGGACACGGTCGCCGCCGCGGAAGTCATGGATCAGTATTCCCCCACCGTCGCGGTGATCGGTTCAGGGCTCTGCGGCGCACAGGTGCCGATGTTCGCGGCCCTGTTGAAGCCTTCGATTGCTTATGTCGCGGGCCTGCAAGGGATGAAATCCTACGACGAGGTATTGGATTTTCCCAAGGAAGACCAGGATGTCAATTACATGGCCATTCAGCCGCGGGCCAACTACGGACCCACCCTCCAAGCGTTGCGCGCCATGGTGAAGTGCCCGGCGGATTGGAGCACGCGCGGCAGCAGCGACCCGGATTGGAAAAGCCACTTACTCCGGCTGTAAAAGTCGATTTTGATAACAGAGCGGCAAATCGCTTTCAAAAAACGTGCCGGTCAAGTCATAAAGCAGCACATCGAACCCGGCCCCAAGCCGCCCGCCCTCCTTGTAATGGGGCGCGCAGAGCTTTTCGACAAACTCGTCAAAGGCCGCCTCGGCCAGCACGGCGTTGAGTTTGGCGTGGAAGGGATGGACCGAGCCGGTGGCCACTTGAGCCGTAGGGATGAACATTTCGTCTTGTTTGGGAGTGCGTCGTCCAATTGCCATGACTCTCTGACGCCCCAGCTTCAACATTGTTCAGTCAATCATACGACTTTTTTAACGGGCCGCTGGCGTTTCGAGGGGCCGGAAGGCAACAACATGGCGGCCGGCGATCGTGGCGCGTTGGAGCCGGGCCGACTGTGGGCGCACGCCGGCTACACGGCTTCGCGTTGATCAAGGTGTCAAAGCCGGCCTGCCAGACGGAATCGGGCCTGATTTCTGTGTTACATGGAAGCCGCTCACGCGCAAATATGCCGTCTGTGCCCGAAGATCCGCCGTCGCGTATTTTGCAGTGATGGTCTTTGACTCACCCGGCCAAAGTGTGATATAGTTGTCGTCATAATATACCGGGACTACTTCCTGGCCGTTCAACCCTTTCGTCACTTCAGCACGCATGAAAAATGCCAAATTGGAACCTGATATGTTTTGCAGGCTGATCGTTGCCGTCTCCACACCGTCACATGCGGTTTTTAAACCTGATATTGTCACATTGCCATTGGTCGGAAGATTGTTTAGCATCATCAGATCCGCATATCTCGTAACTTCGCAGCCATCATTACCGTGGTTGCCGAAATTAAACGAATCCGTTTGTGTCGAATACCAGTAAATATTATCATCAATTACAGCGCCGGAGGCGTTTTTCAATTGCAATCTGATGAAATAGGTTGTTGAAAGGCCGGAGACATTGCCGATGGTCAGGGCTGGCAGGCTGGCATTTGCGGCAATGGTCCCGATGATCATTTCATTTGAATACTTCAGGGTTAAATCGAAATTATAGACTCGCGCGGATACCTTGTGGTTGCTGTAACTGCCATGGCTTTCATTATTGATCCAGACTGAACTGTCGGTGTAATTATATGATACGTGCAGTGTTTTTGCGCAGGCTTTTTGGGTGGCAAAGGTCGCGCTGTTCGGTTTCATATAATAGTCGAACATGTTCCAAAACATACCTGGCTGGGCGTCGCACAACATCCACATGTACACTCCCGTGGCAGGACGACTCGCTCTGGATTTGAAAGCCGAGTACGATTCATATTGCGCCCGCATGGATTCATATTGGGAAAGCTGCGCTTTTTGACAAAACTCTTGAACACTGCTTGAAATCCCATACCGTTTGTCAATTCCAGCTTTTGTTATGTCAAGACCGCCTTTTGGCGCAACATTGGCGTATGGCGACGTATGATAATCCCAGACGCTGTCTGTCGGCCAGAGGCTTCCGGATGGGATGAATTTTACAAGACTTTCATATTCCGGCAGGATGACTCCGGGTCCTTGTTCGGCGCAGAATCCCCAGGCGCCGCCGCCGAAGTCTTGATCAGCTCCTTCCCAGAAGTATTTCGGCGGCATATAATTATATTCGCCTTCCATTTTAATGCCGTCCCAGGCGGCAGGATCAAGGCAGGCCCAGAGACTCACATTCTTCGCCACCGCGCTGTCGCCCCTGAAACCATATTTGTCTAAAACCTGATTGTTCGCATTTTGTTGCGGATATGACGGTTCAACGTCGCTGCCGTGATTCCAGATGGCCAGGCTGGGGTGATGGCGGAATTCTCTCATTTGCCACTCACACATCGCGGTGACAGTTGAATTTGCCGGACCATTTGGCCCGGCTGTATTGTAATGTTCCCAGGCGCAGGTTTCTCCGAGCATGATGAAAATTCCTTCGTGGTCGCAGATGTCATAAAGCTCATCATTGGCATTCCAGCCCTCAAAACGCAGGGAATTCAGCCCCATCATTTTCAAGTACCCCATTTCGGCCTTGTTACGCCAGTGCGTATATCGGCTGAATATTTCCCAATCGTACCCGGCTCCGCGGCAAAGGATTTTATTGCCGTTGACCTTTACGCCCCACATTCCATCCGGAGTATGATACTGTTCGAATTTCCGGATGCCAAAATTGATCGTTTTGGAATCGCTTTCCGACCCGTCTATCTCAAACCATACTCTCAATTGATAAAGATCCGGTGTTCCCAATTGATAAGGCCACCATAGTTTCGGGTTTGGAACAGCAACGCTTGTTGTCACCCACCTGCTTTCTTTGCCGCTTAATGAAACGTTCTGCTGGAAGGCGATGGGTCTCGTCCCTGCTTTGGAGATCCCGCCTTTTAAGACTCCGGACACGGCACTGCCGCTGCCATTATCCAACAATACCCGCGCTGATACCGTACAGGCGGTGGGATTAGGGAATGTAATACCGGTGATGGCCACGTAAGGGTCTCTGACCCCTACCGCGCCCGAAGCGGTGCGAAGCAGCACATCACGCCACAATCCGGCGCCGCCATCTTTTGGCCCCTCATGCCAATCCACGAAACTTAAATTAAACAAGTCATCGTGCGGCGGATAAATTCTGACTGCCAACGCATTGGTTCCGTGTCTAATTGTGCTGGTGACGTTATATTCGATTGGTATAAAACTATTGCTTGTTCCGGAGCCGATCCGGGTTCCATTAAAATAGATATCAGCGTTGCTTTGAATACCATTAAACTTTAGCCAATATTGCGATCCCGCCCCAGCGGTAAACTCGGTCCGGTACCACCAAGTTTGATTGGTCAATCCCGGCACACTTTTATAGTTTGTGCCAACAAAAACATTCTCGCCGCCATAAACTCCATTGTTGATCAAGGTCCCCAGCACCGTTGACGGGACCGTGGTTGCATACCAGCTTGAAGCATTGTATCCCGCCGTTGACAGGGTTTCTCCTGAAGCGGACACGTTGGTTGCGGAGATCATCCGCCAATTGCCAGTCAGTTTCATCTCACCGCCTGAGGCTGAAACAGAGGAGTTCGAATTGTCTGCAAAACAGACCGCTGCGCCTAATAAGGCTTCGCGGGGTGAATACGCTCCGGCAGCGGCGCCAGTGAAACACGCGATTGCCAGAGTGACGAGCGCCGATTGCGTTATGGCACTGATGTTTTTCATTTTCGAATGCAACCAAGATAACGTTTCCGGCCGTATACTGTCCACTCCCAGTATTGCCGGGGTGAGCGGCCCGAGGCGCGACCGGAAATCCTGGCGCCGGCCGGGATCGCGCGGAGGCAAATCTACTTTTGCAAATGGCGAACCACCGCTTCGGTCCGAGACCGCACGCAGAGTCTTTCGAAAATACTTTTGATGTGGTCGTGAATGGTCCGGGCGCTGATCCTGAGCGCTTGGGCAAGCCGGGTTGGACGGTTTTGCTCTCTCGGGACGGGTGAAGAGAGCAGTCTCGGTCAGTTGACATACAGCTTTGGAGTATTGTAATCTGCTGAAGAATGTTCATCTGCAAATCCGCCCTCGTCACCCTCGCTGCTGGCGCCACGATCCTCGCCGCTGAACCGGACGATTGCCCCAAGCTCGTGCGTATCTCCCAACCAGAGACAGTTCTCGCGCGTTGGCAGGGACAAACGCAACAGATCATCAAAGGCCAGCGGCTTGGTAATTGGACGTTAATGGCAGTGATCCAGGCCGATCCAAAGCATCCAATGGCGGTTTTTGAGGACTTCACGCAGACAAAAGGGAGCCTGGTTCTTACTGGAGAGGATGGGAAGGAAGTGGATCTTCCCAAATCACTGGAAGCAACCTTCGCGGAGCCGGCGAGCTTGTACCGCGGCCACAGATTGGAGGAAGTGTTGAACAGTGACCGCGACCTGCTGGCCGGGGAGATCCTGGCAAAGCCTGCCGACCCGGACTTCGAAGAGGTGGCGGCTTGCTTCCCGCCCATTTTTAAGATGGGCGTCTATTCCTTCGTCGGCACGCACAGCTGTTTCGAAAAGGTTGGCATCTTCTACGGCGGTAGCACACCCAATTTCGATCCGGCCGTTTATGTTCCCGCCATCAAGAAAATCCGGGACGAAGGCCGTGTCTGGGACGGCCTGATCGGCGGGTGGTTGCCGGCCATCAGGTTCGTCTACCCCGAGAAACCCGGCGATTGGTCGGAGTTGGTCGCCTTCGCGCCGATGCGAATCGAGAACGGCAACGCTCGCGTGCAGCCCGTCTGGTATCGCATGAGCCGAATCGAGAGCAATGCTCTCCGATGGGTTCGCTACTTCGACTCCTATCACCCATTCCCGCCTCGCACCGGGCAGCCGGCGGAGCTTTTCTATCAGGACCTGCTGGCCATGCGTGACGGCTGGGACCGTGCCCTGGCGCCCGGCATGAAAATCGAGCTCCCCGACCAGCGCGTCGCTGACATGGCGCGTCATTCTCTGGTGCGTGACATGATCACCCGCATCGGCGCCTTCCCCAAGTATGGCGTCTTCGATCGCGGCTACGGGGGGAGCGAACACGATGGCTTTCCCGACACCTTCAATGCCGACACCACGGCCATGCTGGAGTGGGGCCTGTTCGACTTGGCGCGACAGTACCTCGACAACTACCTCACCTTCTTCGTCCGCGACGATGCGTCGATCTTGTACCGTGGACCCGAGACAGGTCAGTTGGGGCGGATGCTAACGGTGGTCGCGCAATACGCGAACTACACGCATGACTACAAACTCTTGCTCAAGCACCGGCGTCGAATCGACGCGATCGCCAGGCTGCTGCTCAACCTCCGCGCGAAAGCCCTCACCCTTCCGCCCCGAGATCCTGCTTACGGTATGATCGCGGGCTGGAGCGAAGCCGATTCGTGCCTCGACCCGGACCCAGCGCGCTACATGCAGCCCTATTTCTCGAACTCCACCGAGGCCCAACGCGGTTTCAGAGACCTGGGCACGGTCTGGGAAAACATCGGCCGAGCCACCCACCGGCCCGAACTCGCCGCGTGGGGGCGGAAGCTGCAAGAAGAAGCCCGGTCGATCGCCATCGACCTGCAACAGGCCATCCAACGCTCGATCCTCACCAACACGCAACCACCTTGCCTGCCGGCCATCGCCGGAGTCAGCGAGCCCTTCCATCTGGCGGTGTCGCGCGACAAGCTCGATCCCCAATTCCGCTCCTATCGCGCGTGGACGGAGATGCTCTATTCAGGCAACCTGACGCACGAGCAGGTCGAGATGATTGTCAACTATCGCGCGGCACATCGCGATACCATCCTCGGCATTCCGACCTGCTACGGCTATAACACTCACGAACTGGCCGGCTTCCTGAGCTACGGCCACACTTACGGCCTATTGCAGCATGATTTCGTCCGCGAGTACCTGCTCACACTCTACAGCCTCATGGCGCATCACTACTCCCGCGGCGCTTGGACAGCGCCCGAAACCCGCAACCTCGATCCGATTCAATTGGCCGCCCCCTACTGCACCCCAGCCCAGATGGCCGTGCCTTTGATGACCCGCTGGATGCTGGTCTTTGAAGATCCCGCCTCGAACACACTTTGGCTGGCCAAGGGCACTCCGCGAAATTGGCTCGAAGACGCCAATACCATCGCTGTGTCCAACGCGCCGACCCGCTGGGGATCTGTGAGCTTCACGCTGCGGTCGCGGCTCCACGAACGTCAAGTCCAGTGCATCGTGAGCCTGGGCTCGCGGAAATCACCCGATGCGATCAAGCTCCGCCTCCGCGTCCCTGAGGGAAACAGGATTCAATCCGTGACCCTCGACGGCAAATCGTGGACCGAGTTCAATCCACAGGAAGAAACCGTGACCTTGCACTCCCTCCTAAAGGCCCCGGTCACCTTGACTGTTCACTACTAACTTTCGAAACTGTGCCTTGTCGCTCCTGGAGGCCGCGATGGGCCAGGACATCTCTCAAACAAGAACTGGATTCTCTTCGTGTTTGAAACGAATGCGCGCTAGGTAGAGCCTCCAGGAGGCTGATTCCCGCCGAGATCAATCGAGGTGGAAGACCCTGTCGGTAAGGCATTTGTGCTTCACCGCAGAGGTTGGATGCACCGAGGCGGCCAATTTATGGGTTAAGTCACATCTCGTATCGCTACCCACAATGATTGATTCCGGGCTAATTCCAGTGGCAAAGCCAACCGCGCGCAGGGATGTTCAGGCTCTGCCCGTTCAAAACGACGCTGACCGGCTCGCTGTTGAAATTCTCCACGACCCAGCCGTCCGGGCTGAACAAATAGAGCGCCACTTGGGCGGGCGCGTGGAAGGTGACATGCAGCGCGTCGAGCAGCGGCGCCCGCAAATCGTCCAATCGGGCCTGCGGCTGAATCAGCAAATAATCCAGCGGTCGAGGCATGGACACCACCCGGACGTTGGGCGCCGGAAGATTCAGGCGGGGCGACAGGAGTTTGACCAGATCATCCGTCAACAACACGGGCCGCCCGGTCTTGATGTAATCGTTGATCTCGGCCGTCGCGTTGGGATCGTCAAAGGCGTGGACGGAGAAGAAGGCGGCCGGAGCGTTGGTCGGGAATTGATGGCAGGGCACCAGCGGCAGGCCGATCATGCCCAGAAAGTCGAAGATGCGCTCTTCAGTGCCGCCTCCGCTGTTGATCGGTTTGTAGGCGGCGATGCCGATGGGATGCCTCCGTTGCACCTCGCGGGCGGTGGCGAGCAATTCGGGCATGTTGGCGCGCAGGGCCGCGATGTCCCCCTGGCCGGTGGGGGTGGGCCAGGGAACGGAATCAGGGAGGGTGGATTGCGCGGCCGGATTGAGGCCGCCGTAGCAGAAAAGCAGGGTTTCCCGCGCGCCGGCCAGAATGGTCTGGCGGGCTTGCTCAACGTAGTACGGCGCCGTGGTGCCCAGCCAGTCGTACCAGCCGCCGCCGCACTTGTCCCCGCCGACTCCTCCGAGCCAGCGCATCAGGAAATAGCCCTCGTACTGCACGGTGTGGCCCCAGCGCACTTCATTGGTGTAATCGCGGGTTTCCGTTCCCACCCAAATCCGATCAAAGGCGGCGGATTGGCGTCCCACATCGTAGCCCCGTTCCTGGTACATGTCGTACCATTGTGGATACTTGATGATCAGGCGGACCTTCGGGTTGATTTTCCTGGCGGCCGCCAGCACCCGGTCCTGGGACACGTGCAACATCAAGGCGCAATGATAATCGGCCCAACTGTCGCCTTCGACCGGATAGGTTTTGTCGCCCACGGTGACGCGCCGCGCCTGCCGGGCCGCATCGCAATCCGGGCACCTGCAATCACAACAGAAAAAATCATCAATCATGATCTCATCGAACAAACTGGCGGCGTACTCAAAGACGGCCTGAAGCTTGGCTTGTGTCGGCTGATCGGTGTAACAGCCAACCAAAGGACCCCACCCGGTGGAAGGCTTGCCCAGGAGGGTTGTCGTCACGCAGCCGGAGGCCAGAAACCCCGCCGCCCGGAAACGGTCGCGCGCGCGCTGGAGGGTTTCCCGTTCGGCTTGGTAGCCGTCGCGAAACTCCTCCACGAAGACATGGGTGATGCCGGAGGCTTTGCACCAGTCCACCGCCGCGTCCAGGCCGGGGTCGGTGGACAGGCAGTGGAGCACGTCCTGCGCGGTGAAGAGCACCGCGAAGCGGTGGGCGGCGACGGAATCTTTGGCCAATGGCCACAGGTTGGTTTGAGCGTGGGTTGGAGCGGCCAGAAATCCGGCCAGCCAAACAATCATAAGAAGTTTGCGCATAAAAGAAGGGGCTGATCCCCGTCCTGAATCTACCCCCGCGGGACCTCTGAGTTCAAGCCTTGAGCCGCTTGCATGGCAGAAGAGCCTGGGGTGGATTTTTCCTGACAATCTTGCTGGAAATGCGTGATTCTGACGGATGACAGCGCAGAAGGTCTTGAGTTTGTGGGCCTTTTGTGCTTGTTTACAGGTCATGCAAGCGACGACACCTCGATCCGGCAGGGTTGTTGACGCTCGGGGCAGCGGGCCATCGAAATTGCCGACGACGCTCGGCGGCGCCGCCATTGTTTTTCTTTTTTACTCGTTTGTCGCCGCCACCACTCTTTTTCTGGCGGTTTGCATTGCGGTGGAATGGGTGGCCGGGTTTGTCGGCGGGCGGTTCCGGTGGGCATTTCTGGCCCGGCAATCGTTCCGGGGACACTTTGCGCTGGCGGGAGTTTTTTTGCGGAGTTGGCGTTTGCGCAAGGTGGCCGAGACGTGCGTGGCGCTGTCGCCGGAGGAGGCGCCGGGGTTGTTCTCGATGCTCGAGTCGTTGTGCTTCCTCAGGGGCATAGCCTTTCCTCCCCAGGTTTTCGTGGAAATGCAGGCCGAGGCCTGGGTTCGGATGCGCGGGCGCGGAGGGGGCAAGGTCGCTTTGGGACTGGGCTTCGATCTGCTGGCCGGGACGACCCAGTCGGAGCTGGAGGCGGTGATGGCGCACGAACTCTCCCATGCCAAGCTGACGCAACGGGCGGTCCGAAACTGGCTGGCGCGCGGCTTGGAAAGGGCGGTCCAACTCTCGCGCGGCCTCTCCAAGTTGACCGCGCCGCGCCGGAGGAAGGCGCGTTCTCCACGCCTGGCGCGTGTTTTTTTGCGCGTTTCCGACTTTCTGGCAGAGGCCGCCGCCCAACGGATTGCGGCCTATTCGCGAAAGGAGGAATTTGAGGCGGACCGCGGCGCGGCGGAGATTTCGGGAGCGGAGACGCTGCGCGAGGCGCTGTTGAAGGTGGAAGCGTTGGGCCGGTTTGCCGCGCGGCTGGCATGGCAGGAACGAGTGGCGCAACTTCAAGCCCAAACCTTCACCCAATGGCTGGTCAAGGAACTGGCCCAGGTCAAGCCGCTGCCCTTGCCGGAACTGGAGGCGCAGGATCGCTTTTCGACTCATCCATCGCTGCGGGAGAGGTTGAACGCGCTGCCCGCCGGCCAGGAGTCTTTGGCGGAGGCGGAGGACCGTCCTTCCATCAGCCTTCTGGCGGAGCCGGACAGCGTTGCGGAAAGGCTGATTGCCAGAATTCTGGAAAGCTCCCTGGAACGGGAAGAACGGGACAGCCGGAAATTGCGGCAATGGGCGCGGGAAATGCGGGACGCAACCGAAAGGAGCGCCGTGCAGAAAACGGGCGCCGGTTTGGTGGTGGCGGCGGAAATCGCGGGGGCGGCGGCGTGGAGCATCGGGGCGGGCCTGGAGGTGGTGGCGCCGATCTTTGGCGCGGCGATTCTGGGAATCCTTTTCTACTGGCTGGGACAATATCGCGAAAAGGTCTCGCTCCCGGTGCCGGATTTTGGACTGCTCAAGGAAACCTGGCACACAGAGCGCACGATTTCGGAGGAGGAAATCCGGCAGATGGAGGCGGCTTTGCGCGAACGGGTGGGTCGGAAGACCGGGCCGCAAGCCGAGAGGATTCTCGCGGCCAAAAGCCTTGAGTCGTTGTCGGAAGGCGACTACGTGAAAGCCGGCATGGCCGCGCGCCTGTTGCTGGCGCAGAATGCCCAATCGCTTCAAGGCCTGCTGGTCTGGGCCGTCTCGTCGGCCTGGCTCGGAGAGGGGGAAGAGACGGCCCGCGCGCTGGCCGCCATCCAGGACAGCGTCGGCTTGAAGGGGCCGTCGGTCTGTTGGGCCGTGGCGTGGACGAGCATGTTGCGCGGCCATTGGGCGCGGGCCGAGGCGCTGCTGGAACAAGTCATTGACAAGAATCCGGACGAGCCGACCCTGCTGAATTTCCGCGCGCTCTGCCAGTTGCGCCGCGGCAAAATCCAAAGCGCCATTATCAGCGCCCGCCGCGCCTGCGCGCCCCGGCCGCGGAATCGCGAGCACGCCAAGTTCCTGGTGAGCCTGCTCCTGGAAGGCGGCTACATGGGCGAGGCGCGGACGCGGCTGCTGCCCTTGGACAAGGAGATTCCCCACGATCAGGACCTGATGCTCGCCGCCGTCCGGCTGGACTTGTCCTCGCGCGATTACGAGGGCGCGGACCGGTGGGCGGAAACTTTGCTGCACAGTTCGCCTCCGGCTTACATGATTGTCCAATTGGCGGCATTTTACGAATTGTCGCGCCGCCTGGATCAAGCCGCGCGCTTTTATCGCGAGGCGCTGGCGCGGGCATTTTATCCCGATGCGTGCCTGGGTCTGGGGCGCCTGGAGGCGCAAGGCGGCAACCTGGCCGCGGCGCGCCGGCACACGCTGGAGGCGCTCAATTTTCGGCAAACGCTTGGGAAGCACGCCACCCCGCCGTTGGAACTGCTCCGGATGGCGCTGACCCAACTGGCGCTTTTGGAAGCGCCGATGATATCGGGCCGGGCATGGATTGCCTCGCTGGCCGACAACGCACTGCCGGCGCCGCTGGCGGGGATGTCGTTCATTGTGTATGCGTCGAGCCAGGCGCAGGCGGAACATTATCTTCGCACCGTCATCGAGGCCATGTCCGCGGGCGGCCCGCGGCTGGTGGTGTCGAATATTCTCTGGCGTCTGGCGCCACCGGAGCATCAGCCTTATGGTTCCGTGCGGCCGGGTGTGCAACCGTTGCTCGAAGGGGCCGAGACGTCGCCATTCCGTGGATTCCAGCGTCGCGGCTTGTGGCAGCCCCGGCACAGCCGGATTCAATCCATCGTCGAGGGGATGCGCCTCCTGCCTCAGCCCGCCTGAGTCGTCATTGATTTCACTGGGCGGGATAGGACCAGACCCAGTCGCCTTGCGTTTGATCGAAGAGGGTTTTGCCCGGCACGCCGCCGTCGTCCTTTTCATTCCAGCCGACGGAGTAAAGAATAAATTGGCCGTCGGCGGCGCGGCGGTATTTGTAGGGCTGGCCGGAGATGACGTCGTGGGGTGGGTGGGAGATGAATTGCGGCGATAGCGCCTCCAATGTTTCAGGGAATTGGCCATTGGCCAGGCGGTAACGCTCCAAGGCGCAGGCCAGGGCCGCCTGGTTGGCGGCGATCTGGGCAGCGGCTATTTTAGCGTGAACGTTTTTAAGAGCCGGCAACATCAGGGCGGCTATGTAGCGGTGGTGCAGGAGGGTTTTAAGTTTGTCTCCGCCATAAATCTGCCGGGTCAACTCGTCATAATTGGATGCGACCCTGCCAGGTGAAATTGTCTTGGCGACCAGATCCACGACGCCTTCCCTCTGCGCATCGAAGAGTGTGCAGTAATTGAACTTCTCCTGGCAAAGCCATCCGGATGGGATGAAGCGTCCGAGGCCCTCCTTTTTGACCAGATCAACGGTCAGGTCCGCGCACGCTCGTTCCGCCTTGAGAGGCTGTTGCAGGTCGGCCAGAAAATCGTAGGCCATAAAGCGGGCCTGGAGTTCCTGCAATTGGGCGTCGGTCCAGCGATGCTCGGCCAAGCCCTCCCAAACGGGATGAATGGCGATTTTAACGCAAGCCGCTCGCACCAGAATTGAGATTAAAAACGGCTCCGATTTGAAGGAGTCGGCCAGGGAAAGAGCCAATTTGACCTCAGAGAGGGCCTGGCCGGCCTGGCAGGCGGCCAGTTCCGCGCAGGCTTCCAATTTCAGGCGCTCGCAGACCATTTTGGTCATGCCCAGATGTGGCAGCAAGATAGCCCAAGGATTTTCCAGGTCATATTTGACCGGATACCGCGAAAACTCCCGGGCGCTGGCGGCGCGAATTTCCGCAAACTCCGCCGCGTCGGGTTTCATTCCTTCCAGAACCGCAGGAGCCGCCGCCGCCCGCGCGGCGAGGCCGGTCTGATCGGTCTTAAACTCCTGCGCGGGCTTCAACGGGCCGCTTTGGAGGGCGGCGGAAGCCATTTGCCAGGCCACCAAGTCCACAAACTGCCGGGGGCTTTTGTCCTGCGCATTTCTGGCGCCGGGAATACTGTCGGCGGCACGAGCGTAGAGGTCATTGGTCAGTATGGAAATGTTGGGTTGAAAAAATGATTTGAGGAATGGCGTGGCGGCGAAATTCTGGTCATCGGGCACCGGTTTCGGGATGTAAGTGGCGAAATCAAGGGACTCTCCACGCGCTTCGGCGGCTTGGCGATATTGGTTCCAGGCGTGCCGCCCGCGCCAGTTTTCCTCGCCGAAAAGCAGGGCGATGATCGTCACGATCCAGGCCAGCACAATTAAAACGCGCCGAATCCCCCGCCAACTGCACAGCCAGCGGAAAGAGCGGACGATGTTGCTGCGCTCCCATATTGAAAGCGCGGTTTCAGGTTGATCATTCATGTTACACCACCAGTTGTTGAGGTTCAATTTCACTCCGGCGCACCGGCGCGGCGAAAGGTTCCGCCACCGGGGCATCGGTCAATTCCAGCAGGAGCCGGCGACTTTCGCGCAGTGACGCCCAAATCTGCTGCGGCGCCGGAATCTTATCGCGCGGAATCATCGCCACCGCGCCGGGGGAATGATCCGTGTTGAAAATCATCACCACCACCCAGGCCGCGCCCCAGGCCGCCAGATGCCAGCGCAGGGAGCGAGCCATTTGCAGCCATGAAATGGGTTCCGGGGCGGGCGGGCGGACGATGGCCGCCACCACGCCGGCCCGGATGGCGTCCAGTTTGGGCAAGGCGGCTTGATGCTGACGAAGCAGAATTTCGCGGGGCGTATTCATTGGTCCTCCAGGGTTTTTCGCAGGGCGCGCTTGGCGTAGTGCAGGCGCGATTTGACGGTGCCCAAGGGCGTTTGGGTGATTTGGGCAATTTCTTCGAGCGAGAAATCCTCGACAAAATGGAGCAGCAACACCGAGCGTTGCGGCAGGGGAAGTTCGTTGAGCAACATCATAAACTGCTCCTCCTGCTCCCGGCGGATGAGCACCTGGTCCGGGCCGTCATCCAGATCGGGAGGCGATTGGGCGAGTTCATCGCGCATGTCGGCCGCGCGGTTCTGCTGGCGCCACGATTGCAGACATTTCTGGTGCGCGATGCCGAAGAGCCAGCCGCCGAATTTGGCCTCCTCGCGCAGACTGCCAATGTGGCGGAGGGCGGCAATGAACGTTTCCTGAACGATGTCCAGAGCGCTTTGTTCGTCGCGGACCAATTCGAAGACATAAACATACAAGGGCAATTGGTAGCGCCGAAAGAGAGCGTTCCAAGCCTCCGGTTCCCCGGCTTTGGCCTGCTGCACGGGCAATTGTTCGCATTCAGCCACTACCAGCATTTACATGAAGTGGAATGCGAGTGGCGACAAAAAGTTCAATGAAAAGAGGGATTTTTCCCAGAGGTCCAATTTGCGGAGGACGCTCAGGCGATGCAGAGGAATTGGTTGATCGCTTTCATGGCGCCATGAACGCCCGTGACCATCTGTTTGACTGTCGCCACGTCCATGCCCAGCAAGGTGGCGATGCCCGGATCGGGCTGGGCGGGGCAGGTGTCGGAGCCGGGGGCCGGACCAGAGAGGTGGGCGGCGCAATTGGCCAGGTAAACGACTGCGGAGAGTTGGGCCACGGGCTGGACGACCGGGGAGTGATGATTGGCCACCGCTTCAATAATGGTCTCGGGCAGCGACCATTTTTGGAGCAGGCAGGCGCCGACTTCGGCATGATTGGCTCCCACGACGGCCTTTTCGGCCTCGACTCGGGTGAGGGAATCGCCGGAGATTCTGGCGCGAATGTCCATGCGTGCTTTTGGAGTGAGGATTTGGTTGAAGACCAGCTTGCCGATGTCATGGAGCAACCCGGCGGTGAAGGCCATTGGGGGGGGAAAGCCGCCGTAGGATTCGAATTCGGACACGTATTCGGCGCCCAGGCCGGTGCTCAGGGAATGGCTCCAAAGGCCGTTGGCTTCGGTCGCGTAGCCGGGGACTTTGAAGCCCATGACGCTGCCAAAGCCGATGGCGCAGACGATGCGAAAAAGAGCGTTGTCGCCCAGAAGCAGGACGGCTTGGTCAATGGAGGCGACCGGGTTTTTCAAGCCGCTGTGGGCCGAATTGCAGACCCGCAGCAGCTTGGCCGTGAGCACGTTGTCGCAACGCAGCGTTTTGATCAGTTCATCGCGGTGAGTGTCGGGCTGGTTGAGCAGGGCGGCCAGCTTGCGGGCCGATTCGGAGACCATGGGCAGCTCTTTGACCTGGCTGACGATTTCGTTGGCAGTCATATATTGGGCGCAGGAAGATGGCGGTTCAGCAGGCATGGGCCGGGAGCCGCGCGGGTTCTGGCGCGGCGGAAGTGCCGAGGCGATAGACGCTGGCACAGACGGTGCTCAAGGGGTGCGACAGGCCGATGAGACTCTCGGAATGACCCACAAGGAGATAGCCGCCGGGCACAAGCTGGGCGGTGAGCAATTCCACACACTCCTCCTGCGTTTTCTGATCGAAATAGATCATCACATTGCGGCAAAAGATCACCTCCACCGGTCCGGCGGCCGGAAAGCCCGGCTGGAAAAGGCTGGCGTGATGGAAGGTGACGAGCTTTTTGACCTCGTCCTTGACGCGGCAGCAACCCTGGTAGGCGCCGACGCCCTTGAGAAAGTAACGCTTCAACCATTCCACTTCGGGCAGCTTGACTTGCTCGGTACGATAGATGGCTTGCTGCGCCCGTTGAAGCATGCGCGTGGAGATGTCCGAGGCGATGACCTGGCCGCAATACCGGGGATGCCGGGAGAAAAAATCGTCCAGCACGATGGCGATCGAGTAAGGTTCCTCGCCCGAAGAACAAGCGGCGCTCCAGGCGCGGAAGACGTCGCCCGGGCGGCGGTCTGGCTCGGCGACCCATTGGGGCAGGACGGTGGAGGCCAGGAAATCGAAGTGCTGCTCTTCGCGGAAGAAGCTGGTCACGTTGGTGGCGATGGCGTCAATCAAATCGGTCAATTCCTCCTCGCCGCAGGGGGATTTGAGGTAGTCGCAATAATCCGGGTAACTGTCCAGGCCCGTGGCCTTCAAACGCCGGTGCAACCGCTGGCCCACCACGTCCTTCTTCTCGGCCCCCAGATGGATGCGGCTGTGCGTGTAGACCAGTTGGCGAATCATCTCGTATTCCGCCGGGCTGGGCAGATGCTCGTTGGCCAAAGTCACCATATTTGAACGAACAGGTTATCGGGCGTCGCGGCCCAATACTTTAGCGAGACAGCCAAATTGGCGGGAGGGGACATTCTTGCCCCAAGGCGGCGGGCGGGCTGGCAATAATTTCCGGTTTTTGGGAGGCGCCAGGCGTCAACACCCCTGAATTGGCCCTTTTTGGCCCGTGGCACGTCTGCTGCTAATCAGGCGGAGAGCTTGTAACGATGATTGACGCTCTGTTTACCGATTCCGATTACGTTGCGGCGAAGAAGATGCTCGACGTGTCGCTTCTGCGCCACGAGGCCATCGCCAGCAATCTGGCCAACCTGGAAACGCCTAATTACAAGCGGTTGGATGTGGCGCCCTCGTTCGAAACGCAATTGCGCCAGGCCGTGGCCAACGGCAACGCGGAGGAAATCTCCATTTTGCAGCCGCAACTGGCGGTGGATGCCACGGCCATCACGGGCCGGAGCGACGGGAACACCGTGCAGTTGGAGACAGAGATGGTCAAGTTGGACCAAAACACGGTGGAGAACACGCTGGAAACCCAATTGGTCAACCAGAAACTGGCGCGGCTGCGCCTGGCGATCACGGGCAAAGGTTAATTGAGCACATGAATTGATGATTTTATGATCAGTCTTCTGACCGGCATCGAAAGCAGCGCCTCGGCCCTGGACGCCGAGCGCGTGCGGATGGACGTCATCTCGCAGAACATCGCCAACGCCAACACGACCCGGGACGTGGACGGCAAACCTTACCAGCGGCAGGAAGTGGTTTTCGAGTCGGTCCTGCGCGCCCAACAGGAGGCGGGCAATCCGGACGCCGGATCCAAGACGGTGCAAATCGCGCGGGTGCAAAAGGACTCCCGGCCGCCGCGAATGGTCTTTAATCCGGGACATCCGGACGCCAACGCAAAGGGGATGGTCGCGATGCCCAACATCAACATTCACGAGGAGATGGTGGACATGATCGCCTCCTCGCGCTCCTACGAGGCCAATCTGGCTGTGGTCAAGAACGCCCGCGCCATCGCCATGCAGGCGCTCTCCATCGGCAAGCACTCTTAACGCGACGGCTCGTTGAATGGACGCTCTTTCGGCATTGAAACTGGTGGCGATTCCCCCGGCGGCAGGTTTGCAAACCGATGCCGCCCAGAATTTGGCGGCGACGCTCACCAAGTCCATTCCGCCGGCGGAGTTGCAGCAGTTGAGCACGGCCAATTCGGACACGCCCCTTCAATCGCCGGCGTCGGTTTCCGCCGTGGGGGGCAGCGGCAGCGGTTTCGAGAATCTGTTGGGGGGCCTGGTCAACGAGGTCGCCCAAAAGCAGGCCCAGGCCAGCAGCACTGTGTCCGCTTTGTTGAGCGGCCAGAACGTATCATTGCACCAGGCGATGATCTCGATGGAGGAAGCCAACGTGTCCTTCCAGATGATGGTGGAAGTGCGCAACCGGCTGCTGGACTCCTATCAGGAATTGATGCGCATGCAAATTTGATCAACCGAAATGAACAAGAACCTCGCACAGTTAGGCCGGCAATTGTTGGGAATATGGAATCAACTCGGACTCAACCAGCGGGTGACCATCGTCATGGCCACGGCGGTGGTCTTCATCGGCCTGGGCACGATGGCTTTTTGGTCCAGCCGGCCCGACCTGGCCCTGCTTTACGGCAAACTGGACGAGGGGGAGGCCTCCAAGGTCATCGCCGCGCTGGACGAGGCCAAAGTCCCCTACCAGGTTCGCGGCGCTTCGATCTTCGTCCCCTCCGACAAGGTCTATCAAGTGCGGATGCAAATGGCGGGCAAGGGCATCCCGCGCGGGGAGGGAGTGGGCTTTGAGATATTTGACAAGGCCAACTTCGGCATTTCCGACTTTGTGCAACGGGCCAATTACACGCGCGCCGTGCAGGGCGAACTGGCCCGGACCATCGGCCAGTTGGACCAGATCGAATCGGCGCGGGTCATGATCGTCATGCCGGAGAACCGGCTGCTCATTGACAACCAGCGCAAGCCCACGGCGTCGGTCTTCGTGCGGGTCAAGGGCAACGCGCAATTGCCCGCCGCGGCCGTCAACTCCATCCGCTTTTTGGTCGCCAACAGCGTCGAGGGCCTGCAAGCCAACAACGTATCGGTGGTGGACAACCTGGGCAACGTGCTCTCGGAGAACGACGATAACGATTCTGCGGCCGGGTTGTCCAACAACCAGCTCACCGCCCGGCGCAACTTCGAGCAATACCTGACCAAAAAAGCCCAGGGCATGCTGGAGCAGGTGCTGGGGGCGGGCCAGGCCGTCGTGCGCGTCTCGGCCGACTTGAACTGGGACACCATCACGCGCACGGAGGTGAAATTCGATCCGGACGGCCAGGTGGCTCGCACGACGATGATCAACGACGAGACGACCGAGACGTCCACCAGCAGCGGCGCCACCGTTCCACCCGGCGCGGCAGCCAATTCCGGCGACACCAACTCCGCGACCGCCGCGCCGGTCAACAAAAGCCACATGGAGAAAAAAGTGACCAACAACGACTACGAGATCAACAAGATCACCAGCAACATTGTCCAATCGGCCGGGGGCATCAAGCGGCTGTCCACGGCGGTTTTCATCGCGCAGCGTTTTGAGGGCACGGGCGCCGACCGCAAGGCGGTGCCCCGCTCCACCGAGGAACTGAAAAAAATCCGGGATCTCGTCCAGAGCGCCTTGGGGCTGCAGGAGAACGGGGACCCCGGCCGGAAGGATCAAATCACGCTGGAGGAGATGCCCTTCAACGACCAGCCGGCGGTGGAACTGAGCGAGCAATTGGTGCGGCAGGAAAAGCACCAGCTCTGGTTCGATCTGGCCCAGAAAGCCCTTTATCCGGCGCTGGCAACGGGCATGCTGTTTCTGTTTTGGCGGTTGTTGAAAAAGACGGCCAAGGATGAAATACCCATCGCCCTGCCCGCAGTCAGCGGCAACGGCCATCGCAAACCCACCCACGGCAGCGTCGTCACCGTCGAGGTCCTCAACCAGTTGATCCGCGAGAACCCGGCCAACATGACGCAGGCGGTGCGCAGTTGGCTGAACCGGGGCAAACCGCAAGAATAACCGCACCATGGAAGCTGAAATCGCCGCCCATCAAATCTCCAACATGACCCGCCATCAGAAGCTGGCCGCGCTGCTCATCATCCTGGGTCCCGAGAGCGCCGCGCAGATTCTCAAGAATCTGGACGAACACGAGGTGGAAATGGTCTCCCAGGAGATGTCCAGGCTGACCCTCATCACGCAGGAATTGCGGCAGGAAATCCTGCGCGAGTTCAGCGAGATGGCCGTGCAGGCCGGCACCGCCGCGCTGGGGGGCCCCGCCTACGCCAAGACGGTCCTGGAAAAATCCATCGGCCTTTTTCGCGCCTCCGACATCATCGGGCGCGTTTGCCCGGCGCCCATTCCGGTGGGGGCGATGCGCCAGATTGTGGAAACGGACCTGCGCCAGTTGTTCAATCTGCTCAAAGAGGAGCAGCCGCAGACCGTCGCCCTGGTGGCCAGCTATCTTTCGCCGGAGAAAACCTCGCAATTGCTGACCCTTTTTCCCGACGCGGCGCGCGACCGGATAGTCGAGCGGCTGGCGACGCTGGGGCCGACTCCGGTGGAGGTGGTCGAAACCATCGTCCAGGTGCTCAGCCAGAAGACCAACGTGAAATCCACGCGCGCGTTGAACCAGACCGGGGGCCTGAAAACGGCGGCCGACGTGCTCAACGCGATGGAGCGCAATTTCAGCGACCCGCTGCTGACCGAATTGGACCAGCGCAACCCCGAATTGTGCCAGGCCATCCGGCAGAAGATGTTCACCTTCGAGGACCTGGCCACGCTGGAGCGCAGCTCGCTGCAAAAGATCATGCGCGAGGTGGACATGCGCGACCTGGCCGTGGCCCTCAAGAACGCCAGCGCCAAGCTCAAAGCCACCCTGCTTGGCAGCATCTCCAAGCGCGCCGCCGAAACCGTCAACGAGGAAATCTCCTTCCTCGGCTCCGTCAAGAAAAAGGACATTGAAGCCGCGCAGCTTCGGGTCGTGGACAGCGTGCGCCGGCTGGAGAGCGAAGGGGAAATTGAAATTCACAGCGCCCCCGGCGCCGCCCGCGATGAAGCCCTGGTCTGAGAGGCTCACCCTGCCCCGGCGGTTGCGCGACCTGCGCCTCAAGCTGCCGGCGGAGGAGGCCGCCGCGCAAGCCCGCGCGGAGGCGGAGGAGCAACTGCGGGCCACTTACGAGCGGGGACGGCGCGACGGGGAAAAGGCGCTGAGCGAACAATTGTTCCAGCAAAGGGCGGAGGTCCACGAACTGATGGGCGGGGTGCTGGAATCGCTGCGCCAGGCAGTGCCCAAGATTATACATGACACTGAAAACACCATGATCTCCCTCTCTCTGTCCGTGGCGCAAAAACTGGTCGCCGACATGCCCATTTCCGCCGCGTTGGTCGAAGCGGTCGTGCGCGACGCGCTGGCCCAGGTCGAAGGCACGGCCCAATTCACCGTCCGCCTGCATCCGGCCGATTTGGAATTGTTGCAGAAGTTTGATTCGCCGCTGCTGGCCGCCGGGGAGGGCGGCCAGGAGTTCCGCTTTCTTTCCTCGCCGGAAGTCACGCGCGGCGGCTGCCTGGTGCAGACGCAATTCGGGACGGTGGACGCGCGGCGGGAGACGAAATTCGATCTTCTGCAAAGGACGCTGACGACATGATGGCCCGAAACCCAGTCTGCGCCTCAAACCGCCTGGACGGCGTTCTGCGCCGCGTGCGGGAGGCGGAGGTCATCCGCAATCACGGCCACGTCGTGCAACTGATCGGCCTGGTCATCGAGTCCGAAGGGCCCTTGGCGGCGGTGGGGGAGATTTGCCGCATCGAGGCCGCCGGGCACAACGGCTCCACGCTGGCGGAGGTGGTCGGCTTTCGCAATCATCATGTCCTGCTCATGCCGCTGGGCGAGTTGCACGGCATTCATCCCGGCAGCGAGGTCATCGCCATGGGTTCGGCCCTGCGGGTCGCGGTGGGCGACGCCCTCAAGGGCCGCGTCATAGACGGGCTGGGACATCCGTTGGACGACAAGGGGCCTGTGGTGGCGGCGGATTACGTCAGTTTGAATTTGCAACCGCCGCATCCGCTCAAGCGGCAGCGGATCGCCCAATGTTTTCGCACCGGCATCAAGGCCATTGACACGTTCGTGCCCTGCGGCCGGGGCCAGCGGCTGGGGATTTTCGCCGGCAGCGGCGTGGGCAAATCCACTTTGCTGGGGATGATCGCCAGCCAGGCCGAGGCCGATGTCAACGTCATCGCGCTCATCGGCGAGCGGGGACGGGAGGTGCGCGAGTTTCTGGAGAAAGACCTGGACGCGACGGGCCGGGAGAAATCGGTGGTCGTGGTCGCCACCTCCAACCAGCCGGCCATCGCGCGGCTCAAGGGGGCGTTTGTGGCGATGGCTGTGGCGGAGTATTTCCGCGACCAGGGGCAGAACGTATTGTTGATGATGGATTCGGTCACCCGTTTCGCCATGGCCCAGCGGGAGATCGGATTGGCCGTGGGCGAGCCGCCCGCCACGCGCGGTTACACCCCGTCGGTCTTTTCCCTTTTGCCGCAGTTGCTGGAGCGCGCCGGGGCCGGGGAAACCGGCTCGATCACCGGGCTGTTCACCGTGCTGGTGGAGGCTGACGACATGAACGACCCGATTGCCGACGCGGTGCGTTCGATCCTGGACGGGCACGTTGTGCTCACGCGCGAACTGGCGACGCAGAACCATTATCCGGCCATAGACGTGTTGGAGAGCGTGAGCCGGCTCACGCGGGACCTGACCAGTGGCGAGCAACAGAAGCTGACGGCGCGCGGGCGGGAAGCGCTGGCCAACTACCGGAAGAACCAGGACTTGATCAACATCGGCGCTTATCCGGCGGGCACCAATCCGGCCATTGACCTGAGCATCCAATTGCATGAGCCGATGAAAACGTTCCTGCGCCAGGCCATTGACCAGGGATTCTCGACGGAACAAAGCTGGTCGGCGCTGGAGCAAACCATGTCCACGTCCCAGCCGGCCAAAGCGCCCGCCGCCAAACGCGCATGAAAGCTTTTCGATTCACCTTGGAAGCGGTGCGAACCCTACGGCAGCGGCAGGAACACCAGGCGCTGGAGCAATACGCCCAGGCCCTCGTGGCCCGTCAGCAGGCGCTGGGCTTGCTGGAGGCCATTGAGGAGCGGATTGGCCTGGACTTTGCGCGGATGCGCCAGTTGCTGGCCGGCGGGTGCGACGCCGGGCAGGCCGCCCAGGCGCACAGCTATCATCGCTCCCTGGAGAAGCGCCGCGAGGATGGCCTGGCCGCTCTTGGGCTGGCCGAGCGGCGCGTCAACGCCACTTGCCAGGCCATGCTGGCTGCCCGGCAGCGGCGGGAAATGGTGGACGTCTATCGGGACAAACAACGCGCCGCCCATCAGCGCCTGGAATGGCGCGAGGAACAAAAAATCCAGGACGAGTTCGGCCTCCGCCGCGTGACGGCGCTCAACTCCGTCCAAACCGATTCAGCCCATGAATAAATTGCTTGCCCACAGTTGGATCTCCGCGCCTCTCGGCGCGGTGATATACCTGGCCGCCACCGTTCTTTTTTGGCAGAAGCCCCCCCCGGTCGCCTGGCCTAAAGCGGGCGCCGCAGCCCCGGGGCCGTCCTGGGAGTTCAAAAATCCGGAGGCCGAACAACTGATTTCGGAATTGAAGATCGAGAAAAAATCGGTCCAACAGCGCGAGCAACAACTGGACGATCTGGCCACGCGCCTGCAAGCCGAACGTTCCGAATTGGGGCAGGTCATTGATTCGGTGCGCCAGTTGCAAAGCAATTTCGACAACGCCGTGCTGCGCGTGAGCGAGGAGGAGACGGCCAATTTGAAGAGATTGGCCAAGGTCTATTCGGCGATGGACCCGACAACGGCCGCCAACGTGCTCTCGGAGCTGGACAACAGGGCCATTGTCAAGATTCTGCTTTACGTCAAAGACAGCGAAACGGCGGCCATCCTGGGGGCGCTGGCCAAGAAAGGCGCGCCGGAGGCCCGCCGCACGGCCGAGATTTCCGAACAACTGCGGCTTTCCTCGCACAACACCCCAACCAAATGACCGCCCAAACTCCCGCCGCCAAAGCCAGCGGCCTCTCTGCGCTGCTGGCTTCCTTTTCCCCCAAGGCCGCCTCGCCAAAGCCGGTTGTCAAGCAGGATTTCTTGTCCGTGATTCTCAAAGCCCTCACCAGCCGGGCGCCCAAAACGGACCCCGGGCCGGCGGCGCAACCCTCCGGCAAGAAGCCCTTGCTTCCCCCTGCCGCCGCCACCGATGGCGCCGCCGGCGATGCCACCGCCGCCGATGCCGCCGCCAGCCTGCTGTTGTGCCTGTTGGCTCCGCCGCTGCCGCTGCCGCCGCAACTTCCCGTCCTGGCCAAACCGGCCATGCACACATCCACGGCTCCAAGCGTCCCTTCGGCCCCTTGGGCGCAAAGCGCCGTTGAATCAAAGCCCGCCAATACGGACGCCGCCGATAAGCCGCCCGCGTTGGCAGCCCGGACAGACGCCGCGCCGGAGAAGAAGGCCGCCCAGACCTCCATTGAAAAGGCGCTTCCGCTGCCGGCCCAGCCTTCAGCGGCCAAACCGGCCGCGGCCAAACCCGCGCCCTCAAGTGGCACGTCCGTTGCTATTAGCAGCCAGCGAATGAACTACATGGCGGAAAGAGACGAAATTGCCGGGCCGACGGAGCAAAAATTGCCGTCCGCGGCCCTTTCCGCCATAAACGGCGCCAATCCCGGCAGCGGGCCTGCAGGCGGGGCCAAATCGCCCCTGACCTTTTCGTGGCACGAGAGCCAGTCGCAGGAAGTGGAGATCGCCGTCCTTTCCGCCAAAGCCGCCGGGCAGGCCGCGCCCTCGACGGACGCCGCGCCCGCCGACGCCCCGGTGACCGCGCCGCTGGACCGTTTGGAGCAGATGATCTTCCGCGAGGCGGTGGCTTTCCGGCAGGCCGGCGCGCAGACGCTGGGGGTGACGCTGAAAGTGGACGCCCACACGCAGCTTTTTTTGCAGTTGACAAGCAGCAACGGCCATGTCCAGGCCTTGGTGCGTTGCGACCGGGGCAGTTTTTCCGCGCCGGACTCGCAATGGGCGCAATTGGAGCAATCGCTGGCGCGCCAGAACGTTCAGTTGCTGCCGTTGGACGGCGCCTTGCGTCTGGGTTTTCAGCAGTCTCCGGACAATTCGCAACGCCATTTGGCTTCCGCCAGCCAGAACGTGCCCCCGGTCGGCGACGCTGTGGAGCCGGCGCAGCCGCGCAAACAGAAGGGGCAAAACCGCTCCCGCAAAAACTGGGAATCCTGGGCTTAACCCTAACTTGATATTATGTCCGCCATCACTACCGCCAGCGCGATGAACCCGTCGCAAACGCTCAACCAGGCCGACTTCCTCAACCTGCTGGTCACGCAAATGACTTCGCAAGACCCGCTCAACCCGGAAAGCGACACCGATTTCGCCGCGCAACTGGCGCAATTCAGCTCGCTGCAGGAGACCCAGACCATGGCCACCGAGTTGCAAAGCATCCAGGCCAACGGGCTGATCGGCCAAACCGTGACGCTGATACCCTCGACCGGAGGAGCGCAAGTCAGCGGCGTGGTCACCGCGGTGCAGATTGTTTCCGGCGTGCCGGAGATCATGGTCAACGGACAGGCCTACAATTTGAGCCAGATTTCGGCGGTGACACCCACGCCGATGACGAGCACGACTTCTAACGCCACAACTGCAACCTCAACCCAGAACTAGGAAATACATATATGCTAACCGCACTCAGTTCAGCCGTCAGCGGCCTGGACGCCTACCAGGAACAGATGGACATCATTGGCAACAACATTGCCAATATCAACACCACCGGATTCAAGTCCGCCACCGGCAATCTGGCTGACGCCTTCAGCGATACGCTGCAAGCGGCCACCAGCAACACCAATGCAATACAAGTTGGAACCGGTGTCACCACCGCCTCCGTCACCAACGATTGGACGCAGGGAGCGATCAGTTCGACCGGAGTGAGCAGCGACCTGGCCATCAATGGCAACGGGTTTTTCGTGGTGCAAGATCCAACCACGGGCGCCCAATATGTCACCCAGGACGGCACTTTCAGCATCAACGCCAATGGGAATTTGGTGACCTCCACCGGCATGCTCGTGCTGGGCAATGCCACCGCGGGCTCACCCCCCACCGGTCTGGCTCCCATCGTGATCAATACCACCGGGATGCCTTCGACCTCCAGTCCCACCGCCACGATGACGAGTTACACAATCAACTCCCAGGGCATCGTCACCGTCAATCTCTCCGACGGCACATCGTTCTCTCGCGCGCAGGTGCTGCTGCAGAACTTCACCGATCCGCAGTCCTTGACCAGCGCGGGCAATAATCTTTATTCCAACTTGGCCAATGCCGGGCCGCTTTCGGCGCCGGCCGCCCCCGGTTCGGGACCCTTGGGCACCATCCAATCCGGCGCGCTGGAGGCCTCCAATGTGGATCTCTCCAGCCAGATGGCCGCTTTGATCATCGCCCAGCGCGCCTTCGAGGCCAACTCCAAGATCGTCACGACCAGCGACGAGTTGTTGCAGGACGTGGTGAACATGAAACGATAAACCCTCTTTGTTATGGCGGATAGAACCGTGGACGCGCGCAATGGACGGACGGAGGAGGCGGTGGCCGAGGCCAGCCCCGCTCCGGCGGCCAAACCGGCGGCTTCGTCCAACCCGTGGTTGCCGTTGATCATCACCGTGGTGGCCATGCCCTTGCTGGCCTACGGCATGACCCGGTTTGTCCTCCTTCCGGAGATGACCCGCGCTCTCAACCCGTCGGGAGCGGCCCTGGCCGTCTCCACCAGCACCAACAGCGGCCCCGCGCCCGCCGTGAGCGAAACCAAGCCGAAGGTGACCGTCGCCTTGAACAAAATCCTGGTCAACGTCGCCGGCACCATGGGCACCCGTTACCTGATGACCAGCCTGACGCTGGTCGGAAAAGACGAGAGCTTCAAGAGCAAAGTCGAGCAGAACAAAGACCAGTTGCTGGACCTGGCCACAGGCACACTCTGCACCAAAACCATCTCGGACCTTGAAAAGCCCGGCGCGCGCAACGTGATTCGCGCCGAATTGCTCACGCTGTTCAACAATGCCTTGGGCGGACCGGTCATCCAGGAGATTTACATCACCGAACTGGCCATCCAATGAGCGACGCCTCCAATCCAGACTCCGCCCCGGCGCCGCCGCCGGCGCCCGAACAGAGCGCGCCGCCGCCCTACGACTTTGGCGGCTCGACGCTGCTCTCGCCGCGCCAGTTGCGCAAGTTGCGGGCGCACGAGTCACAATTTCTCAACGCCATGGAAGCGCGCGCGGCTCTGTTTCTGCGAGCGGAGTTCCCGCTCAAGCTGGCGGCCATCCAGATTGTATCCTACCAGAAGCTGACCGAAACCTGGCCGGGGCCGACGCATCTGACCCTGTTCAAGACCGAGCCTTTGCGCGGTGTTTCCATCTTGGAAATCCCCATTCGCCTGGGATTGCCCATTGTGGACCGCTTGATGGGCGGACCGGGACAGGTGCAGGAAAGCGGGCGGGAGCTGAGTGAAATCGAGAGGGCGCTGCTGGACCAGATTGTGCAAATCATCCTGGAGGAGTGGTGCAACAATTGGGCCGTCATCAAGCCCCTGAAGCCGGCGGTGCTGGGCTGCGAATCCAGCGGCCGCTTTTTGCAGACCGCTCCCCCCCAAACCAACATGCTGACCCTGGCCATGGACGCCGCCCTGGGCGATTGCCGCGGCCAAATCCAACTCGCCTTTCCCTACCCTGCGTTGGAGCCGTTGCTGCGCCAGCTTTGCGGCACGGCGGAGCCGTCGGTCGAAGCGCCTGCCGCCCCCGCGGCCGCCACCGCCAAGTGGAACCGCTGCCTGGATGAAGTGGAACTGCCGGTGACGGCGGAATGGCAGGGCTTGGAATTGTCCGCCCGCCAGATTCTGCATTTGGCGGTAGGCGACGTGCTGCAAATCAACCCGCAATTGGCCCGCCAAGTCACCGTGCGGCTGGGCGAGCTTGCAAAATTCAACGGACGCCTGGGCACCGTGGCCGGCCATTGGGCCGTGGAACTGACCCAGGCGATCAAATCCTGATTCTATGGAAGCAAAAGCAAATCCACCGCCCAATCTGGAACTGCTCCTGGACGTGCGGGTCAAACTGACCATCGAGCTGGGCTCCTGCCAGATGCCCTTGCGCGATGTTCTGCAACTGGTTGCCGGCTCGGTCGTCAAGCTGGACCAGCCCGCCCAACACCCCGTGAACCTTTACGCCAATCAAAAGCACATCGCCCGCGGCGAAGTTGTCGTGGTCAATGATTGCTACGGCGTGAAGGTCACCGAACTGCTCGGAACGGCCGCGTGACCAATAATCCCGCCATATCGGGGGGGCTGGCGAACGGTCTGCCGGACTTGGCGGCCTCGCTCCTGCGCATGGTGGGCGCGCTGGGGGTGGTCATAGCCGTTTTTCTAATTGGCGTCTGGCTTTTCAAGAACTGGCAGCGCCTGGCCCTGCGCCGCGGCGCCTCTCCAAAGCTTAACGTGCTGGAAGTCCGCTCGCTGGGGCCGCGCCAGGCCCTCTACGTCGTCGCCTACGAGCACCGACGCATGCTCATCGCCTCCTCCAGCGCGGGCGTCACCATGCTGACTCATCTTCCGGTTGGGGAGCGGGAACCGGCGGCGGCGCCGGCGGCCAAAATAAGTTTCGCCGAGGCCTTCCACCAAGTCCTGGCCCGCAAATCATGAATCGGCCCTTCTCTCACCGCCTGTTTATGCGCCCGGCGGCCGTTGCGCTGGTTTTGCTTTTGGCCGGGGCCGGGGGTCTCCAGGCCCAAACCAATTCGGGCAATCTGAGCCTGAACATCGGGCTGAACGGATTGAATCAGCCCGTGGACGTGGATGGAGCGATGAAAGTGCTCGCCATCATGACGCTGCTGACGCTGGCGCCTTCGATTGTTCTGCTGATGACCTGCTTCACGCGCATTGTCATCGTTCTCTCCTTCGTCCGCTCGGCCCTTTCGCTCCAAGGAGCGCCGTCGAACCAGATTTTGATCGGACTATCGTTGTTCTTGACGTTTTTCATCATGGCCCCCGTGTGGGAACAGGTTGACCACCAGGCCCTGGAGCCGTACCGGGCCAAACAAATCTCCAGCCAGGAGGCGCTGGAGCGGGCGGCGGGGCCTATTCGCACCTTCATGCTCAAGCAGGCGCGGCCCAAGGACGTGGAGTTGTTCGTCGCTCTGGCGCGCCTGGGGCCGACGCCGGTGGAGCACCTGCCCTTGAAGGTGGTCATCCCCGGCTTCATCATCAGCGAGCTGCGCACGGCTTTCCAAATGGGGTTCCTTCTCTTTCTGCCCTTTATATTGATTGACCTGATCGTGGCCACCGTGCTGATGAGCATGGGGATGATGATGATGCCCCCCATGACCATCTCGCTGCCGCTGAAAATCCTGCTCTTCGTGCTGGTGGACGGCTGGCATCTGGTGGTCAGCTCCATCATCCAAAGTTTCGCCACTTGATATGAATGCCGCCGTTGCCACCGACCTGCTCAAGACAATGATGACCAATGCCGTGACCCTGTCCACGCCCATCCTGATGACGGCCATGCTCATCGGACTGGCCGTGAGCCTTTTCCAATCGGTCACTTCCATCCAGGAACAAACCCTCACGTTCGTCCCCAAGGCCCTGGCCATCGTGGCGGTGCTGATCGTGCTGATGCCCTGGATGCTCCGGATCCTGATGGAATTCGCGACGGCGATGATTTCCAAGATGCCACAAATGGCGCAATGACCGCCGCCCATGAGCGAGCTGACCAACTGGTTGATGGTTTTTTTGCGCGCCAGTTCCATGCTGGCGGTCTTCCCCGTTTTTTCCGCCCGTAATTTCCCCGTCCAGCTCCGTCTGGCCCTGGGCGCGCTTTTGGCCGGCATGGTCGCCGCCACCCTGCCCGGCACGGCGGCGCCGGCGGGCGACTTCTGGGGATTGGCCGGCCAAATGGCCGTCGAGGTGGGCCTGGGGCTGGCTATCGGCTTTGCCAGCCGCATGGTCTTTTTCATGCTCGAGATCGCCGGCAGCCTCATCAGCACGGAAATCGGCGTTTCCATGCCCCCGGGGATCAATCCTCTGAACGACACCCCCATGGCCGCTCCCTCCACGATGCTTTACTATCTTGCGGCCATGCTCTGGTTGAGCCTGGACATGCATCATTGGATGCTCATTGCCTTTCAGAGGACTTACACCTATCTGCCCATCGGCGCGGCCCACCTTTCCCAGGCGCTCGTGACGGACATCGTCGGACGCACCGCCGGCATCTTCGGCCTCGCCCTCCAACTGGCGGCGCCGCTGCTGGCCGTCTCGTTCATCATATCCCTGGTTTTCTCCGTCCTGGGCCGGGCGGTGCCGCAGATGAACGTCTTTGCCGAGAGCTTCGCCGTCCGGCCGCTGGTTGGCCTGAGTGTCTTTGGGCTGACGCTGGATTTGATGTCGCAACACATCATGAACTATCTGAGGCATTTGCCGGAGGACATGCTGCGGGTGGCCCAACTGCTGCATTGACCGGAGCCTGCCATGAACGATCAAACCGGCGAGAAGACAGAGAAACCGACACCCAAGCGGCTGGAAGATGCCTTCAACAAAGGCCAGATCGCCCGCAGCCCTGAAGTGCAGACGGTCTTCGTCCTGGGCGGCGCCATGCTGGCGCTGGGCTTCTGCGGCCGGGAGACTTGGCGCCTGATGACTGAAACGACGGCCTCGATGTTGGGCCATCTGCACGCCACCGACCTCACTGTAAACGCCATGCAAGGCTACGCCATCTCCGCGGTGCTCGTCCTGGGTCAGTGCGTCGGGCCTGTCCTGGCCGCGACGGTTACGGGCGGTTTGCTGGCCGGGGGCATCCAAACGCGCTTCCGCACAACCTCCGACGCGCTGGGGGTCAATTGGGAGCGGCTCAATCCCGTCGAAGGGCTCAAACGGATCTTCTCCATGCGCTCGACGGTTTCCACCAGCCTGGGCATCCTCAAGCTCTCGGTTGTCATCGCCCTTTGTTACAGCGTCATAATGAAGATTCTCGCCGACCCGATCTTCTATTCCTCAGTCAACGTGGCAAGGATTGCCGGGTTCATGGCAGATTCTTCCTTCAAGATCATCCTCCAAGTGGGCTTGGCGCTCATTGTGCTGGCGGCGGCCGACTACGGCTATAAGTACTGGCAGACCAATCAAGACCTGAAAATGACCAAGGAGGAACTCAAGGAGGAGACCAAAAACACGGAAGGCAATCCCCTCATCAAAGGGCAGCAACGGCGCCGCCGTTTCTCCATCAGCAAACGCAAGATGCTTGCCGAAGTGCCTAAAGCAGATGTAGTTGTGACTAATCCGACCCATATCGCTGTGGCCCTCCGATACGACCGCAAGACCATGAAGGCGCCCAAAATCGTCGCCAAAGGCATCCGCCTCAACGCCTGCCAAATTCGGGAAATCGCCCAACAGCACCAGGTGCCGGTGGTGGAAAACGTGCCGCTGGCGCGGCTGATGTTCAAGTATGGCCGGGTGGGTGGCGAGATTCCTGCTCAACTGTATGCGGCGGTGGCCGAGATCCTGGCATGGGTCTATCGCGTCAACGCCTATCGGTATTACCGCGAGCAAAGTTTATAGAAATTAAATCGCAATGGCGCAGATCAAATCCAGCAAATCCACCATCGGGCACCTGTTGAAGAACGGCGACGTGCTGCTGGTGGCCGGATTGTTCGGCACGGTGCTGCTGATGATCCTACCCATCCATCCGTGGATGCTGGACGGTTTCCTGGCCACCAGCATCGCCTTGTCCCTGCTGGTCCTGCTTTCCATCCTTTACGTCAAGGAGCCGGCGGATTTCACCGGCTTCCCGACATTGCTGTTGTTCATCACCCTTTACCGCCTCTCGCTCAATATTGCTTCCACCCGCCTGATTTTGCTCAACGGTTACGCCGGCCATATCATCGAAACTTTCGGCAATTTCGTCGTCCGCGGCAATTTCGTCGTCGGCCTGGTCATCTTCTTGATCCTGGTCCTCATCAACTTCATCGTCATCACCAAGGGCGCCGGGCGCATCGCCGAAGTGGCCGCCCGCTTCACGTTGGACGCGATGCCGGGCAAGCAAATGGCCATTGACGCCGAACTCAACGCCGGGCTGGTCAACGAGGCCGAGGCGCGCGCGCGCCGGCGCAAGATCGAGCAGGAAGCCGATTTCTACGGCGCGATGGACGGCGCCAGCAAATTCGTGCGCGGCGACGCCATAGCCGCCATTCTCATCACGCTGATCAACGTGCTGGGCGGGTTCGCCATCGGCATCGCCCAACGGGGCATGACGGTCAACGAGGCTCTCCAACGGTTTACTCTGCTATCCATCGGCGACGGACTGGTCTCGCAAATCCCCGCCCTGATCACCTCGACGGCCGCCGGCATCCTGGTCACGCGCGCGGCCGCCAAGGAGGAATTGGGCCGGGAGTTGACCAAGCAGTTGCTCTCGTATCCCAAAGTCATGACCATCCTGACGGTCATGCTGGTGATCTTCGCGATGGTGCCCGGTTTGCCCATCCTTCCGTTTTTGACCCTGGCTTTCATCACCGGCTTTTTGGCCTATAACTTGAAAGGCGAGGAACAGGCCCTCAAGGCGGCCACCTCCCCCGCCGGAGAAACCCCCGGCGCCCCGGCTCCTAAAGGCGCCGCCGCCGGGCCGGACAAATTGGAGTCGCTCCTGAACCTGGACGCCCTGCAAATCGAACTGGGCTACGGCCTCATCAGCATGGCCGACGCGCGCAAGGGGGGCGATCTGCTGGAGCGCGTCACCGGCGTGCGCAAGTCTTTCGCGCAGGACATGGGCGTGATCATTCCCCCCATCCGCCTGCGGGACAATTTGCAGTTGGAAGCCAACCGTTACCGCTTTCTGCTCAAAGGCAATCCCATCGTCGAGGGCGAATTGATGCCCGGCCACTGGCTGGCCATGAACGCTTCCAACAGCAAGGTCGTTCTCAAGGGCCTGCCCACCGTCGAGCCGGTCTTCAAGCTGCCCGCCACCTGGATTGCGGAGCCAGAACGGAAAAACGCCGAACTCAGCGGTTACACCGTGGTGGACGCCCCTTCGGTCCTGGTCACCCACCTTTCCGAAACAGTCAAGCGCAACTGCCACGAAATCCTCAGCCGCCAGGACGTGCAGAACCTGCTGGACAATCTCAAGACCACCCATCCAACCGTCGTGACCGAATTGATCCCCGCCCAGTTGAACGTCGGCCAGGTGCAGCGCATCCTGCAAAACCTCCTGGCCGAGGGCATCTCCATCCGCAACCTGGCGGGCATCCTGGAAAAAGTCAGCGATTACACCAGCGTCACCAAGAACCCGGACGAACTCTCCGAGCACGCCCGCCACGCCCTGGGCGCGCAGATCATCAAACCCTTTCAAAACGACAAAGGCGGCCTGCCGGCCATCACCCTGGACCCGCGCCTGGAACAACAAATCGCCCAAGGCGTGCGCCAGACGCCCACGGAAATCTCCCTTACGCTGGAGCCGCGGCTGGCCCGGCACGTGGTGGAAAGTCTGTCCCAACGGCTGCAGCAGCTTCTGAGCGCTGGACAGGCGCCGGTGGTGCTCTGCGCGCCACAAATCCGCCTGGCCTTCCGCCGTTTCTTTGAGACCACCTTTTCCGAGTTGACCGTCCTCTCCTACGCCGAAGTGCCCGCGCGCATCGAAATCCAGAGCACCGCCACCATCCCCTGCCCGGAATAATATGAGCGCCCCGGCCACACAACCCATTCCCTTCATCGCCGCCTCGCCCGAGGAGGCCGTCGCCCAAATCCGCGCCCGCCTCGGCCCCGACGCCGTCGTGCTCAACGTGCGTCCGCTCAAGGCGCCCGGCCTGGCCCGCCTCTGGCAAAAGCCGATGATTGAAGTCGTCGCCTGCCGCCCGGAACCGCCGGCGCCCGCCGCCCCGCCCGCCCCGCCCCTGACCGAGGCGCTGGCCGAAGTCCGGCAGGAGTTGGAGGAGATCAAGCAGCAGGTCGAATTGAACGCCAGCGGCTGGCGCGTGGGCGCGCTCTTGCAAAAGAGCGGTTTGCTACCGTTGCAGGCCAAACAAATAGTTGACGCTTTGAAAAGCGGTCACGGCGAATTCCCCCCCGCCACGCTGGCCGAGGAGATTGCGCTGGCCCGCGCCCAATTGGCCGGGCAGTGGCGCGCGCCCTATCCGATTGGCCCGCAATCCACCCACGCCCTGATCGGCCCCGCCGGTTCGGGCAAGACGACTGCCCTGTGCAAATGGCTCACGCAGACCGCCCTGGTCGAAGGCCGCCTGGCGCGCGTCTGGCGCCTGGACGGCGCCGGCGCCAACACCGCCGAGTTCCTGAGCGTCCACTGCGAAGTCTTGAACGTTCCCTGCGAGCGTTGCTGGACGGCCGGGGCAACGGCCCTTTCGGAGGACATCGGTTTCATTGATTTGCCCGGGGCGGATTGGCGGGACTCGCAAGCCATCGGGGAGCTTTCCCGCCAGTTGATCGGGCTTGCTTCGCCGCACCTGCATTTGGTCCTCAACGGCGCCTACGACACCAGCGTGATGCTGGCCCAGGCCCGCGCGTTTGCCGGCCTGCCCTTGGAGGACGCTATCATCACCCATTTGGACGAAGAGCCGCAGTGGGGCAAAATCTGGAACCTGGCCCTGGGCGCCGGCCTGACGATCCGCTTTTTGAGCGCCGGCCAGGGCATTCCCGGCGAATTTTGGGACGCCGCCGCCGAGCGCCTCTTCGCCCGCCAATTCCCCCGCGCCGCCGCTGCCGCCGTCCCCGCCTGAAAGGGCAAAGCCGCCCTTGGCGAAACATGTTGACCGTCATGTGAAGAGTGAATTGGACAAAAACTGTTGACAATAGCTGTCTTCCGGCTCGAACTATGATCCTGGAGTCTCGGTAAACGATTATACGGTTCCCAAATTGCGGATTGTCTTGGTGGGATCTTGGCGGCAATCCAGGACGCGAAAGATGATCGCGCACCCGTGCGCGTCAATCTTGTAGTACACGGCGTAAGGAAACCGCCGAGTCAGTAAGCGGTGCTATCCCATCACCTTTGCATGAATCCCTCCATAGAGAGCCAACGAATCAATGTCCGAAAACACGGAATCAAAGAAGTACTCGCCAAGGCCTCCGCTTTGGGCATCTTAGAACGCACGGCCGGCGGCCAGATCATTGAAGGCGGACGTAAGGATCCGCACCCTCATCCAAATTTGCTTCTGAGCGATTGTTTTGCGGTGTCCCACTCCAACACTTGTTCCCCGCCTTCCGCCAGCCGTCGTTCGGTTGCGGCCAACTCCTTCGCGTGCCAGGCCGGCGATTCAAATTCACCGTCAGGACGGCTTAACTCCTCCCAGAGCGTTTCCATCAGCTTTAGCTTTTCGCTCCGAGGCAGTTGGCGCAAACTCTCGATAGTCATGCTCCCAAATCTACCGCACCGGCTGGAATATGTAAAACCGCTTTCTGCTCTCCGTTCAAATCAATCCCGCCGCCTAATTCGCCGCTGGACATCGCCCCGCCTTGAATGCATGGTGTTTCTGAAGGGCCTTTAACCGATTTATGAGGAAATTATTGTTTTGCGCCTGCGCGGCCGCGCTGTTGGCCTCGCTCTGGTGCCGGGCGGAGGAGAAAAAACTCTGGGCCAAATCGTTCCTGGGAAAACACGCGCCGGAGTTCACCGTGCAAAAATGGATCAGCAACGAACCGGAGCGCAAAGGGAAATTCGTTCTGATTGACTTCTGGGCCACTTGGTGCCCCCCTTGCCGCAAAGCGGTGACGGAACTCAACCGCTTCCACCAGAAATTCGGCGGCCAACTCGTCGTCATCGGAATCTCCGATGAGAAGGAGGAGGTCGTGCGCAAGTTCACGGAGGCGAACATCAAATACTACAGTGCTTTGGACACCTCCGCCGCCCTCAAAAAACAATTCGAGGTCACCGGCATTCCGCACTGCGTCATCATCAACCCCTCCGGAATCGTCGTCTGGGAGGGGTTTCCTTTTCTCGACGGCTATGAACTGACCGATGACGTCGTCGCCTCGCTCTTGAAGAAGGATCGTTGAAACCAGGGCTTAGATTGCGATGGAGATGTGCTTGGTTTCGAGAAAGGAGTCCAATCCCTCGCTGCCCAGTTCCCGGCCCCAGCCGCTCTGCTTGACGCCGCCAAAAGGCGCGTTGGTCGTCGTCGGCAGGCCGTCGTTGACGGACAGCATCCCCGCCTCGACCTGTTCCATAAGCCGGAACACCCTGCCGAGATCGCTCGTGAAGGCGTAGGCGGCCAGGCCAAAGGGCGCTGAGTTGGCCGCTTCAATCGCCTCCGCCTCCGTCTCAAAGGGCGTCACGGCCGCGACCGGCGCGAAGGTTTCCTGCGTCATGCAAAGACTCTCGCGGGGCACACCCTCCAGAACCGTCGGCTCCAAAAACCAGCCCGGACGCTCCAGGCGCCTGCCCCCGCACAACACCCGCGCGCCGCGCCCGACGGCGTCGGCAATGTGTTCGAGGGCTTTCTTGAGGGCCGTTTCGTCAATCATCGCCCCCACTTGCACGTCCGGCTCCAAGCCGTCGCCCACTTTGAGCATCCGGGTTTCTTCGGCCAGCCGATTAACAAAGCGGCCGTAGATGCCGCGCTGGACGTAAATGCGGTTGGCGGCGATGCACGACTGGCCGGTGTTGCGGAATTTGGCCAACATCGCCCCCGCGACCGCCTTCTCCAAATCGGCGTCCTCAAAGACCAGCAGCGGGTTCAGCCCGCCCAACTCCAGCGACAGCGGCTTGATTTGCGCCGCCGCGCCGGCGATGAGGCTCCGCCCGGCCTCCGTTGAGCCGGTGAAGCTGATTTTGCGCACGAGCGGATTTTCCAAAAACTCCGCCGCGATCTCCGACGCCAGACCGGCGGCCAGTTGAAAAACGCCCTTGGGCAATTGGGCCGCGTGGCAGGCCTCCGCCAGGGCGACGTTGCACAAGGGCGTGCAACTGGCCGGCTTCAAAATCGTCGGGCAGCCCGCCGCCATCGCGGCCGCCACCTTGCGCACCCCGAGCACGAGCGGAAAATTCCACGGGCTTATGGCGCCCACCACCCCGATGGGAGTCTTGACGACCAGGTTGCGCTTGCCCTCGGTTTGATGCGGGATGACGCGACCATAGCCGCGCCGGGCCTCCTCGGCGAACCAATGCAGGTGGTCCACCGCCATCGCCACCTCGCCCAGGCTTTGCGCCAGCGGTTTGCCCGCCTCGAGGGTCAAAGTGCGGGCGATTTCGTCGCGGCGGCGCTCCAGGTCGGAGGCGATTTTGTGGAGGTAGTCGCCGCGCACCTTGGCCGTAAGCGCGCGCCAGCCCGCAAAAGCTCCGTGGGCGTTCTGGATCGCTTGTTTGAGGCGCGGGCGGTCCAGTGCCGACATCCGGGCGAAGACCTTCGCGGTGGCGGGGTTTTTGACCGGCAACTGTTTGTCCGTCGTCACGAATTCCCCGTTGAGGTAAAGCGGATAAACTCTCATCATATTCTTAATCCTAATCTTAATCTTAATCCTAATCTCGTTCGTCGTGCCACCGCCAATCTGAAGTGGATTCGATTAAGATTGGGATTAAGATTAAGATTAGGACAAAGAACAGGAGCCGCTGTCAATAAATGGTCCGCGCAGTGATTTCGCGACAATGTCCGCACGGTCTCTACTTTGACGATCAGCCACTGGCCGGCGATTTTGCGCAGCGTGAACTTCATCTCCTGCACAATCATGTCCTGCTGGCCGGCGATTCGCGCCTCCAGCGTCAGGTCGGCCACGGCGCTTTGCCCGTCCCCGGCAACGATGACGGTGACGTCGGGGAAGCTGACGCTCAAACCCTGGAGGGAGGCGCGCGCGGATAGAATGGCCTGCTGGATATCCGCCCGACCGGCTAGTCTGTGTTCTTGATGGCCGGGGACGTCAAGGGCGATTTCGACGTTGGTCGAGAAGCAATCCGCCAGGCGTTGGGCGGCGGAGAGTTGGGCCATGTAGCCCTGGCCGCGGCCGAAAGAGGCGGCGCGGGCGACCTCCGCCAATTGCCGGCGGATCGCCTTCTCGGGGCCGGGATGCAACGCCACCCAAGCCCACACACCCAGCGCGGCCGCGACAGCCGCCAAAAGCAGGCGCAAGACTTTCATAAAAGCGCCCGGCCCACGATGTGGCTGCGTTCGGCCTGTCCGAAAAAATGATCCTCTTGCGGCATGGAGCGGTTGTCGCCGACCACATAGTATTTGTCCGGATCCACCTTCACTGGAGAAACGTTCCAATCGCACGGTCCTTTTTCGTAAGGCTCTTCCAGCGGCCGGCCATTCACGCTCACGCGGCCGTTGACAAAGGAAATCGTTTCGCCGGGCAGGCCGATGACGCGCTTCAAGTAGAGCACGGGCGGCGCGAACCATCCGTGCGGGGGCGTGAGCCGAATGCCCACAACGTCGCCCCGGCGCGGCTCATGCCAAAGGTAGGCCAGGCGGTTGATGAAATGGAAGGAATGATCGGAGTACGTGGGCGCCATGCTCAGGCCGCTCACGCGCATGGGCCAGAGAATCAATTTGAAAAGAACCACGCACACCCCCGCCAGGATCACGGCGCGCACCAGCGTTCTCCGGGGATTCCGCCCCACGGCCAGAATCCGGAGCCACCCGCCCAAGCCGCGGGCGCCGGGCGGTCCAGTCCGCGTTTCCGTCATTGGGTCACTCCGGAGTCAAAAAGAATGTTCCTGTCGCGTTGGTGGTGATGAAAAAACCGCCCGCCTTGGTTTGTTGCTCGAGGACGACGCCCTTGATCGTCGTCGTCAGGCGCGTTACCGGGTCCGAAAAGCCGCCGCTGATCACCCCCGTGCTTGGAACCACCGAGAGCGTCAGCTTGGGAATCCCCGTGCCATTGGTCACGAATTGGCCCGTGTTGTGAAGCGTGACGGCGTTGGTCAGGTTGGTGCCGAGGCCGCCGCCGCTTAACGTCACGATGAGATTATTGGTCTGGCTCAACACCGGAATCCGCGCCGTGCCGGCCGTGAAGGCCGAGCCGGCAATGGCCGGATAATTGGTGAAACCGGCCGGGTAAAGCTTCCCGTAGGCGCCGACGCGGAACCAACCGGCATCTCCCGCCAGGACGCTCGGGCCGTTGGCGAAATCAATCCAACCGGAAAGCGAACCCAGCTTGCCATAGAGCGGAATGTAGAGCGGCCACTGGCCGGATTTGGAAACACCCGATGCCGACGGCAACACGGTCGTGTTGTCCGAGAGCACGCCGCTCAAGGAGACCAGGCCGGCGGCGCTGATGGTGGCCGTGCCGTAACCGTCGCCGCCGGGGCTTTGGCTGCCGTCGCTGCCGCTTTCCAGGACCAGCGTGTACTTCCCGGCATGGGGGCACGGATTGGTCGTGCTGAACGTGGCGCGGTCGGCCTGCAAGCCGGCGCTCCAGGCGGCGTTGGAGACCGTGCCCAGGATTTGTTCGGTGTCGTTGGTGGTGAGATCAAGATTCATATTGACAATCAATGGCGCGACGCCGGACCCACGCGGCACCGCCTCCTCCGACTGGCCGGCCAGGGAGAATGCCCCCGTGAAGCCATAGCTGCCGCCCGCGTTGAGAATGTTGGCGGAATAAGTGCCAAGGGTTCGGAGCGTCAGCGTCAGGTAGCCCGAACTTTGGAACTGCGCATTGGACTGGGCGAACAGCCCGTAATAGCTGCCGGTCAGATGGGTGAATGGGTTGGACACGACCGTCAACACGGCCACGGCGCTCGTGGCCGCGCCGTAGCTGTTGGAGGCGATCATTTGGTAGCTGCCGGCATTGCCGAAGACCAAGGCCGCCAGCGTCAGGTTCGTGGCCGCACCGGCGATCTTCACCCCGTTTTTCTCCCACGTATAGCGGAAGGGCGCCGCGCCGTAAGCGGCGGACGAAAACTTCACCGTCCCTCCGACGAAATTGGTCTGGCTTTGCGGCTGCGCCGTGATCGTGGGTACCAGATTCATCGTGACGCTGACCGCCAGGCTACGCGCGCTGCTGATGCCGCCCACGGTTTGCGTAGCCCACAACTGATGCGTGCCGTTGGACAGCTTGACCGTCAGGCTGAATTTTCTGGAACTGTTCACGATGGCCGTACCCACAAGATTCGTGCCGTCATAGACGGCGACTGTCGCGCCAGCGACGCCATTGGTGCCGGTGACGGTCAACGAAGGGTTATTGGTGGAAAGTCCGTTTGCCGGGGTCAGGATGACCGGCACAGGCTCGATGATCACCGTCACGGAAACGGCGGCGCTGGGGCCGCTGGTCAGGCCGTTGATGGTTTCCGTCGCGCTGAGGAAATTAGTGCCCTCGGACAAAACGACCGAACCGGAATAGCTGCCCGCCGAATTGCAGGTGAAATTGGCCGCCAGGACGCCGTTGGTCAGCACGTTGATCACCGCCCCGGCCACGCCGCTGCCGCTGACGGCCACCGCCGGGGCGGATTTGGCCGCCGCTTTGAGCGTCGGCGCGGCGGGCAGAACGACGACTGTCACCGGGCTGCTGGAATTGGTGCCGTTTTGCGTCACGACCAGCACATTGGCGCCGGCGGCAAGCTTGGCCGGCGCGCCGAAAACGCCGGAAGAGTCGGCGGTGATGGTTTCGTTGGAATTGCCGTTGTCATATAGAATCACGCTGGCTTTGGGCATCGTGGTGCCGGCGATTTCGACATTGGTGGTGGTGGTTTGGTAGCCGTTGGTTGGGGAAAAAATCACCGGAACGGCGCTGACCACCGAACTGCAACAGGCCCAGTTGGTTTGAGTAATGAGGATGCTGTCAATCCACCAGCCGCCAACGCCCGTCAGAGAGTCGTTGGCGCAATCGGTTCCGCAGCACCATCGCAGTTGGATGGTTTGCCCTTCCGCCGATTGGGGCAGATTGACGATGGTGGTCATGAAACCGTTTGTGCCTGACCAATTATCCGAGGTGCCGCTCCAGGCATACTGGTTGACCAGCGGATCGTCATGGCAGATGGACAAATCATCCGAAAGGATTTGTTCCACATAGCCGCCGGTGACAAAGCTCCCCCCTGCCGCCAGGATGTCCTCAAATGCCGCGTTCGGGTTGGTTTTTATCTCCAAAACCCCGCCGTCATATTGGTCTTCGAGATTGAAACTCTGGCGGAAACTCAATTGGGACGGACCATTGGAGAGCGTTATGGGCGGGGACACCAAATAAACCTCGTCCCAAAAGTCCGAGTCCGGGCAATACACGGCGTTGGGCGGTGTGTCGTTCGTGGTGTTCTCGGTCGTCCAGTTCGTCAGCCCCCTGGTGTCGCTGCTGCTCCAGCCGGGGGGCAAATTGGGCAACGTGAAAGTGCCTTCATCGAAATTCTCGGCAAAATTGGTCGTGGTGACCGGTTGGCCCAGTTGAAAATAATAGCTGACCGTCCCCAGGTTCGCCGTCCCGTCCTGCAATTGCAGCGTGGCGGTGATGAATCCGCCGCAAGTGCCGTCCGCCTCGAAGGAATAGGCGGCCGTGCCGGCCGAGCCGGGTGCCAGCGCGCCGTAAGTTTGCGCGCCGCTGGGGAAGGCAATGCCGTTGCTGGCCAGCAAGGTCGCCACCAGGTTGGTCGTGGAAGCGGAGCCTGCGTTCTGAAGGGTGAAGTCCACCGTGACGATCTCGCCCGGATCAATGACGCCGTTGGTTGGAACGCAGTTTTCGGCCGTCAGGATCGCGCTGCCAGCCGCCAGGGCGGGCGCCGAGCCCGCATTATAGACGACCAGCGCGAAATCCTGATTGATCAGGTTTTCGGCGTTGGGAACGCCGACCGAGTTGATGTTCGCGGCGGTGATGGTGACGGTGAAAGGCCCCGAAGTTCCCGCCGGCAGAAAAACGCTTTCGACGTTGTTGAGCGCGTCGGCCGTTCCGCCGGTGACGGAATAGGCGCCCCTGAAAACATTGCCTTTGTAGGTCTTGCCGCCGGCGCTGACTGTCAAGTCGAGATCGTTGTTGTAGGCCGCCCCGGCGGTGCTGCCGGGGGCGTCGGTCCAGGCGACGGTCACCCGAAAGGGCTGAGTGGAATTGCGGATGACGCCCGTGAAGACACGGCTCTGGCCGCTGGCGGTGAACATATCTCCGGGCGCTTCGTCGCGCAGGAGCCGGTGCGTGCCGTCGAACGCCGTCCCCAAATCCATCTCGCCCATCCCTTGGCCGGGCGACCAGAGCGTGTCGTCCGCTTCCGGGCCGGTCAGGTAACGGGCGGAATTGATCAGCCAGGCCTTGGTCATCGCCGGACTGGGCGGCGTCCAGAGCTGGTTGATGAAATACTGCCGCAGCAACGCGCATCCGCCCGAAACGCACGGCGTCGAATGGCTCGTGCCGGAGGAGGCGGTGTAAAACTCCTGTCCGCTGTCGGGAAAGAAGTAGCTGCCGTCGGAACCGCCGTCCACGCCAATGGTCAATGGATTGGTGGTGTTGTCCAGGAAACACGTCAGCGCGGTGCCCGTTGGCCCGGGGTCCAAGGCTTGGGGCGCGCCTCCGCTGATATGCGTGCCCGGTGCGACCAGGTCGGGCTTCTTGCGGCCATCCGCACACGGCCCGCGCCCGGAGAAATCCGCCATCGCGTTGGCATTGTCGGCCTGACTGTCGGTCGTGCCGCCCAGATCCGCGCCGCCAGATAGCCCCCTAAAGAGCTGGACGCTTTCGGCTGCGCCTACGCAGATGATGTTTTTGCCGGTGCCGGGCGGGCTGACCGAGTTGGTAACAGGGCCGTCATTGCCGGCGGCGAAGACGATTACCATTTCCTGGTTTCCCGGCGCTGGGTAGGCCGAGCCATCCGGTTGGGCATCGCGCACCAGCGCGTCATATTCTTGCGAATCCAAGTTGTAAGTTCCATGCACGTTGGTTTCACCCCAACTATTATTGCTGATGCGGGCGCCATCGGTGTAAGCCTGAGACATCAGGTCCTCGTAGCTCGGATCGGTGAAATTGGTCGGATCAAAGATGACCGAGGAACCGAGCGAAACAAACGGACAGACGCCCAGCCCGTAATGGTAACCCGCGCTGTCCGCAAAGGGAAATCCGCTCAGGGCATCGTAGCCGCCGACGATGTGGGCGTTGATGTTGCCGTGGCCGTCGCAGCCTTCGATCGTGCTGCCGGCGTTGGGAATCCCTTCCAAGCGATTGTAGATCACGCGGCTGGCGTTGGTGGTTTCTCCGGCGACATATAAGCCGAAGTGGTTGGGAGAGGTCGTCCCGTTGTCAACGCCGCTGTCCGATATATCCACCGAAAAACCCGAGGTGCTAAAGTCGGTCTGCGTGAACCCACGGCTCTCCAACCAGTTCAGGTATCCAGGCCCGCTGAGACTGGAGCCTGACAAATTCCCCGCCACAATCTGGTCCTGCCGTTCGCAAAGCTTGCGCGGCGTGCCGTACGGCTGAATGGAAACCACATCCGGCCGCGCCGCGATTTGAGGCAGGTCGGCCGGCGCCACGCGCACCACCACGTCCACGTAGTGCAGGACCCGGCGCTGGCGCGAAACGGGCGCCAGCTTGAGGCGGTCAATCAATTGCAGCGTCGCGGCGTTGGCCGCCTCATCGGCCATCAACTGGATGGCGAACTGATCGCCTTTGGCCGCGCCGGCTTTGGCGGCCGGATGAATTTTATATTCATCGGCATAAGCGCCCTCCCATTGCACGTGCGGAGCGGCGGCCAGCGCCTGCACGCGCGCCAGGCTGGCAGCATCGCCATAGACCAGGTAGGTATTGTGCGGAATGTAGCTGACGATTTTCACCCCGGCCTCCAGCAACTCCTGCCGCCAGGGGGCCTGCACCGGGCCGGCGAACTGGACCAGGTGCATGCGATTGCCGGTAAAACTTCCCGCTTTTTTTCGCAGCGCCTGCACCGCCGGCTGGGTGGTGTCCAGCCGGGCGGCGTTCAGGACGATGAGATTGTAATCGTCCCGCAACTCGGCCTTGTCGGCGGGCAGATTGGTCATCGAATCCGGCGCGTCATAAAGTTCATAGCCGCCGTAATCGGCAATAAGGCGCGCGCCCGCCGCGGCCATTTTTTCTCCCAACGCGCGGTCGCGGACTTCAATCTTGTGGCGTCCGCTGGAGCCGGCCAGATGGGCTTCCTGAGCGGACAAAACCCGCGCCAGCCCAAAAACGACGAGCCAGGCGGCCAAAGGATAAACGATTCTTTTCACGTCCTTGTACACGTATAAAACTGCCACAAGCCGGAGCAAACGCGAGCCAAATATGTGCCAAACCCCGGAGGGATGCATTTCCTTTTTTTGAGTAAGATTGAGAAGTTGGTCCTTGAGAATCTGTCATTGGCCATCTGAAGAGGTTTGTCCGAATCCTCGTCCGGCTCCGGCTTTCTGGCGGCTTTGGCGGTGGCAACGGAATTTCCCAGGATGCGGGAAAGTTGGTCGCATTCATCACATGACAGATGACAGATTTTCAATGGCCAATTTTCAATCATTTCAATCGCTGAAGCCTTTCCCAAGGTAGTGATAGTGAAACGCGCCTCCGGGCTTGGCCCCAGCCGCTTGCGGCTGTTCAACGGCATGGGTACGGCTATGCTCAGGGGCAATGAATGGCGATGTCTCATCGCGGGATTGGGCGGCGCCGCCCCGGTTCGCATTGCTTTTGGCGGCCTTGATCTTCGTCCCGTTCTGGAAGGTGCTGCTGGGGTTCGACACGTTCGTGGTGCGGGATTTCGGGCTGTTCTCCTACCCGGTGGCGGCGTTTCAGCGGGAGTGCTTCTGGCGGGGGGAATGGCCGCTGTGGAATCCCTACAATTGCTGCGGCCTGCCCTTCCTGGCGCAATTCAACACCCTGGCGCTCTATCCGTTCTCGCTGATCTATCTGCTGCTGCCCCTGGCGTGGTCGCTCCCGGCCTTCTGCCTGTTCCACCTTTTTCTGGCGGGCCTGGGAATGAATTTCCTGGCGCGGCGCTGGACGGGGTCGCAGGCGGGCGGGGCGCTGGCGGGGGTGGTGTTCGCGTTCAACGGGCTGACGCTCAATTTTCTCATGTGGCCCAGCCATATCGCCACCTTCGCCTGGATGCCTTGGGTCATCCTGCTGGCGGAGGACGGATGGAGGCGCGGCGGACGAAAAACCATCGCGGCGGCAATGGCGGCGGCGATGGAAGTGCTGGCGGGCGGGCCGGAAACGATCCTGTTCACCTGGCTGGTGTTGCTGGCGCTGGCGGCGGCGTCCTGCGCGCGGGAACCGGGAACGTTCTGGCGGCGGGCGCGGCGGCTGGCCGCAATGGGGCTGCTGGCGCTTGGGCTGGCGGCGGCGCAATGGCTGCCGTTCATGGATTTCACCTTGCATTGCAGCCGCAACAGCCACTATGGCGATTCGGCTTGGGCGATGCCGCCGTGGGGCTGGGGTAATTTCCTGGTGCCGCTCTTCCAGACCTCGCATTGGCAGCAAATCGTGGTGCAGCGGAACCAGTACTGGACGTCGTCGTATTACGCGGGGATTGGGACGGTGTTTTTGGCCGGGATCGCGTTGTGGCGGGGGCGGCGGAACTGGCGGGTTTGGTTGTTGGGCGGCTTTTTGCTGGCGAGCCTGGTGTTGGCGCTGGGGAACGACGGGTATCTCTTTCTGTGGCTCCGGCGGCTGCTGCCCTTCCTGGGGTTTTTCCGCTACCCGGTGAAGTTTATCATCTTGACGCTCCTGGTTCTGCCGTTGCTGGCGGCCTGGGCGCTGGCGCACTACGAAAGCCGCCCGGCCTGCGGCTGGCGGGGATGGCGGCTGGATTTGCTCTGGGGCGCGGCGCTGCTGCTGCTCATCGGGGCGGTGCTGGGAGTGGCGCGCCTTTGGCCGGTGGGGGACAACTCCTGGCCCGCCACGGCGGCCAACGGGCTTTGGCGAATGCTGTTCTTGGGCTTGACGCTGCTGGCGCTCTATCTTTTTGTCAGCCGCCCGCGCTGGCGCGGCTGGAGCGTCGTCGTTTTGCTGGCGGTGAGCTGGCTGGATTTGCTGACGCATGAGCCGTGGCAAAACCCGGCGGTGGACCCGTCCGTATATCAACGGGACCTGGGCCGGATCAAAGCGAACTTCGCTTCCGCACCCGACATCGCCCAATCGCGGTTGATGATGTCGCCGTATTCGGCGCGGCAGCTCTACTACAAACCGTCCGCGGACGTTAAAGGGAATCTGTTGCTGGATCGGATCGTGTTTCTGGCCGACTGCAATTTGCTGGACGACCTGCCCAAGGTGGACGGTTTCTTTTCCCTTTACGTGCGGGAGAGCGACAAAGTGCTATGGCTGTTGGACTCGCGCACTGGCCGGAAACTGGACAGCCTGGAGGACTTGCTGTCCGTTTCAGAGACAATCGCCCCCGGTCAAGTATTTGATTGGGTGCCGCGCACAAATTACATCCCGATCGTCACCGCGGGGCAGGCGCCGGTCTTTGCAGCTGATCCAGCGGCCTTCGACGCCATCGCCAACGACACGGCGGATTTTCGCAAGGTGGTTTATCTGCCGCCAGAGGCAAAAACAGTGGTTCGGGCGGTGCGTCAGCAGCAGGCGCGCATCGTTGCCCGGGAGTTTGCGGCGACGCGGGAGAACATCGAGGTGGAGACTCCGGCTCCGACGATGGTCGTCCTCTGCCAGGCCTACTACCACGATTGGCAGGCCAGCGTGGACGGCGCCACCGTGCCATTGTGGCGCGCCAACTACGCCTTCCAAGCCGTCGAAGTGCCGGCAGGGAAGCATCGTATCACGTTGATTTACAAGGACAAGGCCTTTCAGGCGGGCGGGGCGATTTCGATACTGTCATTATTGATTTGCCTGGGCGGCTGGGTGTCATTGAAAGGCAACGCGGAGGATAAGAAGACCGCGTGAATTGCAAGCAGTTGATATTGAACTGCTTATGATCACACTAGGGCCGGTTAAAATTCCGACGAATTGGAGATTGCTTTAAAACGCACCAAGCGTTAGATTTTGGCTCGATGCCTGCTATAAACCGAGTCTTCACGGCTTTGCAAAAGGCAATTCGTGAACATGTTGTACTAATAAGTATCCGCCTTTTGCATCGTTCACAGCCGTTTGGACAGAAAGGCAGTGAAATGCAGACCATGAAACCAGGGAGGCGGGGGTTTACATTGGTCGAGATAATGATAGTCGTGGCGATCATCGGGTTGTTGGCGGCCATAGCCATCCCCAACCTGGTGCGCTCCCGGACAACGTCTCAGACCAATGTGTGTATTGACAATCTGCGAATGCTCGATGCGGCCAAGCAGCAGTGGGCGCTGGAACAAGGCAAGATAGCGACGTCGGTGCCCCAGCCAACGGACATCCAGCCCTATCTGGGCCGCGGCGTCGGCGTTTTGCCGGTGTGCCCGGTTGACCCGCAGCAATCGTTCAACACAAGCTACATATTGCAGAATTGCCAAACTCCCCCGACATGCCAGATCGTGCCGACGGCGCATATCTTGCCCTAGCCCGCGCCCCAAAAACCCGGTCAGGGTGAGCGGAGCGCCAGACGCCAGGCGGCCAGCAGCAGCGCGGCCAGCGCGAGAATCGCGGCCGCGTTGGCCGGTGCGTTGTGCAATCGCGCGGGCCGCACCCAACCGAGGGCGCAACCGAAGAGCGCCCCCGCGATGAATCCGCCGACGTGGGCGACGACATCCGAGTCCGGGCTGAAACCCATGAGCACCAGAATCAGCACCCCGGCCGCGGCGGCGCGAAGCAGGAACCGGCTGCCGGGGCGGTATTTGCGCCAGAAAGAGAACGACTGCACCGTAATCGCCCCCAGGGCGCCCATGACCATTCCCGAGGCGCCCAGGCTTTGGTGCGGTTGGGCGTAAAGCAGCATGTCGGCTGCATTTCCCGCCACACCCGCCAGGAACGTCGCCAGCAACGCCACACCCGCCCCGTAACGGGCCATGGCCAGGCCCATGAGCACAAAGCCCGTGCTGGCGTTGGCCATCAGATGCGGCACGCCGGCGTGCAACGTCACCGCCGTCAACAGCCGCCACCATTGGCCGTGCGCCGCCTTCTCGCTGTCAAGAATACCCGCGCTCTGGATGCCGGGAAAACGGACGGCGCTCCAATAATATGCGGCCACGATGGCGGCGACCCAGCCCAGGCTGCCCCAGTGGAATACCAGGCCCGCCTCCGGCAGGGGCTGTCTCCAGTGCCAGTTGCGGTTCTCGGCCCGGTATTGCGCCAGGGCGTCCTGCCCCCGGCGGTAATCCCGCTCCGGCACCAGCAACTCCCACCCTTGCTCCGATCTGTCAACAATCGCTTCAATCCCCTGGCTGGCCAGCACCAGGCCCCATTCCATCGCTTGCCGGCGCGAGCGGGCGGGGATGCTCAAGAGCGCGCCTTGCATATCAGCCCGCCGCGATCCTGGAAACCATCCACCCGGCGGCGGCCAGGCCAAAAGCCCCCGTCACGAAGCTGGCCGCGCCGTAACCCTCCTCGCAGCCCAGGCGCCCCTCGCAGCCTTCGGCGGGGGCGACCGGCGGTTCGGTGGAAAAAACGCACGGCACGCCGAATGGTTTTTTGGGATCGCGCTCGAACCCGTGGTCCTCGCGCAGCTTTTTCCGGACCCGCTGCAGCAGGGCATCGTGCGTTGTTTGCGCCAGGTCGGCCACCTGGATGGCCGCCGGATTTCTGCGCCCGGCCGCGCCGCCGGCCGAGACGACCGGGATGTTCCTTTCGCGGCATCGGGCGATGAGCAGGCACTTGTTGGCCACCTGGTCAATGGCGTCCAGCACCCAGTCAAAACGAGTTTCCAGAATCTTCTCCGCCGTCGTCGCGGTGAAAAACTCCGGCACGGCCCGCACCTGGCAGGCCGGGTGAATGGCGCGAATGCGCTCGGCCATCACCTCGACCTTGGGCCGCCCGATGGTGCCATCCAGGGCGTGCAACTGGCGGTTGACATTGCTCAAACAAACATCGTCCAGGTCCACCAACGTGATCCGGCCCACGGCGCTGCGCGCCAGCGCCTCCGCAGCCCAGGAGCCAACGCCGCCCAGGCCCACGACGCAAACGCCGGACTGGAGCAGCCGATGCAGCCCGTCCGCCCCGTAGAGGCGCCGGAGGCCGCCGAAGCGAAGATCAAGGTCGTTCATGCAAACGCGAATTCACTTTTACTCTTACTCTTAATCCTAATCCTAACCCGAAAGGAGATTAAGATTACGATTAAGATTACGATTAAGATTAGGAGTAGGAATCATGTGCGCCTCCGCGCCGCTTCCATCAACTTGCGGTGGGCGCCGGTGAAGGCCAGCCGCTGAAGTTCCGCCGGCGTTTTCCACTTTCCAATCGCCAGGCCCGGCGCCGCCCCGCCGGGCAGATGGGCATGGAACCCCTCCAGCAACATCCGGTAACGGGTGATCGAATGCCGGAGGCGGAAGAAAGGCCCGGTGGCGGAGATCCTGAACGGGGCGGCCAGCCGGGAGAGATTTCCTACTTTTGCCGGCGCCTCGAAGTTGGGGAATTCCCACAGCCCGGCGTTGACTCCGCCTGCCGGACGCCGCCGCACTAGAAAGCGGCCGCCCCGGCGCGCCACCAGCGCGATGAATCGCCGGTCCGTCACAGGCGCCCGGCGCGCCGGCGTCGGAAATTCCCCGACTCGATTCTCGCGGCGCGCGAAGCAGTCCCGGCGCAACGGGCAATCAGGGCATTTGGGCCGGCGGGGCCGGCAAACCAACGCGCCTAATTCCATCAGGCTTTGGTTCAGGCGGGCCGGCTCGCCGGGGGCGGCGGAGACCAGTTCTTGGGCGGCGCGCCAGAGCTTGGCGTTGAGCGCCTTGCCCTGCGGATCGCCGGCGATGCCCCGCAGACGGCTCAAAACCCGCTTGACGTTGCCATCGAGAATGGGCGCGGGCTGGTTGAAGGCGATGCTGCAGACGGCCCCGGCCGTGTAAGGCCCGACGCCGGGCAGCGCCAGGAGGTCCTCAAGCCTTTCGGGAAAGCGTCCGAAATATTGCTTGACAATGATTCGGGCCGCCGCCTGCGCGCGGCGCGCCCGGCCGTAATAACCGAGGCCCTCCCACAGTTTGAGCACCCGCTGTGGCCGCGCCCGCGCCAAGTCCTCCACTCGCGGCAGCGCCCGCATCCAGCGCGCGTAATACGGGATGACGGTTTTGACCTGCGTTTGTTGGAGCATGGTCTCGGAAATCCAGACCGCGTAAGGGTTGCGCGTCCGGCGCCAGGGCAGATCGCGCGCCTGCTGGTCGAACCAGCGGATCAATATCCGGGCGAGGCGGCGCGCGCGCTTCATTTTTTTGGATGGCGGTTTTCGGTTCCTAATCTTAATCTGAATCCTGATCTTAATGAATGAATCGCCTTTTCGACCATGAAAAACTGGAGGCCGCTCAAAAATCTCCGGCTCATGAATCTTTGGCTTTGAGGGGATTGAGATTACGATTAGGAGCGAATTCAAGAGAAACGAAATGCACCCGCCGTTGACCAGCTACACTTGCCAATTGTCCGACGCCCAGGCCGCGGCGCTGGAACGGCATCTGCGCGACCATGATTTCATTTTCCGCGAAGTGCCCTACGCCCGTTTTGCCGGGGAGAAGGAGAAAACCAACGTCGTCTTTTACCAAAGCGGCAAGCTCGTTGTGCAGGGTAAGGGCACGCAGGATTTCGTCGAGTTTGTCCTCGAACCGCAAATCCTCCAGGAGGTCAAGCTGGGCTACGAGACGGTGCTCAACCCGGAATTGCTTGCCCCGCGCATCGGCGTGGACGAAAGCGGCAAGGGCGATTTTTTCGGCCCGCTTTGCGTGGCCGGCGTCTATGTCAATCAAACAATGATTCCGGCGTGGAAAAACGCCGGCATCCGGGACTCCAAGAAGATTGGCAGCGACCGGCGCATCGGCGAGCTGGCGCAGGTCATCCGCAACACCCCGGGTTGCATCTTCAGCGTCGTGCCCATTGGCAACGAGGCCTACAACCGGCTCTATTCGAAAATGAAGAGCGTCAACACGCTCCTGGCCTGGGGCCACGCCCGCGTCATCGAGAACATGATGGGCTTCGCCTACCGAATGGTCCCGCCGCCGGTGCGCGCCATCAGCGACCAATTCGCTAACGACAAAGGGATCATCGCCCAGGCGCTGATGTCGCTGGGCCGGAAGATCGAGTTGGTGCAACGGCACAAGGCGGAGGAAGACCTGGCCGTGGCCGCCGCCTCCATTTTGGCGCGCAATGAATTCATCACCCGCCTGCGCGACTTGAGCCGGAAGTACGAGATGGAATTGCCCAAGGGCGGCGGGGCCAACGTGGACGCGGCAGCCAGGGAATTCGTGGCCCGGCACGGCGTGGAGGCGTTGGGCCAGGTGTCCAAGACGCATTTCCGCACCTTCCTGCGCGCCCGGGGCCTGCCCGAGCCGCCCCGCAAACCATGGAAGCGCCGGAGCGGCAAGTGAGCCGTTGGAAATGAAATTGGCGCATCCCGGTTCTTTGGGTTGCGGTTTCCGGTTCTTAATCCTAATCTTGAACTTAATCATAATCCGAATGAGGAGATTAGGATTAAGATTACGATTAGGATTAAGATTACCGATGCAACAAATATAACGTGAACCTGGCAACTCCAGTCGTCGTTCGTACCCTTGTGGCCTTCACTGTGGCGCTGACCGGCGGCCTGTTGAGCGCCTTGCTGGCCCGGACCCACAAGCAACTCTGCGCGCTCATTAGCCTGGGCGCGGGAACCCTTTTGGGCGTCACCCTTTTCGCCATCGGCCCGGAGTGCTGGAAAGATTTGGCTCTCTGGCAATTGGCGCTGGGGGCGGGCAGCGGCTACGGCTTGTTCGCTCTCATCAGCCATTACGTCTTCCATATTTGCCCGGCTTGCGCCGCCAGCCACTTCGACGAGGCGGCCACGCACCGCTTTGGCGAGATCGCGGTGGCGATGATGATCGCCCTGGCCATTCACTGCACGGTGGATGGGCTGGCCCTGGCCGCCGGACATCGGGAGCAGCCGGGATTGGACCTCTCCGTCACGATGGCCATTTGCGTCCATAAGGCGCCGGAGGGCCTGGCGCTGGGAGCGTTGCTGCTGGGGGCCGGCTTCCATCGCGGGCGCATGCTCGCTCTGGTGGCCGCGGTGGAATCCACCACCATCCTGGGCGGCCTGCTGGGGTGGTTTGTCCTGCGCGATGTTTCCAATGTCTGGCTGGCCCTGGCGCTGGCGCATGCCGGCGGCGGTTTCATCTTCCTGGCCACCCACGCCGTGCTGGGCGAAATCATGAAACATGAGAAGAAGATCGTCCTTTTGAGCTTTGCCGCCGGTGTTGGCGCCATCGGCATACTGAAACTGGTTTTCCACCTCAAAGGAGATTGATGCGCCAAGGCAATGAGGGGCAAATCACGGGATTGACATGGCCTGCAAACTGCTGTAAAGAAAGCTTCTGAACCGAAAGTCCGGTCATAAGAACAGTCAATCGGTGAATCTATGCGGATGATGCAGCCAACTCGGCGCCAGCGGAGGTTTCTGGCCTTTACATTGATCGAAGTGGTCGTTGCGACGGCCATCGCGGTGCTGGTGATGGCCGGGATGTTCCAGGGGTACAGCATCGCCTCCCGCCAGGCGCAGTTCTCCTCCTTTTCGCTGGCGGCCAACGCCATGGCCATGCAGCAAATGGAGAGCATTGTCGCCGCCACCTGGGTTGTCTCGGGCACCTCGGTCACCAACATTTTCAGTCCCGTCCTGACCGCCACCCAAGTCAACGCGCTTTGTGTGCCTAGTACCGGGACAAACCTGGTCTTTGGCACCAATTATGCGACAGTGACCCAACTGTCCACCAACCCCCCGTATCTGATGGTGCAGGTGAGTTGTGTGTGGAATTTCATGGGCATGGGCAATTTCACCAACACCGTCGCCGTTTTGCGCGGGCCGGACTTATGAACTTGACCTTTGCCAATTCCAGTTTGCGGGCAGCCGGGCAACGGAGCGGCTTCACGCTGGTGGAGTCGCTGGTGGTCTCCACCACGCTGGTCATCCTCTGCGGCTCGATCATCATGTGCAATCTTTACGGCGTCTCCATGTCGGTCCGGCAGCAAATCTGGCTCAGCGCCAGCGATGACGCGGCGCGGGCCCTGGGCAAAATGATGTCGGACGTCCGCTCCGGGGCGTCCAATTACGTGGGCACCGGGAGCCTCAATGGCTTTACCAACGCCGCCACCAATATCTGGCAGCAGGGCAACGCGCTGAAAATCTACCTGGCCAACACCAACGGGCTGACCAACGGGTGCTGGGTAATGTATTACTACGATCCGGGCAGCAGCAATCTCTACCGCACCAACTTCAACGGCTCCAATCCGGGCGACTTCGACATGGTCACGGCCAATCCGCTCATGACCAACAACATGTACAACAGCAACATTTTCTCCGCTTACAACGTTTACAACAACGTCTGGGTGCCGGAGACCAACCAGGTGGGCACACCCCTGATCCTGGTCTGCCTGGCCTTCACCAAATTGCAGAATCCTCAAATCCAGATCGCACCGGGCAACCCGGTGGATTTTTACCAGATCGTCACTATGATCGCATCACGCAACAGACCATGAATTTATCACCCGCCATCCGCGGGACACGCGAAAAAGCTTGGGCACTCCTGATTGTCCTGTCGCTGGCCGCGACGGGGTTGTTGTTGGTGGCCAGCATCATGGCCTGGGCCAACGAGAACTCCGCCGTCACGGCGCGCAATGCCGAGTACTTCACCACAACCTACGCCGCTGAAGCGGCCACGGAGAAGGCGCTCTCGGCCATTGTGCAGGACGACCAGAATTACGGCGAGGGATTGGTCCTGACCAAATGCGCCGCTTCCCAGTACAGCAGCTTGATCCCCACCGCCGGCGACAGTTCCTATTGGACAAACTATCAATTCAGCGGCGGCTCAACCGCCAACCATGTGCTGGTGACCTGTATCACCACCAACACCACCAACGTTCTGGGGCCGCCCTATTCCGGGTACGTGGCCGTGGGCTCCACCTACCAGATCATTGCCAACGCACAGAACCTTTACTCGGCCTATCACATCACCGCCAGCGTCGGCCAGCAGATCCTTTTGGGCCAAATCCCGATCTTCCAATTCGCCATTTTTTACAACGACACGCTGGAGATTGACCCCGGGGCGACGATGAACATCACCGGCATGGTCCACGGCAACACCAACATTTATATTGATCCCAGCGGCATGCTCACCTTTTACAATGACATCTCGGCCACAGGCACCCTCAATCTGACGGAAAACCCCCTGGACCCGACCAGCCGCACGACGCCGACGCCGGCAAGTATCTACGCCTTTGACGGCGCCCACCTGGCCGACGTGATTCCATTGGATTTGCCGGTGGGCACCAACACCTCGGGCAATACGACCAACGTGGGCGCCAACGTCAACGCCATCCTGCAGGTTCCCCCGCCGGGGGAGTCCCCCACCTCCCCCACCGGCACCAACCGCCTCTATAACCAGGCGGACATGATCATCACCGTTTCCAACGGCAACGTCATTACCGTCACCAGCGGCGTGAGCGTCGACAATGCGGCCACCGTCATTTCCAACAGCTCATGGGCCTCCTTCATCAGCACCAACGGCAGCTTTGTCAACATGCGCGACGCGGACAACGTGGTGGATCCAGTGGACATCAACGTGGGCGCCCTGCGGCAATGGAGCGCCACCAACACGGTGCTGCGTCCGCTGCTGTCCAGCTTGCGCGGGCCCACCGAGGCGGACGTGCAATCGGTCTTTGTGGCGGATGAGCGTTTTATGAGCAACACGGTGATTGTCACCAACACGAGCATCGTCACCAACACGCTCGCCACCAACACGACCACCTATCCGGGCTCGGGAGATTACATTCCCCCTGTCACCACCAATACGAGCGTCACCACCGGCTCCACTTATCCGGCCGCCGGCACGTATGTGCCGCCCATTTTGTCCACCAACACCACCAGCGTGACCACGACCAACTTGCCCACTACCAATTACGTGGGAACCGTCTCGACCAACACAACGGCGGACACCACCAGCTCCTACCCCACCAATGGAACCTACCTGGGCTCGGTCACGACCAACACCACGCTGACCACCAGCAGCAACCACCCCAATTCGGGAACTTACACGGGGTCCATCACGACCAACGGCTCGGGCAGCGGCAAGACCTACACCTACAACGCCATCACAGGCTACACCTACAACTTGGATTCCAGTTACACCTACAACGCGATCAGCGGCTACATTTACAACGGCGTCACCGGCTACTCCTACTCCGCCATCACGGGCGTCGTTACCAATGTCAGCTACACGACCAACTACACCCAGTACGCCGAGCCGGGGATTGTCCTGACTAACGGCGCCACCCTGCCTTCCAACGGGCTTTCGGTGGTCACGCCTGACCCGGCTTATATCGTGGGCAACTGGAACGTCACCAACAATAACGGTCAGGGGATGACCCAAACCGCCAATGTTGTGGACACTCTCCCCAGCGCCATTTATGCCGACTCCGTCACGATTCTCTCCCCGGCCTGGACCCCCAAGACCAGCACTTCCCAGTCGGGCGTTAACCAGGTCGCCACGCCGGACACCGTCAACGCGGCCATATTGACGGGCATCGTCCCCTCCAACGGGACCTATTACAGCGGCGGGGTGGAGAACTTTCCGCGATTCCAGGAGAACTGGAGCGGGGTCAATTTCTATTACAACGGTTCGATGGTGGAAATGTTCACCAGCCAGGTTGCCAACTATCCCTGGCCCGGCACGGGCACGGTCTATAATCCGCCCAATCGCAACTGGGCCTTCGACACCAATTTCAACAACCCCTCCCAGTTGCCGCCCTTGACCCCGAAGGTCATTTATCTCAACCGGGCCAGATGGGCTTCCATTCCGCCCGGCTCAACCTCGTTTTAATGTTCATGACCAAAGGATGGACATTGCATTTCTGCGCGCTGGCCCTTCTGGGGGCGGGCACGGTCCTGGGGCAGCCGGCGTTCAAGGTCCGTGCCGGTAATCAAGCCACCCCGGAAGGGGGAAACGTGCGCGTCCTGCTCATGCAAGCCGGCGGCCAGTATTTCTCCGTTCAGGTCCCAAGAGGCTACGGCGCCCAAGTCCGCTATTCCGACCAGAGCATCACGTTCACCGCCGGCACAGGCTCCAGCGTCATCACCATGCGATTAAGCACCAACTATCCCGGCAGCCTGCCCAAGATGGAAGGATTACGCGATATGGTCGCCGCCAGCCATCCCGCCGCCTCGCTGGTGCAGACTTCCCCCTGCGGCACCGGCTACGGCACGGGTCTGCTCTTCGAGCTCTTCCAGCCCACGGCCGGAAACGTGACCCTTCGGATCCGGGAGGCCTACCTGTCCATAGAGGAGGGCAGCTTCCAATTCACCATGTCGTGCGACCAGGCCGATTATGACAAGGCGCGGCTCAGTTTTGCCTGGCTGTTAAATTCCTTCCATTCGGTGGCCCAACCTGCTAAGAAAGAGGCATGACGATACCCTTTTTAGGCGCAGGCAGGAATCGCGACCAGGTGTTCGCGGTGGATTTGGGCTCGCGCACCACCAAGGCGGTGTTGCTGGAGCGCAGAAACGACGGCTTCAACCTGACCCGTTTCACCGTGCAAGACGCCCCCATTTATGACAAGGCCCTCCCGCAGGGCCTGCTGACCGAGCACCTGCGGGCCATCACTGAGACCATGCAGCCCAAAACCCGCCAGGTCACCCTGGCCATTGGCGCGGCCGATTCCATTTTGCGCAGCACCGAATTGCCGCTCATGCCCGTGCAGGAGATGCGGCAAATGCTCAAATTCAACTCCAAGACCCACCTCCAGCAGGACCTGCGCGACCACGTCTTTGATTGCTACATCGTGCCCCATGCCTCCAACGCCCAGTCCGAGCCGTCCAAGGCGGGCGTAGTCAAGTATAAAGTATGGGTCGGCGGCGTCCGCCGCGAACTGCTCATGACCCTTGAATCCTCCGTCCGCGCCGCCGGCCTCATTCCCGCCCAGGTCACCCTCAGTTTGCTCGGCCACGTCAACGCCCTGGAATTCTCCCAACCCGACTTATTCGGCAAGGAGGTCCTGGCGCTGGTGGACCTGGGCTTCAAATCCTCCGCCATCAGCATCCTGGCCGGCGGCGAATTGTGCCTGAGCCGCTCGGTCGAACTGGGCGGTGATCGCTTGACAGCCGGCCTGGCCGAAGCCATGAACATCACCTACGCCGAAGCCGAGGGCATCAAGGTCGGAATGCCCCAGGAGGTCGAGGCGCATCTGCAACCCCTGGTCGCTCCCCTGGGGCGCGAACTGCGCGCTTCCATTGATTTCTTCGAGCATCAGCGCGAGAAGACCGTCAGCAAGGTTCTCATCTCGGGCGGCGCGGCCCGCTCGGACTTCCTGTTGCAGATGCTGCAAACGGAGTTGGGCGTGCCTTGCAAAGCGTGGTTCCCCACCGAAGGCATGAAGCTCTCCCTTTCGCCCCAACAAATGACCGAGATCGAACAGGTTTCCAGCGTGCTGGCCGTGGCCATCGGGTCCGCCGCCATGTCCATGGCCTGACCCCGGGTGCAGACATGCGTTATCTTCAATCCCTCGGCCCGAGGGGAAAAAGCTGAAGCGCTTTGCGCCCGTCTGGGCGCGTTCTACCCCGGTGGCGCTCTCCGGCGCACCGGCGCGCCCGGTGAGGCCCGCCGCCTGGCGGCGCAAGCCGTGCGCGAGGGATTTTCCACCATCATCGCCGCGGGCGGGGACGGCACGGCCAATGAAGTTGTCAACGGCATGGCCGATGTCCCACAGGGGTTGGCCGTCGCCCGCCTGGGCATCCTGCCCCTGGGAACGGTCAACGTCTTTGCCCGCGAACTGCGCCTGCCCCGACAATTGCCGGCGGTCGTCCGCGTTCTGGCTGCCGGGCGTGAGATGACAATGGACTTGGGTTGCGTGGAGTTCGGCGGCGGCAGCGATGGGCAGCGGCGTTGTTTCTTGCAGTTGGCCGGGGCCGGGATTGACGCGCGCGCGGTCCAATTGGTGAACTGGACCTTGAAGAAGAAGACCGGGCCGCTGGCTTACGTCGCCGCCGGTTTCAGGGCCTTGCGCGAAATGCAGCCTGTCATCGCCGTGGAAGGTCCCCACCCGATGTCCGGCGAGTTGGTGCTCGTGGGCAACGGCCGGTTCTACGGCGGCAGCTTCGAGTTCTTTCCCGGCGCCAGCCTGCGGGACGGTCTCCTGGATGTCCGTGTCCTGCCCAAAATCTCGGCCCGGGGCGTCCTGCAAGCGGCGTTGGGATTGGCGACCGGCCGCGTGTCCCGTTTCCTGCCGATGCGGCAATTCCGCTCGCCCACCGTGAGCCTGCGCAGTTCAAGCCGTGTCGGCTTGCAATTGGACGGGGAGTACGCGGGGGAACTGCCGGCGGCATTTTCGGTGCTGCGCCAGGCGGTGCGGGTCATCGTGCCTTAACTTTGGTTTGAATTCCGCCCGTGCGACGCTTTACCCTGCCGGCATGAAACATTCGGGAACAGCCCGGCGCGCGGGGCTGAGATTGATTCTGTTGATGCTGGCCGCGGTCCTGGCGGTCGGATTGCTCGGACTGGCCTTGGGCTGGATTGGCGCCCTGGCCAGGTTCATGGGCGGCGCGGCCCTGGCGCTGGCCGGGGTTTTGATTATGGCCTGGTTCCTCTTTGCCCTCTTTACTCTTTATTTCTTCCGCGATCCCGACCCCAATACACCCGGCGGCCCGGGCCTGGTCGTCTCCCCGGGACACGGCAAGGTGGATGTAATCGAGCAATTGGCCGCCTCGCAGTTTCCCGGCGGCCCGTGCCATCGAATTTCGATGTTTTTGTCAGTCATTGACGTTCACGTCCAAAACGCGCCCGTGGGCGCGCGGATTGCCTGCGTCACCCGCACACCGGGCCGGTTCATCAGCGCCACGCGGGCTGATTCCGCGCCCCAGAACGAAAACGTCCTTGTGGGCTTGGACTCCACCGAGACGCCGGGCGAGAAGATCGGCGTGCGCCTCATTGCGGGCGTGCTGGCCCGGCGCATCGTTCCCTTTGTCACCCCGGGCCAGGAGGTCAGCCGCGGCGAGCGCATCAGCCTCATTCAATTCGGCTCCCGCTGCGATCTCTACCTGCCGCTGGCGTACCAGATCAAAGTCAGGCCAGGCGACCATGTTGTTGGCGGGCAAACTGTCATGGCCTCCAAGCCATAGCCTATATGGAAAAAGACCCACAGACCGCGGATTCAGGCAAGCCGGCGCCGGTGCTCAAGATTTATTTTCTGCCCAACCTGATGACGGCCGGCAACCTGTTCTTCGGTTTCGTGGCTTTGACCAAAATCGTCGAAGCCGAAGCGGGTCCGGCGGGCAACGGAAAAATCAAAGTGGCGCTGGGATTCATCCTGCTGGCCTGCATTTGCGATTTGCTCGATGGCCGCCTGGCCCGCATGGGCGGCGTTGAAAGCCCTTTTGGGCGGGAATTTGATTCGCTGGCCGATTTGATTTCCTTTGGCGCGGCGCCGGCTTTTCTGGTGCATCGGGTCGTTTTGCAGCGGGTGTTTTTGAACCGCCCGGAGATCGGATGGTTCATCGCCTCCATTTACCTGATCTGCGGCGCTTTGCGCCTGGCCCGCTTCAATTGCCTGGCCGCCATGCCCGGCGGCGGGGGGGGCAAGGAGTTTCTGGGCTTTCCCATTCCGGCCGCCGCCGGGTTGGTGGCTTCGTTGACTCTCTTTCTGATGTGGGATCAGGACTACACGGACCTTTCCACCGGCCCTTGGCGCTATCTGCTGCCCGGACTGCTCTTGTTTCTCTCCGTCATGATGGTCAGCGAGGTCAAATACCCCTCCTTCAAAACCCTGGATTTGCGCGCCCGCCGCACCTTCGCCAAAACCGTCGTGGTCATTATCTTCGTCGCCGCGCTGGTGATCCTGCCAACCTTGATCCTGCCCGTGGTGCTGCCCTTGATCTTCACCATTTATCTTCTTTACGGCTTCATTCGGCCCCGCATTTCCCGCAAGGTGCGGGAGGAGATCGAGGAAGAGGAGGAAGACGACGGCAACGGACCCATCGCCTGACATGTTCCAGCAATACCCCCTTCTGATGGCCGCGTTGACCGGGTTTTTCTTCGGCTTCATCCTTTCAGTACCGGTCGGTCCGGTCAACCTGACCATCATTAACGAAGGGGCCAGGCGCGGCCTGCTTTGGGCGGTGCTCATCGGTTTTGGCGCCACGGCAATGGAGGTGATTTATTGCGCGCTGGCCTTCACCGGCTTCGCGTCGTTTTTCGACGGCAAGGTCATCAAGGCGACGATGGAGCTGACCAGTTTTGTTTTTTTTCTTTACCTGGGCATCCGGTTCCTGATGACGCGCGAGATCCCGGCGGTCGCGCCGGTGGAAGACAAGCTGCGGGCGAAATTGCGTCCGCACTCAGCCTTTGCCACCGGGTTTGTGCGGGTCATGGGCAACCCCGGCGTGTTTCTTTTCTGGATCTTTCTGGCCGCCAACTTCAAATCGCGCGAATGGGTGCCCTCCAGCGTGGCCGGCGTGGCCTCCTGCGTGGCGGGCGTCGCCGCCGGCACCAACATCTGGTTTTCCGGCTTGAGTTACGCCGTCTCGCGCGGACACGGGAAGTTCACCGAGCGCACCCTCTTGCGCATGGAGCACGGTTCGGGCCTCTGTCTGCTGGCGCTGGCTCTGATCCAGGGCGGGCACATCGTCTGGCAAATGTCCCAGGGCAAACTCTGAGCAGGGGTGGCAGGCTCTTAATTGAAACTTGCTTCGGCGGTGGAAATCGGGTTTGCTGACGGCCTTATATGCAACGGCCGCGGCGACAATCCTTGGCGGACATGCTCCTGGTTTGGGGATTCGTGCTCTCGTTTGCCGGCTTGATAGGTGCGGGATGTTTCGAGGCCTACAAGATTGTGTCGGTGCTTCCGGCCGCCTTTGAATCGTCCCCCGCCCTCTTGCGCAGCCCGATGCGGGCCTGGGAAGAGGAGTACCGGCCCAACCCGCCTGGACGGAGGAGAATGACGCCGCAGCAACGCGCCCAAGACGACGAGCAGGCCCAGCAGTAAGGGAGCGGTTCAAACACTTCTTGACAGCGTAGTTTACTGCAATTTGGTCGGCAGGTTGGCGACGACGGTGTAGAGGGTCGCCAGCGTCTGGGCCGTCGGCTGATGGCGGCTTTCGGGGCCGAAACGAAAGGTCGCCGCCGGATCGAAGCCGCGGACCATCACGCAATAGCTGTTGTTGGCCATCACCCCCAGCAGTTGGCCCGTCTTGCTCAGGACCAGGTCGCCGCTGGAGGGATTGAATTTGCCAAAGAGGCCCTTCAAGGAGTTGTGGTCCATTTTCACATACTGCGGCGTTGTCAAGTCTATTTGAAATTTGCACTCCCCGTAATAGTTGCCGCGCGTGCCGGCCACGACGGCGTCCTGAAAGAGGTAGGGGTCGGTGGAGAAATGATAGACCTTGCAGCCCAGCGCGCGCGCCTCCGCCGCCGGCACCGGAATCAACACCACCCGCGGGTCCATCATGTAGAAGGAAAGCGACTGGATGGAAAAGACCGCGGAGCCGCGCATGAGCGCGCCGCTCAGTTCCTCCCATTGCGTGCCGGGACTCCAGAGCGTGAGCGGCGTGTCCTGCACGTGGCAGAGGGCGAAGATGTTGGTGCCGTCGGTGGCCAGAACGGTCTGCGATTGCCTGTCTCGGGAGGTGTCCATTCCGAAAAGGCCCGACTTCAAGCCGGAGAAACTGGCGACAACCCGGTTGGTAATCAACTCGTCGAAAACCTGGTTGGCCGACATCGGGCGGTTGACGCGGATCTCCTGCGCCAATTCCGAGGACTTGGCCGCAAGGGCCTTGACGCCCTCGGACAACTTGGCGTTTTCACGCCGCTGCGCGTCCACCTCCTCCTGCAATTGGGCCAACTGGGCGATGGCGGAGCGGTTGGCCGTCTCGCTCATGGCCAACTGATTGCGCAAGGCCTCCTGTTCGGCCGTCATCACCTGATTGCTGGTCTGCAATTGGGCCAGATTGTGTTCCAGCGAGTTGGCTTTCTCGGTTTGCTTTCGCGCCTCGGCTTCCATGGCGGCGCGTTGCTCCTTGGAGAGGACGGATTCCAGTGTCGTGGCGCGCAATTGGCGGTTCAAACTCTCGATGTTCGTTTGCGCCGCGGTGAACTGCCGCTGCAAATCCTTCTCCGCCTCCTGCAAGCGGGCCGCCTGCTCTTCTTTGGACTGCAACTGCCCCTGGATCGTCTGGATTTGCCGGCCTTCCTGGCTGGCCTGGGCGCGCGCCTGCGAAAGCTCGCCCACCAACTGGTCCCGGTTGCGCCGTTCCTCATCCAGGGCCAGGCGCATGACATCCCCCAGGTCCTGCCGGCCGGTGACGCGCTGGGCGGGCAGGCTGGTTGCCATCGTCAGAGGCGCGCCGGGGTGGGCCACCTTGTTGATGTCAACCGTGGAAAAGGCCAGGAGGCTGACCAGGAGGAAATCGCACAAAACAATGAGGATGCTTCGGTTCATGCGGGGGTGGCCAGCGATGGAGCCGGGGAGGCGGCGGGTTCAAGGGTGCCGGCCTGGGCCTCCGCCTGCAGAAGCAGTTGGCGCCGGACCGGGCGCAAGTTGAAGATTTTGAAGATGAACACGAAAATGACGCCGAAGGAGGTGGAGGAATAGGCGGCCATCAAACTTCCCTCGATAATGTTCAGGGAGACCAGGATCAGGCAGATGATGGTGCCGGCGAATCCCAGGTAGAGGCCGCCGTCAAAGAGGTGCTCCTCGTTTTCCAGCAGCTTGAGCTGGATGCGGGCCGGCACTTTTTGGCGCCGGATTTCAGCCAGCTTGACCAGGCAGGCGCAGTAGAGGAGCCCCTGCAAGACAAAAAACAGCAGCAGTATGATTAAGTTCTTCGGATTCATAAGCATGGGTTTTGCGCCCGGCGTTGTGCTCGCGGCAGCAACTCCCGGAAGGGAAAGCCGCAGCCGGAACGGGGACTCCGTTCTTTGGCTTTCCTGGGCGAGAAACGGCTCGCTCAGGAGCAGGACCACAAGCAAAAAACCCAGCGCAAAGAGAAATTCGCGGGCGATATGAAATTCCCCCACTTGGAGCGGTTTTTCAATTTCCGCCAATCCCGGCCGCGCCCAGTGCAGCGCCGCCGCCAGGAGAAACCCGCCCGATATGTAAAAGAGCCACTTCAATGTCAACGCAAACCACGGAACGCGCAAGGCATAATCGGCTGTGCCGCGGAAAAACAATCCCAATGGCCCGGAGGCCGTCCACCGCGTGCGCAGGGGCGAACTGTAAAGGCGTTGGTTGCGCCGCAGAAGCTCCTTCAGCCCCCCTTGGCCATAGCGCAAGGCGCCCGTCAGATCGTTGAGGCCGCTGGCGCTGAACCCTTCCAGATACGCCGCCACCCGGTCCGGCTCTTGCGAAAGCACCACCGCCGCGAACAAGGCGGGCAATTGCGCGCCGGCATTGCGCGCCTGATTGGCCAGCAGGCCAAGCGTTTGCGGATCGTTAATGCCTTGGACAAACGCCGCAAGCTCCCCCCAATCCAGCCGCTGCCCCAGCGACATCACGTCCATGAGAATCTCCTCCAGCGATTGCGCGCTGGCGCGGCTTTGGGCCAGGGCGGCGCCGTTGACCACCGCCTCCCGCAAGCCGGGCGCCAGGCGGTTCTGCGCCATCAACAACCCGCAGAGCGACACCGCCGCGTCAAAAGCCTGGCCCGCCGGGGAAGAGGAGGGCGCAAAAAGGACGGTATTGGTCAAGTCACGCGAACGCAGCAATTCGCGCACGGCAGGCGAACCTGTTTTCTCCAAGTACGAGAGCACGCGGCCCCGATTCTCCAGCCGGATGATCAGCGCCGTCGCCGGTTCGCGCGCCGGGCCGGAAATTTCAGGCCCGCCGGGAAAGAGGGCTTCGCTTTGGGGATGCACACGGATGGCGGCCTCCAATTGCCAGGCGTCTGGAATCTGCGCGGACTGCGCCGCCCGCAAAAGCAGCCGGGCCGCGTCCGGGCGGTGGTCCCGCGCCAGCGCCACGCCGCAATCGAGCAGTGAAGGGGTTTTTTTGCCCGCCTGCTGCAAGAGGGCGGCATCCACCGCGCGCAGATGCATCGGCGCCAGCCAGCCGCAAAGCAGCATGAAGGCCGCGCCGGCGACGCACAGCGCGACCCATAACCAACGGCTCTTGTCGGTGTTCATGCGGCAGTCTGGATTACATGGCGCGAAACCTCACCCGCAATTGGACGACGGGCAATCCCGGATTGTTCAAACTATGAGCGCTTGGCACCCTGGGTCATCCGTCGAACGTCCACCGCTTCCATGTCGGCGGCGCGGATGGCTTGCAGGCCCAGATCGGTGTCCTCGTAGGCGCGGCATAATCGCGGCGGCACCCTCCAGGCGACGGGCGGCTACCAGAGCCAAGTCTTCGTCGTGGAACTTCGTGTACAGTCTCCCGAACGCGGGTCCAGCAAGTATGACCCCTTCGCCATGGTGCTGCCAGGAGTCTGCCCAACCGGCACTGTCGCTTGCAATTATGGACTCAACCACTCCCTCCCAATGGCCGATTCGGACTGAATCGCCTTCGCGAACTGGCTCATTGCTCGATATCTCATCTGTGAACAACCAACTCCAAGGCAATGTAAAGGGCTGTGCCAATGAGCAACGGCCCAAGAAACATACTGAGCTGAATCCCGCGTTTGATTACAGCATTCTGAGGGTCTTTCGGGTCGTAATAGACCCGAACCTTCGTTCCGATAAGGAATGCCGCCCTTGCTTGTTCTACGTGCGCTCCAAAACAGTAGGTGCTAGACCGGTAGATATGTTCATTAACCTTATACTCGTACGCATATTTGGTCTCCTTGTAAGTAACTGGACTGATTCCAAAATTTCGGTCAATCCCAGCAGTCGTGAACGAAGCATCGGTATAATCCACGATGACCCCATCAGTAGTCAGCCATCGATAGCTCGAAATCGCTTGGCGTATCAAGCTCCGCTCCGAATAAAGCACCCACAAGCCAAAAACCGCAAAGCCGACTATGACAGCGATATACATAAAGCTGAATGCCGCCTGCTTCTTTTCATACAACGGCCGTTTCGTTTGTTGCAATACAAAAATCCAGTCCGCCGTCGAGTCGGATCACACGACCGGCCGATGCGGATTCCCTCACACCTGTAACGGCTTGGCGCCCTGGGTCATCGGTCGGACGTCCACCGCCTCCATCCCGGCGGCGCGGATGGCCTGCAGGCCCAGATCGGTGTCCTCGTACGCGCGGCACAAATGCGGCGGCACGCCCAGACGCCGGGCGGCTTCCAGGAAAATGTCCGGCGCCGGTTTTTGGCGCTGGACGTCCTCGGCAGTGACCACCGCCTTGAAATAGCGGCGGAGGCCCACGTGCTCAAGCACCTCGTTGATGTGCGCCTGGTTGCCGCCGGAAGCGACGGCCATGGGCAGCTTGCCGGCGTTCTCGCGCACGATTCTGGCCACCGCCTCAACGGGACGGATCTCCTGCAAAAACATCATGTACGCCGCTTCCTTTTCACGCGAAACCGCCAACGGGTCCAGCGGCCGGTTCTGTTCGGCGCTGAGCATCCTGAGAATTTCGCGCGAGGGGACGCCGCCCAGTGCGTAAAAACGATCCTCCGGAAATTCCAGGCCGTGGCGCCGGGCCACCGTCTGCCAGGCCCGCCAATGCAGCGGCATGGTGTCGGCCAGCGTCCCGTCGCAGTCAAAAATCAACGCTTGCGGATGGCTCAAATTCATAGATTCAAGGCCGCCAGCCGCCGTTCCAGGTCGTCGGCCATGAGTGCCTCAATGACCGGGTCCATCTCGCCCTCGATGAAGCGGGGCAGGTTGTAGAGGGTCAATTCGATGCGGTGGTCGGTGACGCGGTTTTGCGGAAAATTGTACGTGCGGATGCGCTCGTTGCGCTCGCCGGTGCCGACTTGCTCCTTGCGCCGGGCGGCGTACTTGGCGTCCTCCTCGGCGATCTTCCGTTCCAAGAGGCGGGAACGCAGGACAGTCAGCGCCTTGGACTTGTTCTTTTGCTGCGAGCGCTCGTCGGCGCAACGGACAATCAGCCCGGTGGGCTTGTGGATGATTTGCACCGCCGAGTCGGTCGTATTGACACCCTGGCCGCCCTTGCCCGAAGCGCGGCAGACGTTGATCTCCAATTCCTCCGGCTTGATCTCAATATCCACTTCGCGCGCCTCCGGCAGGACGGCGACGGTGGCCGTGCTGGTGTGGATGCGGCCCTGGGCCTCGGTGGCCGGCACGCGCTGCACGCGATGGACGCCGCTCTCGTACTTGAGCCGCTTGAAGACATCGGCGCCGGCGACGCCAAAAATGACCTCCTTGAAGCCGCCCAGGTCCGAGGGGCTGCTGTCCATGTTCTCGACCTTCCAGCCGCGGCCCTCGGCGTAACGGCTGTACATGCGATGGAGGTCGGCGGCGAAGAGGGCCGATTCGGAACCGCCGGCGCCGGCGCGGATTTCGATGATGGTGTTGCGGGAATCGGCCGGGTCGGGTGGCGCCAGGCCCATCTGCACCTCTGTGGCCAGGCGCTTTTCCTGGACCTGCAGTTGGACGATCTCCTCCCGCGTCAACTGGGCCAGTTCGCTTTCAGCCGGCTCGCTTTTCAGAAAGGCCGTATGCCCGGCCAGTTCATCCAGCACCTTGAGATAGCGCCCGCCGGCCTCCGTCAATTGCTTGAGCCGCGCGTACTCGCGCGAGGTCTCCTGGGATTTGGACGGATTCTCAAAGAGCTTGGGATCGCTCAACGCGGCCTCGACTTCGCCCAGGCGGCGGGCGAATTTCTCGATGTAGGGGCGGAGATTCATTTTGGTGCGGAGCGCCAAAAAGCAATCCGCCCGCCAAAGACGAAGCTTGCGCGGGCGGGTTGAGGTCGAAGGGAGCTACTTTCTCCTTTTCTTGCCGGCGGCGTGCGCGGCCTGCGCGGCCTGGGTCTTGACCATGCGTTGCTGGAATTTGTCCACCCGCCCGGCGGTGTCCACGAATTTTTGCGTGCCGGTGTAGAAGGGATGGCAGACGTTGCAGATGCCCACCAGGATGGTCGCTTTGGTGGAGCGGGTCTTGATGACGTTGCCGCAGGCGCAACGAATTTCCGCCTCCACGTATTTGGGATGAATCTTCGCTTTCATAAAACCAAGGCTGCTCAACCTAACAGCCTTTCGGCTTATGGCAAGCGCTATTTTGGCGATGGCGCGCCTCCGGGCGCATCTCTCTGAAACCACCGGGCCACCGATGGCCTGCCCAAAAACCGGGATACCCCCTACGGTTTCTTCCGGTTGTAGGTGACGAGAAAGAGTTTGGTGCCGGCACTTGTCTTGAACTCCGCCGGGCGATTTGCGCCCGAAAGGTCATAGCAGATGCACAGCGTATCGCCCTTTAGATCGTAGATGGCTGGGAAAGTCTTGCCCGCATTGGGCCCTTTGAGGCCCGCAATCTTCATGCCTTTTGGCCTTGCGGCTGCGTCGAGCGTCCAGGTTCCCGTGTCCGATTCCGCTTCGCCTGTGACGGTAACTTCATAGTCACCTTTGTTGAGCTTGAGGGTGATGGTTTTCAGGACCTCCGCGGCCATCGGCTGGCCGCCGAGTTCTGCTTTGACGGGAATCCAAATTCCCTGAAGGGCTTTGGAATCGTCCGGCCCCCCGGCGGCGACCGCCGTCAGCGAGGCGGCAAAACCGAGGCAGATAAAAAGGATGTTCTTCATTTTGAATGAATCGGTTCAATGGATTTAGATGGCGCACATGACAACGCTTGAACTTATGCCACAGCCGGTTTGTTTTTTCAAATAAAAAAGTGATTCAACCCTCCGTTCTCCTCTGTAAGTCCGGAAGGAATGGCAGAATATGAGGAGGTTCTCCACCCTTTCATTCGGCCCTTCATGAGCCAGCCGTGCCGCCATCCCGCCCTTGCTCTGTCGAAGGTGACAACAGCCGCACCGGGCCGAGCAGGCCGGACTCCATGAGGGGCGTGGTTTTTGTCAACCGCCGGATGTTCGTCCGGGTCAATCGCTGGCCGGGCGGCAGGAATTCATCGCCAATGATGCGGTTGGGCCAAAAATTCACCACCTCGATTTCCAGCGAGTTCTCTCCCTCCTTGACCGCGTCGGTGATGTCCACGCGGAAGGGCGGCGTCCAGGCGATGCCGCAGGAGCGGCCGTTGACTTTGACCTCCGCCAGTTCGCGCACGCCGCCCAAGTCAAGAAACATTTTTTGCCCGGCCGCCCCGGTCAAAATGAACGTATTGCCATAAACGGCCGTTCCGGAATAATACTTGACTCCAACCTCGGCGCGCCGCGTCCAGCTCTCCAGGTCGCCAAAGGTCGCCGACTCCGGCCCGCCCCAACGCGGATCAAAGCGGACCGTCCACGGGCCGGAGATCTCCCGGATGACTGCCAGGCGGGGCCAGTTGCCGGAGGCCGCGGGCGGATGCTTTGAGGCTGCTTGGCGGAAGACGACGAACATCGAGCCGCACGGATCCAATTGCAGCGGCAGCGTCGTGCGCCCGGTCTCTTGAACGTAAGAGGCCGCCAAGCGGTGTTCGCCGCTGACGGCATCCCACAATTCCGGCGCCAGGCCGCCGACGCGGAAGGCGCAGTCCAGCGTGACCGCGTTGCTGGAACGGTTGGCCACAAAATAAATCTCCGCCCCGGCGCCGGTGCGGTGGATAAAATCAATTTCGGGCGTCGCGCCGTTGCCGCCCCGGGCCGTCCATTGAAAATCCGGCGCCAGGCCCTTGGCCAGCAGAACCTGCCGGGCGGTTTGATTGGTGATGATGCCGCTGCCGCCATAGACTTCATCGGCCAGCCTCTTGAGCATTTGGTCGCTCTTTGGGTAATCCTGCAACCCGCTGGCCTCCGCCGGCTTGGGGCCAATGACCGTCGCCCCCGCCGCCACCAGTTCTTTCAACTTCCGCAACACCGGCAGCGAGAGCGTGTTGCGGCCGGGCAGCGCCAGCAGCCGGTAGCTCATGCCGTCGGGCAGGATGATTTGTCCGTTGCGCACGACGGTTCGTGTCAGGAGCGCCTCCTCGGTGATGACGTCATAGTCGTAGCCGGGCAGGATTTTCGCCGGATCGGATTTTTTCAATTGCGCGAAATTCGGGACGTGGTCGCCATAATAATAAAGCACGTCGGCGAAAGGCAGGCCCTGTTGCAAGAGGGCCTGGCAACGGTCAATGTAGCTGAAAAAGGCCTGCGACTTCGCCCACCACGTCACCTTTGGGTTCAAGTGCGTGCCGGCAAAATACTGCTGGCCGGGCAGGCCCGTTTCCCGCGGCGAACAGACAAAAGCGTGCCAGACCAGCACGTTCAAACCTTCGCAAAGCGCCTTGTCAAACGAAGGCTTGAGATTGGACCAGATGGATTCCTGCCAGTTAGGCCCGATGTCGGTGAACCCCTCGGCAAATACCAGCCGGCGGCCGCAGGTGTGCGCCGCGCTGGCGGGCTGTTTGATGAAAAACCGGTTCTCGTCGCCAATGCGGTGCTCCCAGGACCAGGCCCAGAATTCGCTCATCGGCACGTCGTCCCAACCCAGGCATCGCTGCGCGTCAATGGGCACCGCGTGCGGTCCGCCCGATTCGGGATGAATCAACAGACCGTGCCGGTGGGCCTTGTCGCGGAACAAACGGTAATGATGGTCAATGGCCAGGTCGCCCAGCGTCTTGCGGTAATCGGCCAGGAAACGGTCGCTCTGGTCCCGGCTGTTGACAATCCGCCCGGCCAGCGCCGGCAGCCAGGGCGCCAGGTCGTAACCGCGCCGCCTTTGAAATTCCCCGCGCAAGCCAGGCGTCCAATTAGCCAGTTCGATCTCCCAACTGTCGGTGTGCAGATACTTCAACGTCCGGCCCGCCAGCGGCCCGGCGTCGGCGATGAGCGGCTCGACGATGGCATCCCAATAACGCTCAAAGGCGCCCGCATCATAGACATCAATGGCGTAGCCGCCCCAGCCCTCGCTGCTGGTGGAAACGTAGGCGTGGTCGCCAATCGTATATCCGAAGCGCAGAACCTGCCATTGGCCCGGCGGCGCATCCCATCGCAACAGGCCGTCCGCTCCGAGCTTCCCGGTCAAATCCACCACCCCATCGGCGCGCGCGTCTTCCTCGCCCGGCATGGCTGCCCATTCGGCAAACAAAGGCGAGGAATCCGGCGCGGAAAACGGCTGGAGCGACTCCTGCAGGGCCTTCTGCCTCCAATTCTTCAACGGCTTGGCTGCCTTGGCGCCGGCCTTGAGCGGATAGGCGACGACAAAACTGTCCCAATAAAAATTTTCCCGCGCCTTGGGCAATGGCAATGGCTGTTCGATCCGTCCGCCGCCGTGGATGTTCGTTTCAGACCAGACGTATTTCTTGGCTGCGTCTTCCGGTTTGACCATCGGGCCGCCCAGGTTCCAGCCGCTTTGGATATTGAGGCTGATTTCCAAGCCGAGCCGATTGGCCTCGCGCAAGGTGTGTTTGTAAAGTTCCCGCCAGGCCGGCGTGAAGAACGTCGGGCCATGCGGCACCGGCGCGTTGCCTTCCTGAGAGGCGCCATTGGCGTCAAAGATGACCGCCCCGCCGAATCCCTTTGCCTTCATCCCCTCCAGATCGTCGGTAATGGATTCCTTGGTCACATTGCCGTTGAGCCACCACCAATATGCCCGCAAGCGGGATTCCAGGGGCGGATTATTCCAGCAATCCTCCAGCGATCCTTGGGCGCAGGCGGCGGATTGCCAGCCCATGGCCGCCGCCGCAAGCGCGGCAGCCGAGGCGAAGAGCCTTTTCATGTTGCGGCCAAAAAACATGGACTATTGAAAATGCGCAGCCGCCCGGAGGATTGATCTTCAGAGCGACAGAAAGTTCTTCAAGATGGCCCGGCCGTTCTCGGTCAGGATGCTTTCGGGATGGAATTGCACACCCCAAATCGGATACTCCCTGTGCCGCACGCCCATGATTTCCCCCTCCTCGGTCTCGGCGGTCACTTCCAGGCAGGCGGGCAGCGTCTCCCGCTTGATCACCAGCGAATGATAGCGCGTCGCGGCAAAGGGATTGGGCATGTCGCGGAAGAGGTCCTTGCCGTTGTGCCGGATGAGCGAGGTCTTGCCGTGCATGATGCGATAATTGACAATCACCTCCGCGCCGAAGGTGTAGCCGATGCACTGGTGCCCCAGGCAGACGCCCAGCACGGGCGTTTTGGGCCCGAACCCGCGTATGATGTCGTTGGACAGTCCGGACTCCCGCGGCGAGCACGGGCCGGGGGAGACCAGGATGCGATCCGGGTTGAGCGCGCGGATTTCGTCCAGGGAAATGCAGTCATTGCGCCGCACCACCAAGGGAACCTTCATCTCGCCCAGGTATTGGACGAGGTTGTAGGTGAACGAATCGTAATTATCTATGACCAGAATTGCCATAAATCATTTGCAATCCGCGCGCCATCAGCTTCTGGCGCTCGGTGTCCGTCAGCCGGCTCATCCGCGGGCGGTACTTTTCCACCATCCTCAATCCCGGGGACTTGTGCCGGCCGTCGGGTCCCATTGGCTTCTTTGTTCTCACGGAGCGAGTATCGCAGCCGGCAGCGGCGGCGTCAATGCTTCACGCCCGCCCTTCCGGGCAACGGCATCCAATTTTCGGTAGGCCGTTGGAAAGCATTAAATACACATCCAGCCCGGCGGATCTTTCGGCCGGAGCGTACGCGCCCCCGCGTGCCGCGTGCCGCGCCTCGCGGCCTGCATCCCCCTTGAGCAAGCTTGGGAAGCTGCCAGCCACAATCAAGACCCTTCCAATATCGCGCCTTTGGAGTAGATTGAAACCATGATTCGGATTTTAACAGCGCGGCCACTGGCCGGTCATTGTTTGCAGGTTCGTTTCAACGATGGCTTGGAAGGGATTTTTCCCGTTGAACCCGAACGGCGCGGCGGCGTGTTTCTCAAACTGCTGGACGCCCGCGTTTTCAACGCCCTCGCCGTCAATCCCGATTTTGGCTGCGTGGAATGGCCGGGCGGCGTTGACCGTTGCCCGGATACGATGCGTCAGGCCATGACCGGCACGGCAGCGGAACTCCCTGCCCCGATGGCCTTGCGCGAAGATGCCCCGCCTCGAAGCGGCAAAGGAACTTAGCCAAATGGAAACAGTTTACATTGAGACAAGCGTGTTAAGTTTCTTGGTGTCGAGTCCGAGTCGGCAGCCTGAAACCGCATGGCGGCAGAAACTGACCCGCGATTGGTGGAAGTTGCGCCGCCCGTTGTTTCATTGCGTGACTTCGGATGCAGTCATGGAAGAAGCGCGGGAAGGCGATGCCGCACAAAGCCGCCTACGTCTGGACGCGTTGGCGGGGATGACAACGTTACGTTTGAATGCAGAGGCAAAAACATTGTCGGAAGCGTTGATGGCAGCGGGGGTTCTGCCACCGAGCGCCGCGATGGACGCGCTGCATCTTGCGCTGGCCACGGTTTACCGGGCGAACTATTTGTTGACATGGAACTGCAAGCATCTGGCCAACGCCGTCCTCTGGTGCCGGCTTGAGCCGGTCGCACAGGCTCGCGGCTGGCGGTTGGCCACGGCTTGCACACCGATGCAATTGATGGGAGATATAGAGTATGAAAGCTGAACCCATTCTGGCGGAAACTTATCGGATCAAGGAAAGGCTGGCCGCGAAGGCCGGCTATTCGATCCAGCGACTTTGCCAGCAGATCGAGAAGTCAATGTCGCTCCACGCCCGACCCGCGCACCAGGTTTTTTCCGCTGAAGAGCTGGCTGCCCTGGTGGCGCGGGAAGAACCGGCACGGCTCGCGGCGATTCCGGCAGAGTGCCTTCAAATTTATCGGATGCATGATCCGATCATCGCGGAGATTCATCACAACCGTGAACGACTATCGCGCGAAAAAGAAGCTTCCGCTCTGGTCTTGAAAGAGGAGCCGCCGCGCAAGACCTGACCCTGCGCGAGGACTTTCAAGATATGAAAGGACAATAGTATGAGCCGTAACCATGACGAAGTTGATGCTTTTTATGACGGGCAAGCAGCTAACTGCTAAGCTCATTTGGGGACTATTTCCGTTTTTATGAACTCCCTCCGCATGCCAAGTGCGTCACATACTTTCTCAAGGATGCGCACCTTGTCGGGAGACGAACTGTGCGTCACAACAAGATAACCACCGCTTCCGAGATCTCGCTGCTGATACCTATTGCTCCTGATCTTCGACACGAACGGCATTTTCCTGACATTGAACCGACCTAGTTTTGGGATGACTTGGCTTCCCAGTTCTCGTACCAACTTTTGGACAATTTCGACGAGCGTATCAGCGCCATCGCTACAGCAGATAACTTCCGTTTCTTTGTTCTTGCCTGCCACTCTCCAGTTGAGAGTGACTCTGATCTTGGTGTGAGTCGAGCCACCACTGGTCAACTCATCGCTTCCCAGAATGTCGTCAGAAAGCGGCGGCACCGCTTCAATTTCCTCAATAACGGTTCCTTGAACCAGAGTCTTGATGAGTTCACGGACCTGATCAGTAGTTGGAGAATGGCGGGTCTTCTTTTTGAACTCCTCTTGAACACTGAGAATCAGCGACTCCGACGGACCATCTAAAAGTCCGTGCCAAACGCGGGCAAAATCGCCCCGCATTTCCTTCTCATCAACACGCCGCGCATGCAGGTGGTTCACTGCTGCTGATGCCGCTCCGGATCTGACCGCGTCGAACGAAAGCAGTTCTGTGAGTGTTTGGAAGATATGATCGTCGGGAGTGTTTAGCAGGTTGATGGACTCTGCTAAACGGTCGCTGTAAGTGCCACCCGCAGAAGGACTATAGAAATTCCAAATCTCGCCATCGGTAATGACGGCAACGGCGACGCGGTAATAGCTCTCATATTCGGACAACTGGTCCTCAGCCGCCGTTAAAACAGACGAATCCTTCAGGGATGGATGACTCTTTGCTTCGATAAAGACGGATGGTCTTTGGTTGTTCCGTTCTGGGAGCAGAGCGAAGTCAACTTTCTTGGCCCTCCAGCCGGGAATAGCTGAATACTGTTGTGCGATGATTCTCGGGTCTTTCTCACCATCCCAGCCGAGTTCGCGCAATACAGGTAATACTACCCGCACTTCGATCACACGCTCATTGTCGTAAACGCCGTCGCGTAGATTCTGTCTTATGCGTGTTAATAAATCAGCCAGTCCTGAATTCAGGACGGAACCATATTTTTTGCAAAATGAGCCTACACGTCCACAGTACGTCGTCAAGCCCCAAATTCAGCCATTCGCAGTTGATTTTCGCAATATCGGTTTGCAAGGGTTCGCGCCAAAGTTTGCGCGGGGCGAAATCGCGTCACTCTCCGGCGCTGGCGTTGATGCGCGGTATTTCCAGATCAGCGTGCCGGTGCAGCCAGGCAATTCCGGCGGTGGTGCTGGTGTTGGTTTGTTGATAGATGCGTTTGCCCTGCTTGCCCACGCCAGCCCAAATTCACCCCTTCCTTCGGCGCGACGGGCGGAAAAGCTCCATTTGAGTGCTTTTGAAAAATTCGTAGTTCTTGAAGACCCGGATGATTTGCAACAGGTCGGATTTGTCGTAGTTCCGGTTGATCTCCGTCCCGGCGATCAAATCGGCCAGCATGGTGCGGAAAGGAATGACGGCGTCCACTCCCTTGGCTCGCAGCAACTCAATGGTCTGCTCGCGCGCCTTGGCTGTCTGCGCCAGCGCCGGCACCACCAGGATTTTCGACGGCGCAAGGTCCGGACTGAACGACTTGGCCGCCTGTTGGAAAACCGCCGGCTCGACGAAGCGGAACATCTCGGGCGAATTCTCCAGCGTGCCGGGGCCGAAGGACTCGGTGTGCCACCCGCGCACGGCCACCACCGCCCCCGAAACCGCCGCCAGGTCCTCCGATGTCAAGACAAAGGGCAGCGGTTCCACCCGCGCGCGCGGCGACGGGTTCCAGACAAAAAAGTCTATCCCGTCCCGCTCCGGCTTTTCGCGCCCGACGTGTTTGCGGACGTGCCGCACCAGAAACCCGTGCAACTCGAAGTATTCGCGAACAATATTTTCGCTGACGGCGGCCATATCAATAAATAATAGGTTTGACTGATGCGGGCGCGGCCAGGACGCCGCGAATCCATTGTGCCGGAATTTCCCGGCCCGGCTCGACGCGCCCGATCCGGCGCGCCAGGACAAATTTGATCTGGCCGTCGCTGACCTTTTTGTCCAGCCGCATGGCCTGGATCAACGCGGTTTGCCGGCGCGGGGAAAGTTTGATGGCCGCGGGCAAGCCGGCGCGCAGGAACAGCCTTTCGATGCGCCCGGCCTCTTGCGCCGGCAGGCCGGAGGCGCGCACGGACAGTTTGGCCGCGGCCACTTGGCCGATGGCGATCGCCTCGCCGTGCAAATACCGGCCGTAGCCCGAAACGGCTTCGATGGCGTGGCCGATGGTGTGGCCGAAATTGAGGATCGCCCGCAAGCCGGTCTCCGTCTCGTCCTGGCGCACGACCTCGCCCTTGATTTCGCAGCAGCGCGCCACCACGGCCGCCAGAACTTCCGGGTCGCGGCCAAGCAGCCGGGGCAATTGCTCCTCCAGCCGCGCGAACAGCGCCGCGTCGTAAATGATGCCGTATTTGATGACTTCGGCCAGGCCGGCACGAAATTCCCGCTCGGGCAGCGTCCGCAGCGTGGCCAGGTCGCAGAGCACAAAACGCGGCTGATAAAAGGCGCCGACCAGGTTCTTGCCCGCCGCCAGGTTGACGCCGACTTTGCCGCCGACCGAGCTGTCAACCTGCGCCAGCAGCGTCGTCGGCGCCTGCACAAAGGCGATGCCGCGCAAATAAGTGGCCGCCACAAATCCGGCCAGGTCGCCCACCACGCCGCCGCCCAAAGCCACGATGAACGACTTGCGCTCCAAGCGATGGCGGGCCAGTTGGTCGCAACAACTTTGGACCATCCTCAGACTTTTGGATTTCTCCCCCGCCGGCGCCACGATGAGCGCTGGTTCAAAGCCCGACTTGCGCAGGGAAGCGGCGGCGGCTTTGGCGTAGAGCGGCGCGACATGCCGGTCGGAAATAATCGCGCAGCGCCGCCCCGCCTGCAGCCGCGCGCAATGCCCGCCCAGGCCGGAGAGGATTTTTTCCCCGATGTAGATGGGATAACTCCGGCTGCCCAACAAAACATGGACCGTGCGCATCGCCGCACAGGATAAGCGGCCCCGTTGCCGCCTGCATAGCCGAAAATTTTGTTGTCTTGTCATTTGTCCGCCTGCCCCCCATGTTGTGGCCGCGCGAGCGATCATTACCATGAGCCGCCAAAAAAAAATCTTCGGCACCGACGGCGTCCGCGGCACGGCCAACGTCGAACCGGTCACCGCCGGCACCGCCCTGAAATTGGGGCAGGCGGCGGCTTATGTTTTCAAAAATCTGGAATCCGAATCCCGCGGGCGGGGCAAACACCAGATCGTCATTGGCAAGGACACCCGGCTGTCGGGTTACATGCTCGAAAATGCGCTTTCCTCCGGCATGCTCTCCATGGGCGTGGATGTCCTCTTCATCGGCCCCTTGCCCACTCCCGGAGTGGCGTACGTCACGCGCAGCTTGCGGGCCGACGCGGGCATCGTCATCACCGCCTCGCACAATCCGTACGACGACAACGGCATCAAGTTTTTTCACGCCGATGGCTACAAGCTCGATGATGAAATCGAGAACCGAATCGAGCAGTTGGTTTTCAGCGGCGAGATCGAAAAAATCCGCCCCACCGCCCGCGAGATCGGCAAGGCGGTGCGCATTGACGATGCGCTGGGTCGCTACATCGAGTTCGCCAAAAGCACCTTCCCGCGCAATCTGACCCTCGACGGCCTGCGGATCGTGGTGGACTGCGCGAACGGCGCGGCCTACAAATCCACCCCCTGCGTCTTACGGGAATTGGGCGCGCAGGTGTTCGTCCACGCCAATGAACCCGACGGCCTCAACATCAACAGGGATTGCGGCGCGATGCACCCGGAGCGCCTCTGCAGCCTGGTGCGCGAGCACAAAGCCCACGCCGGCCTGGCGCACGACGGCGACGCCGACCGCGTCCTGCTCTGCGACGAGACGGGGGTGCTCATTGACGGCGACGACATCCTGGCCATTCTCGGTCTGGAACAACTGGCCGCCGGCACCCTGGCCAAAAAAACCGTTGCCGCCACCGTGATGAGCAACGCCGGGCTGGACGCCGCCGTCACCGCCGCCGGGGGCAAGACCATCCGCGCCGGCGTGGGCGATCAAAACGTGCTGGCCACCATGCGCAAGGAGCATCTCAACCTGGGCGGCGAGCAGAGCGGCCACATCATCATGCGCGATTTCAGCACCACGGGCGACGGCCTGATCGCCGCCCTGCAAATTCTGCGGGTGATGAAGATGCGCAACAAGCCGCTCTCGGAATTGGCGCGGTGCTGGACGCGCTGGCCGCAATTGTTGACCAACATCGTCGTGCGCGAGAAAAAGCCGCTGGACCAATTGGGCGGCGTTTCCGGCCTTGTGGCCGAGGCCCAGGCGCAACTCCTGCCCCAAGGCGGCCGGGTTTTGCTTCGCTATTCGGGGACGGAGCCTAAAGTGCGCCTGCTCCTGGAAGGCCGCGACGCCGCCGTGCTTGAACAATGGAACCGGAAAATCTCCCAAAAGCTCAAAGAAGAGCTGGGGTGACCGCCATCCACCAATAGAAGCGTTTTGGTCGAGTATGCATCCCCGACAAGGGCGGACAATTTGGGGTGATAAAATGCCAAAAAAAGCTGAATATTTTTAATTTGACTTTAATCCATACTATGTTAATAGAGTCACTGTTAATTTAATATGGACAGATAAAACAATAGAAAGTTTTCGGTTGAGAAAGAAATACTTATGCCTATTTATCCTGACATTATCAGCACCGTGGGGCGCACCCCGCTGATCAAAGTAAACCGGCTCGCCGCCGGTCTCGATGCCACCATTGCATTGAAAGCCGAGTTTTTCAATCCCCTGGGCAGCGTCAAAGACCGCATCGGCATTGCCATGATCGCCGCCGCCGAGCGCGACGGCATCCTCAAACCCGGCACGACCATCATCGAACCGACCTCCGGCAACACGGGCATTGCGCTGGCGTTCGTCGCCGCCGCCAAGGGCTACAAACTGATTCTCACCATGCCCGACAGCATGAGTGTGGAGCGGCGCACGCTGCTGGCTTTGCTGGGCGCGAAACTGGTTCTGACCCCGGCCCAGGATGGAATGAAAGGCGCCATCAAGAAAGCCGAAGACCTCAACAAGGAAATCGCCGACTCCTGGATTCCACAGCAGTTCAACAATCCGGCCAATCCCGAAATCCATCGCCGGACCACAGCCGAGGAAATTTGGTCCGACACTGATGGGAAGGCGGACATCATCGTTTCCGCTGTCGGCACCGGTGGAACGATCACCGGCGTCGGCGAGGTGATCAAGTCACGCAAAAAGAGTTTCCGCGCCATTGCTGTCGAGCCAAAGGATTCCCCGGTCATCACGCAAACGCGCAACGGACAGCCGCTCAAACCCGGCCCGCACAAAATTCAGGGAACGGGCGCGGGTTTTGTGCCGAAGAACCTGAACTTGCAAATTGTGGACGACGTTATTACCGTCAGCAACCAAGACGCCATTGTCACCGCGCGCCGGCTGGCGGCCGAGGAGGGAATTCTGGCCGGCATCTCCACCGGGGCCAACGTCTGGGCGGCGCTGCAAGTGGCCAAACGGCCCGAAAACAAGGGCAAATTGATCGTGACCATCGGTTGCAGCACAGGCGAACGCTATCTGAGCACGGCGCTGGCGGAGGAAGCGCGCAATCAAGTTTCAGTTACGCCCCGCGAAAACTCCGGGGGCAAAATCAACCCATAACAACACGACATCAGGCTCTCCGGGCAACCGGAGGCCTGCTGTCAAAACTCAATAAAGCATGAATACAAGTCCGTTTATTCAAATCAATCCGCGTCCTGAATCCCGCGTCCTGCATGCGCCCGCGCTCTTGCTGGCGCTGGCGCTGGCCGCCGTGCCCTCTCCGGCTCTGAGGGCCCAGGACAACGCTCAACCTCCCGCGCAGCCTCCCGCTCAACCTCCCGCTGGATCCGCCTCACAAACAACGGCGGAAAAACCACCGCCTTTGCCGTTGCATCAGATCGAAGGCAACGGGGGCATCTTCTCCACGCTGTCGGCCTACATTGTTAATCCGCCGCGAGACGGCGAACTGGTGGGCCGGCCCAGCGTGGGGTTTGCTTATATCAACCTCGGCCACGAGATCAATCTGGAGGCCCTGACTCTGACCGAATCGCCCTTCAAGCGCCTGGAACTTGGCTATGGTTGGGACCGGCTGGGATTGGGCGACCTGCCGCAGGTCCTGGGCATTGGCACGCACGAAGTGCAAATGCACAACGCCAACGCCCGCTTCCAGATCTTGAAGGAGGGAGAGTTTGACCAGAAATGGCTGCCTGCCCTGACGGCCGGCGTTCATTTCAAATACAACGACGGCATCAGCGACGTGAATCAAGAAGTCGGCGGGGCGCTGGCCAATGTGGCTCACATCCGGCACCACGACGGCACCGATTTCACTCTCTATGCCTCCAAGATGTTCACCCAATTGCCCCGGCCCGTGCTGCTCGAACTGGGCGGACGCGCCACCGAAGCCGTCTGGGACGGCCTGTGCGGATTCACCGGCCACTACAACTATGAGTTTGAAGGCAACGCGGTGGTGTTTGTCACCAGCCAGTTCGTCCTGGCGGCCGAATACAAGCAGCAGCCGCGCGATTATGACGCCATCGGCAATGACGTGCGCAAGGAAAGCGACTGGTGGACGCTCGACGCCGGCTATGTCGTCAACAATCACTTGACCATCGCCGCCGGTTACGGGCACTTTGGCAACGTGATAAACCATCAGGCCAACGGCGTCTGGGGCTTCACGACCAAATGGGAGTTTTAAACTTATCCCAGTTATGACATTATTATGAGTATTCCAAGAGAACATTTGAGCACCCTGGCGCTGCACGCCGGGCAAGTTCCCGATCCAACGACCGGCGCGCGCGCCGTGCCGATTTACCAGACGACTTCCTACGTCTTCAAAAGCACCGAGCACGCAGCCAATCTGTTCGCGCTTAAGGAATTCGGCAACATCTACACACGCCTGATGAACCCGACCAACGACGTCTTCGAGCAACGTGTCGCCGCGCTGGAAGGCGGGACGGGCGCGCTGGCGGTGGCCTCGGGCCAATCGGCCATCACGTACTCGCTGCTGGCCATCACGCGGCTCGGTGATGAAATCGTCTCGGCCAACAATCTTTACGGCGGCACTTACCAACTCTTCCACCACACCCTGCCCAAGTTGGGGCGCACCGTCACGTTCGTTGACTCGCGCAGCCCCGAGGCCTTCCGCAAAGCCATCACGCCCCGCACCCGCGCCCTCTACGCCGAGACCGTCGGCAATCCCAAGCTCGACGTGCCCGACTTCGAGGCCCTGGCCAAAATCGCCCACCAAGCCGGCATCCCGTTGGTCGTGGACAACACCGTGGGCATCGGCTTGGTGCGGCCGATTGATTTCGGCGCGGACATCCTGGCCAACTCGGCCACCAAATACATCGGCGGCCACGGCACCAGCCTGGGCGGCGTCATCGTGGATTCGGGCAAATTCAAGTGGAACAACGGCAAATTCCCGGAGTTCACCGAACCCGATCCCAGCTATCACGGTTTGGTCTATTGGGACGCATTGAGCAACGTGCCTGGCATGGGCAATGTCGCCTTCATTCTCAAGGTTCGCGTCACGTTGTTGCGCGACATCGGCGCGGCGTTGAGTCCCTTCAATGCGCACGAGTTCCTGCTTGGCTTGGAAACACTGCCTTTGCGGCAAAAACAGCACTCGGCCAACGCGCTGGAAATCGCCCGCTGGCTCAAAACCCATCCGCTGGTCAACTGGGTGGTCTATCCCGGCCTGCCCGACGATCCGAGCTTCAAAGTGGCCTCCAAGTACCTCAAGCACGGCTTCGGCGGGCTGGTCGGCTTCGGCATCAAGGGCGGTTTGGAAGCTGGCAAGAAGTTCATCAATTCGGTCAAACTCCTCTCCCATCTGGCCAATATCGGCGATGCCAAATCGCTCGTCATTCATCCCGCTTCGACCACCCACCAGCAACTCACCCCCGACGAGCAGGCCCAGACGGGCGTCACGCCCGATTACGTGCGCCTGTCCATCGGCCTTGAGGACATCGAAGACATCAAGGCGGACATTGATCAGGCCCTGCAGGCCGCGAAATAAAACGGGAATTCAATCAAGATGAGCGACGCGCCCGACAGCTTCGCGCAGGGCGATCTTCAGGATCAGAAAATCACGGGTTATCAATCGCTCCTGGGCGTAACCCGCACCCAGACGGTCTCCTTGCCTGGCGTGCAAACCCAGTCCGGTTTCATCTTCGATCAGATCCAAGTGTCTTACCAAACCCTTGGAACGCTCTCGGCCCGGCGCGACAACGCCATTCTGGTCTGTCATGCCTTGTCAGGCTCGGCGCACGTGGCGGGCCTTCACCCGGAGACGGGGCGTCCGGGCTGGTGGGATTTCCACGTCGGCCCGGGCAAGGGGATTGATACGGAAAAATTCTTCGTCATCTGCTCCAACGTCCTCGGCGGCTGCGACGGCACAACCGGTCCGCTTTCGCCCTGCCCTCAAACCGGCAGGCCTTTCGCCATGAGCTTCCCTCCCGTGACCGTCCTGGACATGGTGGCGGTGCAGGCAAAACTTCTCGACCACTTGGGCATTTCGCGCCTCTTTGCGGTCATCGGCGGCTCGTTGGGTGGAATGCAGGCCCTGGCCTGGGCGGTTCATTATCCGGAGCGCGTCCGCCTTTGCATTCCGATTGCCTCTTGCATCTCGCACAACGCCATGCAAATTGCCTTCAATGAAATCGGCCGCCGCGCCATCATCACCGACCCGAATTGGAACGGCGGAAACTATCAGCCCGACCGCCGCCCCAACCACGGCCTGGCCGTCGCCCGCATGGTCGGGCACGTCACTTATCTCAGCGAATACGCCATGACGCGCAAATTCGGCCGCGCCTTGCAACCTCGCATCAATCCGGACGCCGAGGAGGCGGCGCTCTTCAGTGTCGAGAGCTATCTCCACCATCAGGGAGAAAGTTTCGTCAACCGGTTCGATCCCAATTCCTATATTTGCCTGAGCAAGGCGCTGGACCAGTTCGATCTCTTCGGCGGCCGGGCGCCGGAGGAGGTTCTGCGCCCGGTCAAAGCCCGTTTCCTGGTCATCTCCTTCGCCTCCGACTGGCTCTATCCGCCGGCGCAGTCGCGCGAACTGGTCCGCTGGCTCAAACGCTGCCGCGTGGCCGCCACCTACATCAACCTGGAGACCCTCTACGGGCACGATTCCTTTCTGATCGAAAACCCGGAGTTCGACCGGGTGGTGCGCCATTACCTGGAGCAGGAGTATCGCAAGGCCGATTTCAAGGAGGTCGGCGCGGCCATTTAGCGCAGCCATGCACCCGGGCATTTACCTAACCGTTCTGGACTGGATACCCGCCGGCGCCCGCGTGCTGGACTTGGGAACGGGCGACGGCGCATTCCTGGAGCGGCTCGTGCAGGCCAGGCGTGTTATCGCCGAGGGCGTGGAAATAAACCCCGAGTTGGTTGCCCGCTGCATTCAACGCGGGCTGGTGGCCCACCAAGGCAACGTCGCCGAAGGGTTGGATCAATACGGCGATCAGTCCTTCGACTACGTGCTTTTGCTGGGCACCTTTCAGGAATTGGTTTCGCCACTGGAGATCGTCCGGGAGGCCTTTCGCGTCGGCCGGCGCGTCATCATCGCCTACAGCAATTTTGCCCATTTCCGGGTGCGCCTGCAAATCTTGTTTGGCGGACGCACCCCGGTCACACAATCCCTTCCCCAACTCTGGTATCGCACGGCCAACCTGCATTTCCTGTCCATCCTCGACTTCCATGATTTCTGCCGCCAGATGGGCGTCGTCGCCATCCGGCAGGCCTGCTTTAATTCGCGCGGCCAGGTCGCGCTCTTGCCCAATCTCTTTGCCGAGGAAGTCGTGACGTTGTTGGAATCCAAAGAGCAACCTGCCGCCGCCAGCCCATCAGGCGGCGCCGCGCTTTGAGCAACAAGTCCCCCCCCGCCACAAGACACCGGTGAGCCTTGAAGAAAGCAGTCAAAGCCACAGATAAACACAGATAGACACAGATCGGAAGGAGTTGCGAAAAAGCACGAGTCACCCAACGGGTGAAAGACGCTTTTCCGAGAAATCTGTGTTCATCTGTGCCCATCTGTGGCTTCTTTTTTTCATAGATTCCAACTGCCCGATTCAGGTCTAAGCCTTTCCCCGGCAACATTCTGCCCGAAAAGCGTCGGTTGGCTTTACACTCTTCTCCGCGTAAGGATTTTCCCTCGCAGACACCCCTCTTCTCCCGGATGCCCTGTCGGATTGGCTTACAGAATGGGGCTTTTAGGACTTTCGCAAGTTGAATCGTAAGCGCCTTATCTCAAGACATTTACACGCCGTCGTGCCCTTCTTGGAAAATTGGCTCGTCCGATGCTCTTGAAGCCGTTGAGTTTTGGGGAAATTGAGTAATCGTTTGAACATCATGGTTGCAGATTGGCAGCGCTCCACTCACTCCAGCGGGGCCGGAGTCGCGGTGTTGGTGAACATGTCGCGCGTTCCTTCTCCTTTGTAGCAGGTTCCGTCGCGTTTTTGTGGCTATGCATCTGACCCTTGCATAGCCACAATTTTTTTGCTCCCGCCAGAGTTTGCTGTCCTTTTGCCGCAACTGTGGCAAATTCCGTCCGGCATCGGCATGAAGATCAATTTAGCTTACGGCCAGGGCCATCTGCCCATCACTCTGCCCGACGGTCCCCTCACCGTCATCGAACCCGCGCATCGGCCCGGCCTGCCCGATGAGCGCGCCGCCCTTTTTGCCGCCTTGGACAACCCGGTCGCCGCCCGCCCCTTGCGCCAATGGATCCAACCCGGCCACCGCGTCTGCATCGCCTTCACCGACCTGACGCGCGCCACGCCCAATGACCGCCTGATCCCCTGGCTCTTGGAATACTTGGCCGGCGTGCCGCCCGACGACATCACCCTGCTCAACCAACTCGGCACCCACCGGCCCAACACGCCGGCGGAACTGGAAAAAATGTTGACGCCCCAAGTCACCCGCCGTTACCGCGTCCTCAATCACGAAGCCGAAAACGAGGGCGCGCTGGCGCAATTCGGCACGATGCGCGACGGTGCTCCCGCCCTCATCAACCGCCATCTGGCCCAGGCGGACGTGCGCATCATCACCGGCTTCATCGAGCCGCATTTCTTCGCCGGCTTCAGCGGCGGCGTCAAAGGCATCATCCCCGGCTGCGGGGGCCTGCGCAGCGTCATGAGCAATCACGGCTTCAAGAACATCGCCGATCCCAATGCCACCTTCGGCGTCACCGCGGGCAATCCGTTGTGGGAGGAGTTGCGCGACGTGGCCTTGCGCATCGGGCCGGCCTTCCTCCTCAACGTGAGCCTGAACGAACAGCGCCAGATCACCGGCGTCTTTGTCGGCGACTTGATCCAGGCCCACCGTGCCGGCTGCGAATTCGTGCGCGAATCGGCCATGCAAAAAGTCGAGGCCCCCTTCGACATCGTCGTCACCACCAACAGCGGCTATCCGCTGGATTTGAACCTATACCAGGGCGTCAAAGGCATGAGCGCCGGCGCGCGCATCCTGCGCAAAGGCGGCCTGTTGATCCTGGCCTGCGAATGCCGCGAAGGCGTTCCGCCCGGCAGCCCGCTGGAAAAACTTCTCTTCAGCGTCCGTAGCCCGGAGGAGATACTGGCCCTTTTGAGCACGCCCGGCTTTGTCCTGCCCGAACAATGGCAGGCCCAAATCCAGGCCCTCATCCAGCGCCACGCCGAAGTTATGATTTACAGCACGCTGCCCGACGACATCGCCCGCCGCGCCTTCCTGGCGCCCTGCCACGACATTGCCGCCGCCGTCACCCGCCGCCTGGAAACCCTGGGCCCGCGCGCCCGTGTCGCCGTCCTGCCCCAAGGCCCCGTGACCATTCCTTATTTGGCCTGATTTGAACGGGGGCGTGCTGGGCTTCCTAATCCTAGCCAAAGATATTTGAAATTATCGGGACAGCAATCTGGGAGATAATTTAGCTCGGATTTCCGGCGTCGTAGGCGTTCAATCGCGAATGGACACGAATAGACGCAAATGTTTAAGAGCGCGTGGAAGGTTCGGCTCATGGCTGCCTCTCGCGGAGGTTCTCAATTGTGCAGCCCAATTCCTTGCTCTTTTGCCAAAGTCGGTCGAAAAAATCCTCGAAAGACGGATTAGTCATCCAACGTTGGAGCGGAGCGTTGCGAACAAACTCGGCGATGGCGGCCTCTTGTTTGTCGGTTCCGGTGACGCCGAAGACGGATTCGACAATCCCCTTGGGATCGTCCACGCGGAATTCGGATTCATTCCGACCGGAGAACTTTGCGATGTGGCCCGAATCGGCGGCGAGCCAACACTCAGCATTGCGCCGACACACCCCAAAAACGCTGACGTGTTGGCATTCGAGGGGACATTTCTCAACGTCGGCATTCTGAACCTCGCGCCAGGAATTGACGTTGGAATCGGTGAGGAAGATGATCAAATCCGCTCCCTTGTAGGAGAGTTCCCGGCAAATCTTGGGAACTTCGCGATGGCGGCTGGTGTGGGTTTGGCCGCGAAATTTGCCTTCAAGCAACTCGGCGTTTGGGCACCAGCGGTTTCTAAGGCCGGTGACAATCGCACGGTCGGTGCTGCCCTCGACAGAGTACCCAATCTTCATCCGAGCATCTCCCGGTAGTGCATTTCGCCGAGGGACATGTCGTTCAACAGTTGCCGAACCTTGTCGGGATTGGGACGCACCAAGACCGAGGATGGCTTGCCAGGCTTAATCAGATGAATTCCGTCCACATTGGCATCCCACAAATCAATGAAATATGGACTGTGGGACGTGAAGATGAACTGGCCGAATTGACCAGATGGGTCAATTTTCTCAAGCAAAGGTTTAAGATGCCCCACGTAAAGGCCGTTTTCGGGTTCTTCGATGAGAATGAGGGACGCTGGCCCGCTGGCATCGCCGAAATTTCCCTGCATTAGAATCAGGTAAGACATGGCGAGGAACCGGAGCGTGCCATCAGAGATGCTTTGTGTGCTGAAGCGGTTGCCAGATTGGTCCTCCAAGAACAGGTACACCGATTCGGGATCGGGAGAGCTAAACGTAAAAAGGTCGAGTTTGGGTTCCAGCGTGCGGACCATATCAATGATCTTACGTTCGAGTCTGGGTTTTTCGTTGTGCAGGGCGTACAGAACCTTGCTCAGGTTGGAACCATCGTGCCCGATGAGCGCTCTTTCGTTGGCGACTTCCGGACTGCGGAGCGCGTGAGGATAAAGGTTGTAGTAAAACCAGCCTTGGAGGTAACGCTTGAAAAGGTTGGCGCGGCGGTTGGTGTCCAAGTCAAACAAGCGCGAAAGCATGGTCGCGTCCTGCGGAGTCAGCGTTTCGACGTATTTATCCCAGCCGGAGACTTCACCGAGAAAGCGCTTTTCGTGGAGGAGCTTTGCCTGTCCATTGCGGTTTTCGAGCAACGGAGTTTGTTGGAATTTACCCGCGGTGAGTTTGAGCACTTCTTCCGACACTTTCAGCGATTGTTTCAAACTGGATGAGTCGCGATCTGCCGTGATCCGCAATAGATAATCAAATTCCAGTTGCTGTCCCTCGTCGGAAAGAGTGGCCTCGACTTCCAGTTCGATGGTCTTGTCCTTCTCACTAACGTAAACATTGGAGATGTTCCAGGTTTCGCCGAGGGTTGCTTTCGCGGCGTTTTCGAGTGTATTGGAACTGGTGAGGCCGAGAAATCGCAGCGCAGAACAAAGGTTGCTTTTCCCTGCGTTGTTCTGTCCAACTAAGAGGTTCAGCCCAACCGGCTTGAACTCGACATTGAGAAGGCTCTTGAAATTGCTGACGCGAAATCGCTTTAGCATGAGGGTATTTATCCTTTCTGGGCGCCTTGTTCAATGGCGGCTGCGTGAATGTCAAAATAACGCGCCGCCACGATTTCTTTTTTGGCGTGGTCAATATACTTGGCCGAAAAGGGATCGGTTTCTAGCATGTCAACATTATGTTTCTCTGTGTTCATAAAGCCGCCCATTGACGGATTTCCAAGCCCCATCTCCAGCCCGTCCGGTAGTCGCCGCAGCTCGTCAGATCACAAATCGCGCCCGGATATTGCAGGCGAAGATTTCGCGCCGTCCTGGGAGCGTGCCCCATCCAGCACACCCGGTCAACCAATAATGCGGCAGGCCTTTTTAAACGGGTGCATGACAAAAATCTTCACGGCTGAGGCTGCAGAGCTAGGGCATCATTTTTGAGGGCGTGATCGTTGGCGCGTTTTTTCCAAAAGGAGTTCCACTGGCGGCTGCTTTTGATGCAGCGCAAGGC